>JGI20200J14955_1000296_pt1 | contig 11356 bp, 10 predicted proteins | sample NGESurshal092012_FD_14955 | JGI IMG/M metagenome (IMG submission 14955) | reverse complement strand
CGTGCGGCGCGGACGCGGCCCGGCCAGGCCGCGGCCCGACAAGTGCCCACGGCAGGACCCATTAGGCTGGCGCCCGCGCGATCGGCACCGATCGTCACGCACGCAGACCTGCACGAGAGGACCCCCGGTGGCAGCGGACATCATTCCCATTGAGCTCGGTCTCACGGCCGGCAACGGGCTGACCCTGTGGGCACCGAGCTGGCGCGAGAACGGCGAGGACTGGGAGGCCTTTCTCGGCCACGGCGACGACCTCTACGTGTTCCCGTCCACGGCGCACCTGGCCGCGTTCATCCGCACCTCCACCGAGCACGACCTGTTGGATCACCCGGAGTGGGAGACCGCCTCGGAGTTGCTGGTCGACGAGCTGAACCCGGATGACGACCACTGTTTCGACATCGTCGGCGTCCCCGAACTGGTGGCCGAACCAGCCGACATCTGGACGCTCGCCGCGCTCGCCGACACCGTGGCCATCCTGCGGTCGCTCGCCGAGGTGTGCAGCCTGGACGCGATCGACGCCGTGCTGGATTCCGCGGACGGCTTCAACCTGCTGTCGGCCGGGCAGCAGGCCTTCACCGGGCGCAACGGCGAGCGACTCTGGAACGAGGTCGGCGCCGTCGTCGCGGACCGCTGGGACGAGGTGGTCGACGCCCTGGATGCCATCGTCACCACCCCGGAGGTCGACATCGAGGCGCTGGAAATGGGTCAGGCCGAGGCGGCTGCGATCAGCGCCGCCGAGAAGCGGCCCGACACCGCACCGGAGGCGGCCGTCGAGGAGGCGGAGGTAGAGGACGAGGACCGCGACGAGGACCTCGAGTTCTGGGACGAGACCGGGGTCGACTGCCTGGAGATCACCGTCGGCGGCCGCACCGGCTACACGCTGCGCTGCTACCTCGGCGACGACCCGATCTTTCTCTCCAGCGGCGGCCGCATCCAGATCTACTCCGCGCCCGAGGATCTGGAGAACTACCTGACGATCGCCGATCCCGACCACAGCCTGGCCGGCCTCGCGGTGTGGCCGGACATCCGGAAGGCGGTCGCCGATGGCCAGGCCGCGGTGCTGGCCGGCCCCGAGAACACCTACGTGGTGGATGGTCTGGACAAGAGCCTGCTGGCGGGCCCGGAGGCCGTCGACGCCAAGCAACTCGAGCTGGCCGTCGAACTGCTGGTCGACGCCGCGCTGCAACGGGGCGACACCGAGAGCACGGAAGCGCTCGGGACCGCCAGCCCGCTGGGCAATCTCGTCGGCGCCACCATCCGGCCCGACCCCCAGCGGCTCGCCCCGGCGCCGCCGTTCGACGACGAGGTGGCCGCCTGGACCGTTCTGGTCGACCGGTTCACCGGCACGCTGGACTGGGACGGCGAGCGCGGCTGACCCACCCGGGCCGCTGCGGCGGTTCGGCGACCGGCCGACCGGGCCGGAGTGATCGCGTCAAGGCCGGCCCGGACCGGGTCAGCCGGCACGCAGCCGGTCGTACGCCGGTTTGATCACGTCATTGATCAGGATCAACCGCTCGGCGAACGGCAGGAAGGCCGACTTCATGGCGTTCACCGCGAACCACTGCAGGGTGTGCCAGTCGTAGCCGAAAGCCTCGCTGAGCGCAGTCATCTCGCTGGTCATCGAACACCCCGACATCAACCGGTTGTCGGTGTTGACGGTGACCCGGAACTTCAACGCCGTCAGCAAGCCGATGGGATGCTCGGCGATCGACGTTGCGGCCCCGGTCTGCACGTTGGACGTCGGGGCCATCTCCAGCGGGATCCGCTTGTCGCGCACGTACGCGGCCAGCCGGCCCAGCGTCGCGTTCCCGTCCCGGTCGACGGTGATGTCGTCGACGATCCGGACGCCGTGACCGAGCCGGTCGGCGCCGCACCACTGGATCGCCTCCCAGATCGACGGCAACCCGAACGCCTCGCCGGCGTGGATGGTGAAGTGCGCGTTCTCCCGACGCAGGTACTCGAACGCGTCCAGGTGCCGGGTGGGCGGGAAACCGGCTTCGGCGCCTGCGATGTCGAAGCCGGCCACCTCCTGGTCGCGGAAAGCGATGGACAGCTCTGCGATCTCGCGAGACCGGGCGGCGTGACGCATCGCGGTCAACAACAGTCGGGCACGGATCTGCTGGCCGGCCCGGGCCGCCACCCGGGTGCCGGCCGCCACCCCGTCGAGCGCGGCCCGCACCACCTCGTCCAGCGTCAGGTTGCGTTCGGTGTGTAGTTCCGGTGCGAACCGCACCTCCGCGTACACCACGCCGTCGGCCGCCAGGTCCTGCACGCACTCGGACGCCACCCGCACCAACGATTCCCGGGTCTGCATCACCGCGGTGGTGTGGGTGAACGTCTCCAGATAACGCTCCAACGAGCCGGAGTAGGCGGACTCGGCGAACCAGCGAGCGAGGTCGGGCACCACCGTCGTCGGCAGGCCCCGGTAGCCGACTTGTTCGGCCAGGTCGACCAGCGTGGCCGGCCGCAGACCACCGTCCAGATGGTCGTGCAGCAACACCTTCGGGGCGGTGACGATGGTGTCGGCGGTCAGTGGAGTCGGCATCCGGCGGACGTTACCTGCCGCAGATGAACACTGCCGATGATCCCCGCCCTTCAGCCGCGTTTCACGATGTCCCCGACTTCGCCGGCCAGTCGCGGAATATCGACTGCGATTGTCTCCCAGAGGATCTCGTAGTCGATGCCGTGGTAGCGATGGGCCACGATGTTCCGCATTCCCCTGAATGCCATGAGCCGGAGGTCGGGGAAATCATTGACGAACCCGTCCGGAATCCGAGCAACGGCTTCACCCACGCGGTGGATGACGGCTTCGCAGGCCAGTCAGATCGTCTCGTCCCGGGAAAAGTTGAAGCGCCCACGAGCGGCCAGTCGCTCAGCCATCCCGGCGAACTCCCTGATGTCCAAGAGCGCTTGGTATGCCCGGGACCCGTATGTCGCGATCACCCACCTTCCGGCAGGGTCAGTCACAGTGGGATGGCCTCGCGACGGATGAGCTCGTGGCGATCCGTCAAGCCGCCTTCGGACACCACATCCACGTGAACCCCGAGGAGCTCACTCAGTTCGATCGCGAGGGCCGATTGATCGAGAAGTGTCGCTCCCTCGCGAAAGCGTACGAGGACGTCGATGTCGCTGTCCGGTGTGTCCTCATTGCGCGCGATCGAGCCAAAAACTCTGACATCGACGGCCTTGTTTGCTAGGGCAAGGGCAAGGACCGCCTCGCGGTGGGCCGCGAGGATGGACGACGGTCGCGGCCTTGCTGCGGAAACCAAGCGCTCGATCATCTTCGGCGAAGGACGTCGAACCCCCGACTCGTATGCCGAGATATTCGGCTGGGCGACGCCCGACAGGGCGGCAAGTTCGGACTGCGAGAGGCGGGCCGTTTCCCGCGCCTGTCGAATTGTGTTCCCGCTCATCACCGCAGTTTATCAGGATTATATCACGAGGAACATCTGGGGCGGCGGACCCAGATCGGGCCGGCGGCCGCGCTTGACCACGACCGGCGCACGATGCCTCGCTGTGCTCAGCCCCCGCGAATCACGTCCAGCACCAGCGGCGGCCGCTCGATGACGGTCCCCTGCGCAGCGATGTGCAGCGCATCGGCCAGATCGGCCAAGGCCAGCGGAAATCGCTCGGGCGTGTCGGTGTGCAGTTCGAACAGCGGCTGCCCCACAGAGACCGAGTCGCCCGGTTTGGCCAGGCACAGGATCCCAGCGGCCTGCTGAACGGCGTGCTCGCGGCGAGCCCGGCCGGCACCCAGGCGCCACGACGCGATCCCCACGGCGAGCGCGTCGAGCCGGGACACCACCCCGGCACGGTCGGCCACGACGAACTCGCGGAACCTCGGGGTCGGCAGCGCGGCATCCGGGTCCCCGCCCTGCGCGGCGACCATCGCGCGCCAGCTGTCCATCGCCCGGCCGGAGGCCAGCACAGCGGCGGGGTCGACGTCCAACCCCGCCAGCGCCACCATCTCCCGGGCCAGCACGAGCGTCAGACCCACCACGTCGGCCGGTCCCCCGCCGGCCAGCACCTCGACCGATTCGGCCACCTCAATGGCATTGCCGACCGCCACACCCAGCGGGGTCGACATGTCCGTCAGCAGGGCCGAGGTCCGAACCCCTTCCCGTGCACCGAGTTCCACCATCGTCCTGGCCAGCTCTGCCGCGTGATCAGCCCGTTTCATGAACGCGCCGGAGCCCACCTTGACGTCAAGAACCAGCGAACTCGTGCCCTCGGCGATCTTCTTGCTCATGATCGACGCGGCAATCATCGGGATCGACTCGACCGTCCCGGTGACATCGCGCAGCGCATAGAGCTTGCGGTCCGCCGGCGCCAGATCCGCCGACGCGGCACAGATCACGGCACCCACCGACGCCAGTTGGGCCGTCATCTCCGCCGGGGTCAGCGTCGCCCGCCAGCCCAGGATCGACTCCATCTTGTCCAACGTGCCGCCGGTGTGCCCGAGACCCCGCCCGGACAGCTGCGGAACCGCGGCGCCGCAGGCCGCGACCAGCGGGGCCAGCGGCAGCGAGATTTTGTCGCCGACGCCGCCGGTGGAGTGCTTGTCCACCGTCGGCCGGCCGAGCCCGGACAGGTCCAGCCGGATCCCGGAGTTGAGCATTGCGCTTGTCCAGTGGGCGATCTCGGCGCTGCTCATTCCGTTGAGCAGGATCGCCATCAGCAGTGCGGACATCTGCTCCTCGGCGACCTGCTGCCGGGTGTAGGCAGCGATCACCCAGTCGATCTGGGCGGCCGTCAACTCCCGGCCGTCCCGCTTGGCGATGATTACATCGACGGCGGCGAACGGAGCTGTCATGACGTGGCGTCCTTTCCTCGCGAACCCGAACCCGTCGGCTGTTGATCATGGGCCGCAGCACGCTTGCTGCGGCGTGTCGTCGGCATGTCGCGGGCAGCTCCCCATGATCAACACCAACAGCGGCTGGTCATGCGGGAGCCGACCTGCGCGGCGGGATCAGCCGGGCGGTAGGTGCTCGGGCCCGAAGGCCGCCGGCAGCACCCAGAGCATTGCCTCGGGGCCGGTCGGGGTGTCCACCAACAACTCGGGGCCGCCGAACTCGTAGATCACCTGCCGGCAGCGGCCGCACGGCATCAGCAGGTCCCCGGCGCCCGACCGGCAGGCGAGCGCCACCAGCCGGCCGCCGCCGGTCAGCCTGAGCTGGCCGACCAGGGTGCACTCGGCGCACAGACCCAGGCCGTAGGAGGCGTTCTCGACGTTGCAGCCGGTGATCACCCGGCCATCGTCGACCAGCGCGGCCGCGCCGACCTGCAGCGTGGAGTACGGGCAGTACGCGGCCGCAGCCGCCTCGATCGCCTTGCCGCGCAGCATCTCCCAGTCGACAGCCACCGATTCCGTCATCAGTGCCCCTCGCCCTTGCGGTAGATCAACCCGTCCGCCTTGGGCATTCGAAGGTTCTGCGACGCCAGCGCCATCACCAGCAGGGTGATCGCGTACGGGGCGGCCTTGACCAACTGCTGCGGGAGCTCGTCGGTCGCCGAGAACCACCACAGGCACAGCGCCGCGATGACGGCAGCAACCGCGGCGACCACCTTGTGCCCCTGCCGGTACTGCAGGATCGCGACGGCGATCAGCGCAAGCGCGACCAGGATCAGGAAGGCGTGCATCGCCGACCCCGTCGAGTCGTACTGCTGGACGCCGTCGGTGTAGCCGAACAGCCCGGCGCCCATAGCCATCCCACCGGGCCGCCAGTTACCGAAGATCATCGCGGCCAGGCCGATGAACCCGCGCCCGCCGGTCTGCCCGTCCTGGAACTTGAGCCCGACGACCAGAAACGCCCCGGCCAGCCCGGCCAGCCCGCCGGAGATCATCACGGCGATGTACTTGTACCAATACACGTTGACGCCCAACGACTCCGCCGCATACGGTGCCTCGCCGACGGACCGCAGCCGAAGGCCGAGCCTCGTGCGCCACAGCACCCAGCCGGAGAGCGCGATCAAGACCGCGGCGAGCACGGAGAGCAGCGAGAGGTTGGTGCAGAATCCCCGGACGATGCTCGCCACGTCCGAGACGAAGAACCAGCCCTTCGCTTCGATCTCCCCCAGCCAGTCCGACAGCCAGGGCAGCGTGATCCGGGCGACGTCGGGGACCGGCGGCGACTGCCGCTGGCCACCGCCGGGGGCATCGGTGAACACCAGACGGGACAGGTAGAGCGTCAGGCCGGGCGCCAGGATGTTGATCGCCACACCGGAAATGATGTGGTCGACGCCGACGGTGATGGTGACCAGGCCGTGCAACAGACCGCCCAGCAGGCCGCAGACGATGCCGAAGAACACCCCGGCCCAAGGTCCCCACTGGTAGCCGGCGTATCCGGCGCCGAACGTACCGAGGATCATCATTCCTTCGATGCCGATGTTGACCACCCCGGCGCGTTCGGACCACAGGCCCGACAACCCGGCCAGCGCGATGGGAACGGCTGCGGTGATGGCCGCCTGGATGGCACCGGAGGAGTTGAGGTTGTTCGCGCCGGTCCAGATCCGGACCAGCGAGACCACCGCGATTCCGGCCGCGATGACGCCGAGCCAGGCCGCCGGGCTCAGCTTGCGCGGCGCCCGGTAGGTCGGCGGCGACGTGGCGACGTCGGAGTCGATGCTCATACCGCCACCGCCTCGGGCGTCTGCACCGCGAGCGCTCTGGCGACGTCCCTGGCTTCGAGCACCAATCGATACCGCCGGACGAACTCGTAGGCCACCACGACGGACAGCACGATCACCCCCTGCATGATCGTCACCAGCTCGCGGGCGACCCCGACGCCCTGCAACGCGTTGGCCGAGGAGTCCAGCGCGGCCCACAGCAACGCGGAGAACACCATGCCCACCGGGTGGTTCCGGCCGAGCAGGGCCACCGCGATCCCGGTGAAGCCGATCCCGGTCGGGAAGTTCAGCGAGTAGGACGCCGCCGATCCGTTGAGCAGCTCCGGCATGCCGATGAGGCCGGCAACCGCGCCGGACAGCAGCATCGCCGAGACGATCATCCTGTTGACCGAGATGCCACTGGCGATGGCGGCCGACTCGGACAGCCCGGTCGCCTTGATCGAGAACCCGAACACGGTGCGGGACAGGACGAGTGCGTAGATGGCGCCGACGATCACCGCCAGGATGCCCAAGGTGAACAGCGGTGTGGTCGAGCCCTCGAAGGTGATCACCGAGACCTGACCGCCGTCGGTGATCCTGGGGGTACTGATGTTGTTGCCCTCGAGCACGGCCAACATCTGCGGCGTCAACAGGTACGCCACCACGAACGTCGCGATCGCGTTCAACATGATCGTGCTGATCACCTCGCTGACGCCCCGGGTGACCTTGAGCAGCGCCGCGATCCCGGCCCAGAACGCGCCGACCGCCATCGCCACGATCAGCGTGATCGCGATCCGCAACGGACCGGGCAGGTTGCTCATGAAGGACGCCCCGGCCACCGCGGCCGACAGCATGGCCGCCAACCGGTACTGGCCGTCGACGCCGATGTTGAACAGGTTCATCTTGAAACCGATGGCGACCGCCACCGCGGCCAGGTAGTACACCGCGGTCTGGTTGATCGTCCCGAGAATGATCCTGGTCCGGCCGAATGCGGAGGCCATTGCACCGAAGGCGTCGAAGGGATTGCTGCCGGTCAACAGCAGCAGCACCGAGGTGATGAGGAAAGCCACCAACAGCGCGCCCACCGGGGCCGCGGCGCCGAGCAGGATCCTGCGCGTCCGGGAGCCGGTCATCAGGCCACCTCCCCGACGTGGTCGTCGCCGGCGCCGGTCATCGCCGCGCCGAGCTGCTGCGTGGTCACCGTCCGCGGGTCGTAGCTACCGGTGAGCCGGCCCCGCAGGATGACCGTCAGCCGGTCGGACATGCCGATCAACTCCTCGAGGTCGGCAGAGATCAGCAGCACCGCAAGACCGGCCGCCCGGGCCGTTCGCAACTGATCCCAGATCGCCGCCTGCGCACCGACATCGACCCCGCGAGTGGGGTGCGAGGCGATCAGCAGCACCGGGTCCTCGCTCATCTCCCGGCCGACGATCAGCTTCTGCTGGTTCCCGCCGGACAGCGAGGCCGCGGTGACGAAGATGCTGGGCGTCCGCACGTCGAATTCCTCGACGATGCGCCGGGTGTCGGCCTTGGCCGCCGACCGATCCAGCAGGAACCCCCGGGAGGACGGGCGCCGGGTCTGGTGACCCAGAATGCGGTTCTCCCAGAGCGAGCCCTCCAGGATCAGTCCCTGCCGCTGCCGATCCTCGGGGATGAAGCCGACCCCGGCCTCCCGCCGGCTCGCGGTCGACGAGCGACCAATGTCCTTGCCGGCCAACTCGATGCTGCCGCCGGCCAGCGGCCGGATGCCCATGATCGTGTCGACCAGCTCCGCCTGGCCGTTCCCCTCCACCCCCGCGATGCCGAGCACCTCCCCGGCGTGGATGGTCATGGTGATGTCGGACAGCACCTCTCGGCCATCCGGACCGGCCACCCTGACCCCGGCCAACTGCAGGATCGCCCGCTGGGTCACAGTGGATTCGCGCAGCTCCGGCACCGGCAGCGCGGAGCCGACCATCATCTCGGCAAGTTGCCGGTTGGTGACCGTCTTCGGGTCGGCGGTGCCCACCGTGGTGCCGCGTCGGATGACGGTGATCTCGTCGGCGATCGCGCGGACCTCGTCGAGTTTGTGCGAGATGAAGATGATCGTCAGGCCCTCGGACTTGAGCTCCCGCAGGTTTCCGAACAGCTCGTCGACCTCCTGCGGCACCAGCACCGCTGTCGGCTCGTCCAGGATCAGGATCTCGGCGCCCCGGTAGAGCACCTTGAGGATCTCCACCCGCTGCCGCGCCCCGACACCGAGCGTCTCGACGAGCGCGCCGGAGTCGACCATCAGTCCGTAGCGGCGGCCCAGCTCGTCGATCCTGGCCCGCGAGCCCCTGACGTCCAGCCGGCCGCCGGAGCCCATCTGCTCGGCGCCGAGCACGATGTTCTCCCACACGGTCAGGTTGTCGGCGAGCATGAAGTGCTGGTGCACCATGCCGATCCCGACAGCGATCGCGTCGGCCGGCGAGTGGAAGGTGACCTGGCTGCCATTGACCGTGATGGTGCCCTCCTCCGGCTGGTGCATGCCGTAGAGCGTCTTCACCAGCGTCGACTTGCCGGCACCGTTCTCCCCCACCAGCGCGTGCACGGTGCCGCGCCGGACGGTGATATTGATGTCGGAGTTGGCCACCACGCCGGGGAACCGCTTGGTGATCCCGGTCAGTTGCACGGCCACCTGGCCCGTCGGGTCCTTGCCCGCCGAATCCCTGCCGGCCGGACTGGGTAGGGCGTCTGCTGTCATCGGTCCTGCTTCCGCGGCTTCGTGGGGCACATCGGACGGGGCGGGATCGCGCCGGATTACCCCGTCAGGCCGGCCCTGATCGGGCAAGACCGCTCCGGCAGGCGTCGATCCCGCGGCGATCATGCGGTGGTAGCGATCATGCAGTCTTAGCAGAAACGGCGCGGCCCCGACGGGAATCCCGCCGGGGCCGCACACCGCTATTTCTGCACGTGACCTCGGGTCAGCCGGTGGTCGACGGAACCGTGATGGTGCCCGCGATGATCTCCTGCTTGGCCTTGTCCAGATCGGCGACGATGTCGTCGACCTGGCCGCCGGAAGTGGCGTAGCCGACACCGTCGTTGCTCAGGTTGTACTTGTGCTCACCGGTCAGGACCTTGCCGTTGACGGCGCTGGTGATGAAGTCGTACGTGGCAACGTCGACCTTCTTCAGCATCGAGGTCATGATGACGTCCTTGACATCGGCCAACGACGGCAGCTTGTACTGGTCGGAGTCGACGCCGATGCCCAGGTTGCCGGTCGCCTTGGCGGCCTTGAACACACCGGCACCCGAACCGCCCGCGGCGGCGTAGATGATGTCGATGCCGTCGTTGTACATGCCGGTCGCGATCGTCTCGCCCTGCTGCGGGGAGTTGAACCCGGCGAAGTCCGGCGGCTCGGTGATGTACTTGGGCGTCACCGTGGCGCTCGGGTTGGCGGCCTTGACGCCCGCTTCGTAGCCGGCCTCGAACTTCTGGATCAGCGGGGTGTTGACGCCGCCGATGAAGCCGACCTTGTTGGTCTTGGTCTTCTTGCCGGCGGCGACGCCGACCAGGTAGGAGCCCTGCTCCTCGGCGAAGGTCAGCGACGCGACGTTCGGCACGGCGGCCAGCGAGTTGTCGTCGACGATCGCGAAGTTCACCGTCGGGTTGGCCGCAGCCACCTCTTTGAGGGGGCCGGCGTAGACGAAGCCCACACCGATGATGTCGGTGGCGCCGTCGTCGATCAGCTGGTTGAGCCGGTCGGCCTTGGCCGAGTCCGGTTCGCCCGGCGCAGCGGTCAGTTCGCCGACGATGGTGACACCGGCGGCCTTGGCCTTGTCCAGACTGGCGGCGGCGAGGTCGTTGAACGACTGGTCACCGCGGCCGCCGACGTCATAGGCCAGCCCCAGCTTGACCGCGGCCGGGTCNCCGGTGAAGGCGGCCGCGCTGGAGGCTGCACTGGAGCCGCCGGCCGCACCCGACGCCTTCGCCGACGACGAGGCCGCCGAGGACGCGGCGGAGGTCGCTGCGGCACTGGTACTGCTGCTGGACGAACTGCTGCCGGACGAACAGGCGGCCAGCGCCAGGCCGGCCGCCGCCAGTCCGGCGATGAGCTTCAGGCTTCGAGCTCGACGCACGTGAGTTCTCCTCTTCCTTCACTGCACGCCTCCCCGGTTGGGGGACGCAGGTGCCCGCTGACGCCGATGTCGGCGGGTGGGCATCGTCGGACGTTACCCGGCGGTACGCGGCTCGGGCGAGAGGCGACCCCGCTCCGTAACCGAATTGTGCTGCTATTCGGGTGATTCGTCCGCTTGCCGCACAAAATCCTATTCCCCGGCGGGCACCCACCCGCAATTTACCCCGTACGGCCGCACCCCGAGCGACCTCATCGTTGCACACCGTCACCTTTGGCGGAACGGGGCCAGCCGCGTGCAGCCCGGAACGACCCGGTCCGTCCCGGTCCGGGGTGGGCCCGTCCGGCGAGGATTCACTCCGGGTTGCGCGGTGTGCGCCAACACACGCCGGTTGTCGATCACGTCACACCCCCACCCGGTCGCTCCCGGTGTGCACCCAGGGTTAGCCTGGCAAGAAGATCGCCGTGTGGTGGCCAGGCGGTGTGCAGCGCCGATGACAGCAATCTCTTTCAAATCCCATCATGACGCGTCCGTCGTCGATGCCGGAGGTCGAGAAACGATCATGTCCAACCCCACCACCTTCGCGAGCGGCGAGCGGGTTCCGCTCCCACGCCGTGGCTCGGTGTACCGCGGCGACGCCGGCATGTGGTCCTGGG
>JGI20200J14955_1000294_pt1 | contig 11357 bp, 10 predicted proteins | sample NGESurshal092012_FD_14955 | JGI IMG/M metagenome (IMG submission 14955) | reverse complement strand
TGACGATTTGAGCAACTAATTCAGTATCCATCACAAAGCTAGCAAAAAAAGCGAGAAGCGGTTACATATCCTTGGGTGCGGCTCTTTTAAAGTAACAATTTATAACGATAATATAGGCTCTTGGGTAAATATTCTTGTCTAAGAGCCGCTCAGGAATGTCATGTATATATTTTTTGGGAGATAAGTTAGGGAGTAGACCGAATTCACTCCACCGCCATGACAATTCCCTCCTTGAGTGCTATCGAACAGGACGTATTTAAGTTGGCAAATCAGCAATACAAGGTATTGCTAGACACCATGCGTTCCCCTGAATATCAGGCGTTAGAGCACGGAGAAGTTGAATTGTTTGTCCAGCAAGAGGGAACAGAACTTCTTCGACGTTTATTCCAGGGTCATCTAGACCTACGTGCCGCAAACGAAGCCCACCATCAAAGGTTGGTCGGTTCAGATCAACACAGTCGTTCTCATCATCGTCCGGATACTCAACGGCAATTAGAGACGCTGTTTGGAGAAGTGATTGTAAAACGGGTCGGCTATAGCACTAAGACAGTAGGGCTCAGCGCTCTGTACCCCGCAGATGGGATCTTAAACTTAGCCACGGATCAGTATTCGGATGGGTTACGTCGGCGGGTAGCTCAAGAAGCCTCCAAGGTGTCCTTCACCGAAACCGTGACCACTATTGCAGAAACGACAGGGGCCCAAGTTGGCAAACGACAGTGTGAAGAGATTACCGTCAAAGTCGCCCAAGACTTTAGTGACTTTTATGCCCAACGGACTCAGGAGAGTCCAGAAACGACCACAGACCTCCTAGTGCTGACGACGGATGGTAAAGGGATTGTCATGCATCAAGAAGATTTACGAAAAGCCACTGCAAAAGCAGCAGAGCGCTCTGCCCAAAAAAGTAAAGTGCGCTTGAGTCCAGGACAAAAGCGCCAACGAAAACGGATGGCCACTATTGCCTCTGTGTACAGTACCCCCCGGTTTGAACGACGACCAGAGCAAATTATTGGAGAGGACGTCGAGAAACCAGAACGTCCTGCCATCAGCAATAAGCGCGTCTGGGCCAGTGTCAGAGAAGATGCAAAGGAGGTGATTAACTCTGCCTTTGAAGAAGCCACTCGCCGCGACCCACAACATCAACGAGAGTCTATCAAGGCCACCGCCAAGAAGCACAAGGTATCTGTAACGATAGTCTTAGATTTCATTCATGTCCTGGAATACCTCTGGAAGGCCGCTCATTGCTTTTTTACCCCTGGCGCACCCGAAGCTGAACCTTGGGTGATGGAAAGAGCCTTACGGCTTCTGCAAGGAAAAGTCAGCGATGTGGCAGCGGGTATTAGACGCAGCGCTACACTTCAAAAGCTATCCGAGTCCGCACGAGAAAATGTGGATAAATGTGCCGATTACTTGTTGAAATATCGAAAGTATCTTCTGTATGACCAGTTTTTGCACAAAGGCTACCCCATTGCTTCAGGCGTGATTGAGGGCGCTTGTCGGCACTTGGTCAATGACCGTATGGATATTACTGGAGCGCGATGGCGACTTGACCGAGCTGAAGCTGTCCTTCAGATTCGCGCTCTTAGAAGTAGTGCAGACTTTGACGAATATTGGAAATTCCACAAACTCAAGGAATTTACTCGCAATCATGCCGATAAGTTTCTCAACCCAGAAATTCTAGTACCTACTTAAAGCTGTCGTCTCAAAAGAGCCGCACCTAAATGAAATTGTCACCTTAACCAATACTCAGGTACTCAGCACTCAGATTATTAATTACAGTGCTGCCGCGCGGGACCACGCAGCTCCTCTGATGCTACACACCAGCATTACTCTCGGTTACGACGTCCCCCTAGAAGATGTCCACAAAGCCCTGATTGCTGCAGCCCCCCTGGAGAATGTCCACAAAGCCCTGATTGCTGCAGCCTATGCAACACCTCTCATCCTGCACGAGCCAATTCCCGTTGTTTGGCAAACAAGTCTGGATAATTCCTACGTCAGCTATCGGCTCAATGCCTATACCGACCAGCCAGGCTTGAGGTACGACGTATATTCCGATCTCCACGCAAACATCCTCAAGAAATGCAACGAGGCTGGGATTGAAATTCTGTCACCCCTTTACACCGCCCTGCGGGACGGAAACGCCAGTACCATCCCGGCTGAGAATCTTCCGCCCGACTACAACCCACCGGGATTTCGCACCTCTCCTATCGACCGCAACATTCCTTCATGACGGCTGGATAGTAGCGCTGGTGGACACTCGCGTTTCAAGCAGTCCACTGTTGTATGCGGAAATTCTGCGCCAATAGAGAATAACGGGCTGCTTTAAGTTCTGGAGTTTAGACTAAATAGGTCAAGAAAAGGCAGGCAGTGCAGGACACTACTGGCCTGTGATGGATGATGAGCAAGACCAACCCTACTCATCGTCATCAAGCTTATCCAGCAAAATCTTGAAGTCTCCATCGATCATCTGGATACAGTCTGCGACGGCACCACCATTGGATGAGTCCTGATACTCTGCTCTGGGTAGCACCGGAAAATGCACATTGGAATGGTTGAAATAGATGAAGAATGGCTGGTCATTGGCCTTCGAGTCCTCCATCCAGCGGCTAGCCTTTTCCATGAATTCCAGATCGATATTGCGCCGGACTTCCTTGTCGAGGACTTTGACGTTTCGCACGTCGCCCTTGCCGCTTGATTCCAGCATGTATTCAGGTTCGAAGTTCTCTTTCTTGAACCATTTGTCATCAGGCCACAGCGAGACATCCCAGGTGCCATGCAGGCCGTACCAGTAGTCAAACCCCTTGTCTGTCGGCAGCCTTCCCAGGTCTTCGCCGCAGTGCCATTTTCCGTAGCAGGCGTTGCGGTAGCCAAGCTCCTTCAGCTTGTCGGCGATCGTGATTTCCCATGCCACCAATCCCGAACCGGGTAGCGCCGTAATACAGCCCGTACGAACCGGGTGCCTTCCGGTCATCAGGGCAGAGCGGCTAGGCGTGCATTGCGCCTCGACGTTGTAGTTGGTTAGCATCAGGCTTTCGTTCGCAAACCGATCGATGTTTGGCGTCTTCGCACCCAGAGGATAAGCGCCCCCATAACACCCGAAATCGCCAACGCTGACGTTGTCGACATGAAACATCAGGATATTGGGTTGGTTGGACATCGCTTAGGGTTCCTTAAAGCCGTTGGGACTTTTCATTGCTGGGTCCTTGAGTGGGGGTTTTGTCGGTTTCTTGATGTCCTAAAATGTTTTCTATCGTAGCCGTGTTCGGCACGACCGGAGCAGTGGAACGACAAATGTACTTAAGCGTCTCCCTTGCCATGAATGGTATATTAACGAGATCTATGGGCGCACAGATGCCGTGCTCCTGAGAATCGGGAAAGTCCGGTGTGATTCCGGTACTGTGCCGCAGCTGTGATGGGAATTCCCAAGTCAGAATGCCGATTCGTTAGATGTTTGTCGCTACTATCTCTACTCTCTGCGTCGCACAGGGAAAGGAACCTAAGTGAATACTGCTATCAATCCCCTTCTGCTCATCGGGCATGGAACCCGTGACGCAGACGGTCGGCAAACGTTCTTAGATTTTGCTACCGCCTTTCAAGAACAGGACCTTTCTCGTCCAGTCATTCCCTGCTTTCTGGAACTTACCGAGCCTTCGATCCAACAGGGCATCGATCACTGTGTTGCTCAGGGCTACCGAGAAATGACGGCGTTGCCCGTTTTGCTTTTTGCCGCCCGCCACAACAAATTTGATGTCACCAATGAGCTAGATAAAGCTCGTCTNCGTTACCCAGAGCTAACTTTTCACTACGGCAGGCATTTTGGGATTACACCCAGCTTGCTGGAACTGTGGCAGGAGCGCCTAGCCCAGCTAGACGAAACCAGCGATATCCCTCGCGCTGAGACGATACTGCTCTTTGTGGGCCGTGGAGCTTCAGATCCCGATGCTAACAGCGATGTCTATAAGATGGCCCGTCTTTTGTGGGAAGGCAGTGGATTTAAAGGAGTGGAAATTTGCTTTATTGGCATCACCCACCCACGCATGGAACAGGGCTTTGAGCGAGCTTGGACCTGGCAAGCAAAGCGGGTGCTGGTGCTTCCCTACTTCCTGTTTACGGGCGTCTTGGTGAAGCGAATTCATGAAATGGCCCAAATACAGCAAAAACTTCATCCAGAGGTCCAGATCCAAGCGATGAATGAGGTGGGTTTAGACCCTGTGCTGTTTGAGCTAATCCGGGAGCGGGAGCAAGAAGCACGTTCCGGTCAAGTAATGATGAACTGCGAAATGTGCAAGTTCCGCAGAGCCGTCAGTCAGCGACTGGTGGGACTAGGGCAAGACAATGAGCATCACCAGGAATTGGAGAGTGTTCATGCGCATCACGGCCATGGGCATGAACATGCTGCGCATAGCCATAGCCACACTCCCGCACAGGGACACAGTCACGAAGCGGCAGATCCCTATGCTGAGCCCATAGACTATCACCAGCGCGTTTGGCAAATTCCCTAATCTAGTTCATCCAAGAGAACCAACATGACAACCAATGTATGGCGTAAAGACGCTACCCTTACCCTATCGCCCATTGCCCAAGCCTTGCTCTTCTTGAGTTTATCGAGCACAGTACTCTGGACGGTGTACTTTTCCACCTATCCTCCGGTGCACAATGCGGTCCATTCCCTGCGGCATCATACCCTGATGATTTCTTGTCATTGATGAATAGAGCTGCCCACTCCACCCCGCAATATTGGGCTGCCTTGGTTTTCACTATCCTGCTATTGCTTGGCAATCCCTCTACCTTGGCCCAAGAGACTTCTGGTCGGGTCCTCTTGACGCTTGATCCGCCTGTCCAAAAACTCGTCCCTTTTGAAGCAGAAGCTGAACAGCAACAATCTCCTCCTCGCTTTCATCTGGAAGCTCAAGATAGTCAGGGGAAAGCTTTATCCCGTGTGCGGATGCAGATAAAGATAGTGACCCCTGCAACCAATCCGTGGATTTCAACTGATTTTCCAATCGTCGAAGGAACCGAGCTGCTCAGTTTAGAGGTACCTGCGGCGCAAGGAGTAGTGGAGTTTGAGCAGATGCTACCGATCCGAGGCACCTATCAGATATTGCTAAAAGTGATGCCGATGGATGATGCGGTGTCCACGCCCCTGATCGAACAAGTCTTAACGGTGAATGTGCCCGAGAACCCGGTGAAATTTCGCAATTTTGCTATCCTTGCAGGCATGTGCACCCTGGTTGGCGCTGTTGGTGGGTTCTTCATTGGTACGCCACAGGGAAGGCTCGATCTGCGGTCTATCTTAGGCATTCCAGAATCTGTGCGCCTCCTCCTGATCGGGTTAACCCTGACGGCCATGGCAGCCCTTATTTTTATCAATGTTTCTGCTGAGTTTCAGGGCGGTCATTCCAGCATGGCAGGGATGGCAAACACTCCTATAAACACGCCCTCGATCGCTCAGGATAAAGAGCAGGTGTTGAACCTGGATGGGGCCAAAGAAGCTAGGGTTGGCACTGCTGAATCCTTTCAAGCTAGGCTCACAGACCGGCGGACAGGCCAAGAGATCCCTTCTGCCTTCAAAGTTTCTGTAATCAATGAGGAAAATAATTGGAAGCTATTCTCGATCGCCACGCCTATAGCTGATCATTTGCGCTGGAGACAACAATTTTTTGATGGTTCAGGCCATCGCATAGAAGTTCAAACCCCACCCTATAAGAAGCAGCCAGCCTTGACGACAAAGCACTTAGTCTCTGTGGAAGGTATTGCTCCTCCGGTATCCGTTCGGCTGAAGGCGCTAGCCTACTTAACAGGATTTGTTGCCCTAGGTCTTTTTGGCATGATGGGCCTGAAGCTAAGATTCTCTCGAACCAGGGTATCCTCTTGATCAGGAATCTTAATAACTTCAAAGTTTTTCCAGGGCTGGCTTTGACAATAGCTCCATATTTAGAGTTGGTGTGATACTATAACCCCAGCCATAGCGCAAGAGTGAGCGGCTTCATGAGGTTCTCCCCCAAATTAGTGGCTTTGGGTTTGATGGGTTGTTTTTTGTTGGAAGGATTTCCTGCCATCGAAACGGTTCATGGACAAACCCCTGCGCTCATCGCGCTACGCAATAAGCAAAGTGCTTTGCATAACAAGCTGGAAGTGACACGGCAAAAAAAGCTTGCGATAGTCCGCAAGGAATCGTTTGCCAAAGGCCACCTCAACACGCTCAAAAATTCTGTGAGTAAGACGGGCGTCCAACTTGATAGTACGCGGGAACACCTAGAGGATTCTCAGCAAAAATTGAAGCGTTTAGGGAACGAACTGAAGGACTTAGAGCAGGATTTTACTACCCGCAAAGCGGCCACCATGCAACGGATGCGCTATCTACAGCAACAGGGGCCGGAGCCCTGGTGGTCCACGATGCTGGCTAGTGCCGATATGAATGATGCCTTTGATCGTCAGTATCAGTTGACGCGGATTGTGGAAAGAGACCGTTCTGCTCTAGTGGATTTAAAGAAAAGAGCCGAAGTAATTGGTCGCAAAAAAGATGACATGGAGGACCAGAAGACTCAAATTGCTCTTTTGGCAGAGCAATTAGCGGACAAGCACAGTGAATTCCAGCAAGCTGCGGCGATGCAGGTCAGTTTTGTCCAGCGTGTCAGTCAGGAGCGTCGGGCTTATGAAGCGGCAGAACGGGAGTTAGAACGAAATACTTCTGAATTGACCGGGTTAATCCGAAATTTGATTATTCAAAGGCAAAAAGAACTGGAGCGCAAGAGACGGTTAGCCTTTGAAGCCCAGAAGAAAGCAGCCCGAGAAGCGGCTAAACAGGCGGCTAAAAATAATCAGCCCGTCCGTGCTCTTGCCCCAGAAGTTGCCGTCGCTGACACCATAGGCACGGGACGTTTTATAGCGCCAGGGGGTGGGCGGATCACCAGTCGTTTTGGCTATCGCATTCATCCCATCTATGGGACTCGTAGATTCCATGCAGGGATTGATTTTGGCCTCCCAATCGGAGCTGCTATCCGGGCTGCTGATAGTGGGGTCGTTATCTATAGCGGTTGGTATGGTGGCTATGGCCGGACCATAATCATCGATCATGGCAATGGCCTGACGACACTCTATGGCCATACCAGTGCCTCTTATGTGAGTGCAGGGCAATCTATTCAAAGAGGACAACGGGTTGCAGCCGTCGGTTCTACGGGACTTTCCACAGGCCCTCACCTCCACTTTGAAGTCCGTGTGAATGGAACCCCGGTAAATCCCTTGAATTACTTGCATTAGAATCTCTCCCCTATGCCCGCCTAAGGGTCCTTCGCTGACCGGGCAGCATAAGGAGTGCGGGCCTTATAACCACAGGATTATTTAGTATTTCGTTCCTGTGTAGTCGATTACATGAGTAATCTTGCTGGATTCTAATCTTTATCATTTCTTGCTTAATTTTTGATGGTGCTTTTGACTGCAATGGTTATGGATCTCGCGCAGAAATATTAATAACAATTGCCGATTATAAATAGAGTTTTTGATTACTTGTTGATCCCCGTGCTTTGGAGAAAAGATATAAAGCTTAAGAATGGATATGGTTTTCCAGGGAAAATAAACCCGTAGGTATGATCAAGTCAGATTTACAACAGAATTTTGGACTTTGACTACTTTGCGCTTCTCTGTGACCACCCCTCTCTACTACGTTAATGCACTTCCTCATGTCGGGAGCGCTTATCCGACGATGGCTGCTGATACTTTAGCTCGCTATTATCGGCTCAGAGGACGTGATGTGCTTTTGGTTACAGGTACGGATGAACATGGTCAGAAGATTCAACAAACCGCAGAGGAGCAGGGAAAAAGTCCACAGGTTCACTGTGATGAGATCGCTCCGGAATTTGACCGCCTTTGGCAACTATTAAATATTCATTACGACCGTTTTATCCGTACCACCAACCCACGGCATGAATTAATTGTCAAAGAATTTTTTATGCAGGTTTATGAAAAAGGGGATATCTACCGCGACTTCTACGAAGGCCCCTACTGTGTGCAATGTGAAGAATATAAAGACGCCAAGGAACTGCTAGAAGGTGACCTCTGCCCTATTCATCTTAAGCCTGTAGAAACAAACCGAGAAGAAAACTACTTCTTTGCGCTCTCTAAGTACCAGCAGACCTTAGAAACCTATTTTGAGCAGAATCCTGACTTTATCCAACCAGATGTCCGTCGGAATGAAGTGCTGGGTTGGGTAAAAGAGGGCTTAAGAGACTTTCCGATTTCCCGTAGCTCTGTGACCTGGGGCATCCCTCTACCCGTTGACCAAGCCCAAACGATTTATGTCTGGTTCGATGCCCTATTGGGCTACATCTCCGCTTTGCTCGGTCCTGATCAAACGCCCAGTCTAGATAACGCTATCGCTGAGTGGTGGCCAGTAGACCTCCACCTAATCGGTAAAGATATCCTCCGCTTCCATGCGGTATATTGGCCTGCGATGCTTCTGTCGGCTGGGTTGCCCCTTCCCAAAAAAATCTTTGGCCATGGTTATCTAACGAAAGATGGCCGCAAGATGGGGAAGTCTTTGGGCAACACCCTAGACCCCTTCGATTTGGTTGAGCGGTATGGGTCTGATGCTGTCCGCTATTACTTCCTCAAAGAACTGGAATTTGGACGGGATGGAGACTTTGCAGAAAGTCGTTTTATCAACACGCTGAATGCTGATCTGGCCAATGATTTTGGTAATTTGCTCAACCGTACCTTACGTATGGCCAGTAAGTATTGTGAGGGGATCGTCCCTGCGGTCCAGACCGATGAAGACTTATCTGCTTTAGCGGCACAGGTTATAGAACCCACTGCCCAAGCCTATGAGAAGCTTGCTTTTTCCCATGCCTGTGAGTCGGCCCTTTCGCTGGTTCGTCGCGGCAATAAGTATCTGGATGAAAAAGCGCCTTGGACTCTCTATAAAAATCAGGACCAAGCTGGCGTAGAACGGGTTATTTACTGTGTGCTTGAGTCGGTCAGGATCACAGCTATTTTATTGGCCCCGGTCATCCCAGGAATGAGCCGGGGGGTTTATCAGCAACTAGGTTTCTCTCCAGAGACCTGGAACCAAATCAACTGGGAAGAAACAGTCTGGGGGAAACTTCCTCCCGGCCAGACCCTCAGTCTTGGGGAACCCTTATTCCCGCGTATTGACCCTTAAATTAATTACTTTAATTGAGAGGCCCATCATGACAAAACTTGATAACAACTCGATGAACGTTTGGGATTCAGGCGGTGAAAATCGAGGCCGTGTAGCGGTATTTATTGACGGGTCTAATCTTTTCTATGCTGCCCTCCAACTAGGCATTGAAATTGATTACACCAAACTTTTGAGTAGCCTGACGGGGGGATCTCGGTTACTACGGGCCTTCTTCTATACTGGGGTGGACCGAACCAATGAAAAGCAGCAAGGATTCCTCCTTTGGATGCGTCGTAATGGCTATCGGGTTATCACCAAAGATTTGGTCCAACTACCCGATGGCTCCAAAAAAGCCAACCTCGACGTAGAGATTGCGGTGGATTTACTGTCTTTGTCGAGCTGGTATGAGACCGCCATCCTGGTCAGTGGTGATGGTGATTTGGCCTATGCGGTAAATGCTGCCAGCTATAAGGGAGTAAGGATCGAGGTTGTGTCTCTGCGTTCCATGACCAGTGACTTGCTGATTAACGTGGCAGACCGCTACACAGATCTAGAGCAGCTTCGGGATGATATTCAAAAAGCACCCCGTCCAGCCTATGCCTATCGTCCGAATGGCGTGAGCAGCAACGGTCACCACCTCGACGATCAAGAAGATGATCTTTAAGGCTTGCCCGTGGTAAGAATACCCAGCAAAATAGGGACAAGTGACATACACACGAGGTATTTAATAGTGCTCCCAACACTATACGGACGTGCTAACTGTGGGACTTTTCAGGCTGCTGTCTCGCCGCTAGCACCGGTGAAAGATCCTGCTGAAAAAACTATTCCTAAAAAGCATCGTGATGGCCGAGTCATTCTGATTAATGACGATTGGAACACCTTTGAGCATGTGATTACTGCCCTGGTCAAGTGTGTCCCTGGGATGGGGGTAGATGAGGCAGGACAGCTAGCCTATCAGGCTCATAGTGAAGGTAGCAGTGTGGTCTATAAAGGCCATCCTGAGGTGTGTGAAATGGTAGCTTCTCAGTTGCGTTCTGAAGGTTTGACAGCTCATTCGGATGAGGGTGAGTAACCCTTCGTGCCCAAGGCAGTCTTCTTTGAATTGAGTGGGGTCGTCGTTGAAGACCAGGCCCTACGTCGTCTTTCTTTGGAAGCTGTACTGCGTGATGTCGGTCTGGTCTTAGGACCCGAAGCCTATCGGGAAGTCTGTTTAGGCCGCTCTGATGCGATCGCTTTGCGTACGATCTTGGAGATGAGGGGCCAGACGGTCACCAAGACGTTGGTTCAAGAATTGGTAGATAAGCGTAGCGCGCTCTATTTGTCACGGATAGAGCAGCAATGCGCCATGGTTACTGGGGTCCAGACCTGTATGGACCAACTGGCGCAAGAAGGAATTCCTTTGGGTTTAGTCACCTATGTTCCACGCCGAGAAGTAATCCCGGTTCTGAACAAGATAGGCGTCAAGGATACTTTTGCGATAGTAGTNTGTGGCGATGAAGTTGATCAATCCAAGCCCCACCCTGAAAGTTACCAAACAGCCCTGATCCANCTCAATCAACTNTTGGGNCACGCTATAGAAGCCCCTGACTGTGTTGCCCTAGAGAGTACTTATCCAGGGGTCCTCTCTGCCCAAGCCTGTGGTATGCAAGTGGTAGCCTTACCGACTGTCCTCCCCTATCAAATGCTCCATCGTCGAGCCGATTGGGTGGTGGACCACTTTGATCAGATTGAATGGGAGCGGATTGCTCAAGTGGTCAGGTAAGCAGAAGCTTGCGCATCAAAAAGCTCATCCCCAGCCAAGAATAATCCTAAAATCTGCCCTGGAAGTGGGAGGAACGAGTACTGATAGGCAGCAGTCGCCCATCCCTGGCTAAAGCCAAAGCGCAAGACTAAGCCGACTAAGCCACATAGATGGATGATTCCTAGCCCAGCCAAAGCACCGATCAAAAGCCGGAGTAGATTGGCCCGTTCGGATTCTTGAAAGGACCATTGGCCCGTGATAATCGCGGCGGGAATGAACCCTAGCAAATAACCAATAGCCGGGCGGGCCAGATAGTCTAAGCTTCCCCCGTCCATAAAGACCGGAAAGCCATATAAGCCCAGGGCTAGATAGGCTATTTGCGTAAGTCCCCCGGCGACAGGTCCACCCATACAGGCAGAGAGAAAAACCGCAGCGGTTTGAAAGGAAAAGCGATACATTGGTTGCCAATCCCATTGCATCGAA
>JGI20200J14955_1000293_pt1 | contig 11443 bp, 9 predicted proteins | sample NGESurshal092012_FD_14955 | JGI IMG/M metagenome (IMG submission 14955) | reverse complement strand
ATTCGTCCAGCCGCGCATCGGCCGGATCGCTGATCGGGACCGCATCGCTCACCGGTCCGGGCCGGCGATCCCCGGCGCTGGCGGCTCCGAACCCGGCAAGTCCGGTCCCGGCAAGTCCGGTCCCGGCGGCTCCGAACCCGGCGGCTCCGAACCCGGCAAGTCCGTCTCCCGCCAGTCCGATCCCGTCAGGTCCGGGCCGGTTGTCTCCGCAGTTTCGGCTGCTTCGCCTGTTTCATCGGTGTCCTCGGGGGCATCATCACGTGCATCGTTTTCGACGAAGGACGTCCGCGGGCTCCAGCCGTCACGACCCGCAAGGCGGTCTTTCACTCGCCGGCCAATGGTCCGCAGCGCCTCCATCTCCGCGGGGGAGAGCAGATCGATGAGGTTCTGCCGGACCGCCTTGACGTGACCCGGCGCGAGCTCGGCGAGGGCTTGGGCGCCCGGCTCGGTGAGGGTCGCAAACGCGCCGCGCTGGTCGTCCATCGACCGCACCCGGCGCACCCATCCGCGCGCCACCAGCCGGTCAACCGTGCGGGTGATGGCGCTGCGCGTCGCCAGCGTCCGGTCCGCGACCTCGCTCATCCGCAATCGCTGATCGGTCGCCTCGGACAGGCAGACCAGCACCTCGTACTCGGTGAAGGACACCCTGGATGCCTGCAGTTGGCGGTCCAACGCCGGAATCAGCAGTCGATAGGTGTCCAGCCAGCCGCGCCAGGCGGCCTGCTCGTCGGCACTGAGCCAGCGCTCGTCGGGGGTCATGCCGGCACCCGACGCGCAACCTGTTCAGCGGGCGGGCCGGGGTGCGCACCGAAGCCGGGGGTCGCGCCGGCGTCAGGTCGCCGGCCGACGAGGGCATCGCGCAGCAGCGCTTCCAGACCTGCGGCGTCGACGGCACGCGGGTTCGCGATGCGTGCCGCCAGCACCTGGTCAACGACGTCGTCGACCGCCGTGTCCGGCAGCCCGAGACCCGAGAGCGACGTCGGCGCGCCCAGGGCGGTGGCGAGATCGAACAGCGCGGCACCCAACTGGACGGGTCCCGGCGCGCCGGCCGCGCGAGCAGCCGCGGAGAGTTCGGCGGCCGCGGCCGGGGCGTTGAACGCCACCACTTGCGGGAGCAGTGCGCTATGCGTTCCGGCGTGCGGCAGGCGGTAGCTGCCGCCGATGACGTGGGCCAGTTTGTGATGCAGACCCATGCTGGTGGCACCGAGCACCGTTCCGGCCAGCCACGCTCCGTAGAGCGCTCGTCCGCGGGCGGCCAGGTTCGCGGGTTCGCGCACCAGCACCGGCAGCGCCGCCGACAGTGCACCGATCGCTTCGGCGGCGAGCAGCGTAGTGAGCGGGGACGCGTCCGGGGCGTAGGTCGCTTCGATCGCGTGCGCGATGGCATTCATCCCGCTCGCCGCCGACAGCCCGACAGGTAGATCGACGGTCAGCACCGGGTCGTACACCACCGTGCGCGGCACTACCCGGGCGTCGCGGCCGGTGATCTTCCGACCCGACTCCGTACGGCCCCAGATCGGCGTCTGCTCGCTGCCCGCGTAGGTCGTCGGCACTGCCAGGATCGCCACCTCCAATTCCAGCGCGACCGCCTTGGCCAGGCCCACGGCCGAGCCGCCGCCGACACACACAACGGTGCCGACCCCGAGGTCTCCGGCCAGGTCGACGGTCTGCTGTGCGAGCTCCGCAGGAACGTGCTCGGCGACCTCGCTGATGCGCCCGACGCAGCGCCGGCCGAGTTCGGCGGCGATGCTATCGGCCTCGCGCAGCTGGCGGCGCCCAGCGATCAGCAGCACCGTTCCGCCAAGCCGGCCGGCTTCCACCGCGACCTGGTCGATTCTTCCGGCTCCGAAAACCACTCGCACACTGGGCATCTCGTGCACGAACGAGTCGACCCCGAGTTCGCCGGCGCCGAATGCACCGCACATTGACCCGCTCCCTTCCGCTCGCCAGACCGGCCCAGCGTGACTCTGTCTTGACCTCAGCCACCAGGCCCCTCATTGTCGTGGTGGCAACCTCTGGACGCCGCGGGAATACCCATCACCAGGATGTAGTTTCCCCGGCAACTACTTCCATCGCCCCCCGGAGGACGAGATGAGCACAGTAGCCCCACAAGGACTGCACCACGTCACCGCGATTGCCGGCGACCCGCAGCGGAACGTCGACTTCTACACGAAGGTACTGGGACTGCGCCTGGTCAAGCAGACGGTGAACTTCGACGCGCCGGACACCTACCACCTGTACTACGGCGACGAGGCCGGTCGGCCGGCCAGCCTGCTCACCTTCTTCCCGTGGGACGGCGTGCCCGGCGGAAGGCTTGGTACGGGATTGACCACGGCCACCGCATTCTCGATCCCGCAGGAGTCGACCGCGTGGTGGCTGCAGCGGCTGCGCGCCCTGGGCGTCGACGTGCAACCCGTGGCGCAGCGCGGCGCCGCCGACGTCATCACCCTTCGCGACCCCGACGGCATGGTGCTCGATCTGGTCGGCACCGCCGGGGACCAGCGGTCCGGTTGGGACGGCGTCGCCAGCATCCCGGCCGACCACGCGGTACGTGGGCTGCACGCGGTGACGCTGACCGAACGACTGCTCGACCCGACCGCCGAAATGCTCACCTCGATGCTCGGCATGCACCTGGGCGGCGAGGAGGGCTCTCGGGCGAGCTTCGCCATGGGCGCGGGCAGTTCGGGCGCCCTGGTCGACGTCGCGGGTGAGAAGACCATGAACCGCGGCCTGCAGGCTGGTGGGACCGTGCACCATGTCGCGTTCCGGGCGCCGGACCTGCCGACCATGCAGCGCTGGCACGACGAGTTGGCCGACGCGGGCGTGAACGTCACCGAGATCCTGGATCGGCAGTATTTCAAGAGCATCTACTTCCGCGAACCCGGTGGCGTATTGTTCGAGATTGCCACGGATGCACCGGGGTTCGACATCGACGAGCCGTTGCTCGAACTGGGCAGGACGCTGAAGCTGCCGCCGTGGCTGGAGCCGAACCGCGACCAGATCGCAGCGTCGCTCCCGGTACTGAAGGTCGACGAAGCCACCCGCGCGCCGGTGAGTGCCGGCCCCGCCCCAGCGTCGGCCGGCGACCTGTCGGTGGCGCCATGACGCAGCCGCGGGTCGCCGGGCCGGCCGAGGCCGGCGCGACCCTGACTCGGCCGCATGCATGGGTTCCGGGGGATCCGGGTTGGAGCGGTCCGGTCGTGCTGCTGCTGCACGGCACCGGCGGAGACGAGACGGACCTGCTGCCGCTCGGCCGGGAACTCGCACCCGGCGCGCCGCTGCTCGCGCCGCGCGGCACGGTGTTGGAGGGAACGATGCCGCGGTTCTTCCGCCGGTTGCGTGAGGGCGTGTTCGACGAGGCCGACCTCACCGCTCGCGCCGCCGAACTCGCCCGGTTCATCGCGGCCGCGGCCGGCGAATACGGCTTCACCCCCGGATCCCTTGTCGCCGTGGGCTTTTCCAACGGTGCCAACATTGCCTCCGCGCTGTTGCTCACCCATCCGGAGGCCATCGGTGACGCCATCCTGATCGCTGCGATGCCGCCCTTCGGCGTGGCTCCGCCGGTCGACCTGGCCGGTCACCGGGTGCTGATCTCGAACGGACGGCGCGACCCGATGGCGCCCCCGCCGCTGACCTCCAGGCTCGTCGACGACCTGACCTCCCGCGGAGCCACGGTCGAGCTGCTGCTGCACCCCGGCGGTCACAAGCTGGCAGCCGACCACCTGCCCGCGATGCGCGCCTTCCTGAAGCCGGCAGCGTCGACGGGGCAGACCGGGTCGACCGGGCAGACCGGGCAGACCGGGTCGACCGGGTCGACCGGGCAGACCGGGTCGACCCGCGGATAGTTCGGAGCGAACGGCCCGGTTGGACAGCAGCCGCCCCCGATGATCACGCTATCGCCATGACAATCGAGCTGTCGTTCTGGAGCACCGTCTGGACCGTGGTCTTCGTCCTGGGCGTCGGAGTGGTCTCCGGGCGCATCCTGGGGATCCACCGCGGGTTCGGCCGGGCCACCGCCGCGGGTGTGCTCGGCAGCCTGGTCGGTGTGATCGTCGCGGCGATCATCCTGCAGAACGACCACGAGACCAACGACGAGAACATCATCCTGGCAGCGTTCGGCTTCGCGTTGCTGGCCACCATGGTGGCCAGCATCGTGCTCGAGGTGCTGCTCCGGCCGCGGCGCAGCCGGCGGCGCCCGTCCTTCCGGACCAGGGCGCGCACCTTCTTCACGGTGGGCGGGCGGTTGTTCGAGGTCACCCGCATCGCCCGCCGGCACGGCCTGGCCGGCCCACGGGTGGCCTCGCGTTCCGCCCTGTCGACGCCGCAGGGCGCGCTGCGGATCAGACTGTTCCTGCAGGATTGCGGCGGGATGTTCGTCAAATTCGGCCAGATCGCCTCCACCCGTTCGGATCTGCTGCCCGCGCCGCTGGTTTCCGAGCTGGCCGAACTGCAGTCCAATGTCCGCCCGGTGCCCGCCGAGCAGATCCGCGAGATCATCGAGGAGGAGCTCAAGGCGCCGATCACGGAGATCTTCAGCTCCTTCTCCGACGAACCCCTCGCGGCCGCGTCGATCGGCCAGACCCACCTCGCCGAGCTGCAGTCCGGACAGCGGGTGGTGGTCAAGGTGCGCAGGCCCGACGTCGAGGTCGGCGTCGCCCGCGACTCCGCGGTACTGCGCTGGGCCAGCCGGGCCGCGGTCCGGCGATCCGAGGCGGCGCGATCGCTCGGCCTCGTCGCGCTGTCCGACGAGCTGATCCGGTCGGTCGACCAGGAGCTGAGCTACGTCAACGAAGCCGCCAACGCCAAGGCTCTCGGTGCGGTGTCGCACACCGCCGGGGTCGAGGTCCCGAAAGTCCTGACCGCGTTCACCACCGAAGCGGTACTGGTCCAGGACCGGGTGAACGGCCGGCCGGTCGCCGACGCCACGGCGGTCGACGCCTGCGGGGTGCCACGAGCGGAGCTCGCCGACCGGCTGCTGCGCGCCTTCCTCGGGCAGATCATGGACGCCGGGCTGTTCCACGCCGACCCGCACCCGGGCAACATCCTCATCGACCCAGATGGCACCCTGTGGCTGATCGATTTCGGAGCCGTTGGGGTCATCGACCCGGTCAGCTTGGAGGCGCTTCAGCTGATGGGCCTCGGGCTGGCCACGCGGCAGCCGGCGCTGCTGGCTCGTGCGGTGCGCGCGATCTCGGGCTCCGCCGGCGACGCGCTGGACACCCAGGCACTCGAGGTGGAGCTGAGCCGGCTGCTCAGCGAGCAGTTGCACGGCGGTGGGTTCGATCCGCGCAGCATCCAGGAGCTCATCGACGTGATGCGCCGGCACGACATCCCGGTGCCGCCCACCTTCACCGTGCTGGCCAGGGCGCTCGTCACGTTGGAGGGAACGCTGCGGGTCATCGACCCGCAGGTCGATCTGGCGTCGGCAGCCGCCAGCCACCTCGGCGCCGCCATCGACGTGTCACTCAAGGGCGCCCGGGACACGGTGCAGCAGGAAGTGCTCCGGACGATGCCGTCGCTCCGGGCGCTGCCGGGACTGGCCGAGGACGTCGCGCTGCAGTTCCGCTCCGGGCGGCTGCGAATGCAGATCGACGCCTTCGGGCCTGGCCAGTCGCACCTGACCAGGTGGATCGACCAGACGCTGTTCACCGTCGTCGCCGCCGTCGGGCTGATGGCCTCCACGCTGATGCTGGTCGGCGCGTCGCTNGCGGGCTCGGAACGGGACACCGGCGTGCTGCTGGCGGTCGGCTATCTCGGCCTGGTGATCTCCTCGGTGATGCTGATGAGGGTGGTGGCGCAGGTGCTCCGCCGGGAGTCCGAGGGGGCCGACCGCAGCGCCTGACCGGCGGCCGGCCGACCGGCAGTCAGTCAGCCAGCGCGCCGCCGCACGTCGAAGGTGAACCCGTTGCGGCGCAAGCGGTCCGTCAGCGCGCCGTTCATCGCGGTGGCCGGGGTGAGCACCCCGGCGATGTCCGGCAGTTCATCGGTCGCCAGGCTCAGCGCGGCCTGGCCGAGCATCACCGACGTCGCCCCGTAGCCGTAGTCGCCACGCGCCGCGACTGTCGCGACGTGGTGTGCGCCGGTGACCGAGCGGCTACGGATCTCCAACCGGAAACAGCCGTTCCGGCGCGTCTTCTCGCTGGGGCCCTCGCCGGGATCCGGCAGCACCCGGTCGAGCAACGGCCGGACCACCGGTGAGCGCATGCCGAGCGCAAAGGCACCGGTCGCCAGGGCCACAGCGCCCGCCGTCACCGGTGCCAGCAGTGACGTTCCGGTCCGCAGCACTTCCCGGTAGCGCAGCTCCCGGCCGTAGGCGTAGCCCTGCAACGCGTTGCTGCGCCGCACGATCCGGGTGTTGAAACCCGCCACGACGAACGGCGCCACCCAGGTGCCGTCCGGCAGCCGCTCGACGAAGAAGGTGTCCGGTTGTCGACCCAGATCCGGTTCGGCGCTGCGGTTGGGGCTGAGCAGGTAGGGATCAGCGAGCCGGCGGGCCAGCGACGGGTCGTCGCGGACGTCATCCACCATCACCCGCATCGAATCGACCGTGCCGCCGCTGACGCCACCCTTGATCGACACGACGAGCAACGTCGCCTCGGCGAGCTCGCCCTCACCATCGCGACGGACCTGATCGGCGAGCACCTGCACACCCAGGTCCGACGGCACGGAGTCGAACCCGCAGGCGTGCACGATCCTGGCTCCGGTGCTCACCGCCAACTCGTGAGCCTGATCGATGCTCTGCCGGACGAACAGCGCCTCACCGGTCAGGTCGGCGTACGACGTCCCCGCGGCCGCGCAGGCCAGCACCAGCGGAAGCCCGCGAGGTCCGTACGGTCCCACGGTGCTGACGACCACCCTGGCCGACCGCGCGAGCACTTCGATCGACTCCTGATCGGCCGATTCGGCGATCAGCACCGGCCAGGTCACACCGAGAGCCTGCTGCAGCCGGGCCAGCTTGCCCGCCGACCGCCCGGCGAGCGCAATTCTCAGCCCGCCCAGGTCCTGCGCGGCCAAGTGCTCGGCCACCAGCCGCCCGACGAAGCCGGTGGCCCCGAAGATCACCACATCGAACGGACGCTCGCTCATGGCTGCCAAGTCACTGGCACGGTGCGGGCCGTCCTCGACGCGGACACGACCACACCGCGTGAAAGGCTGGCCCGCATGCTCCGGCTTCCCGACTCCTGGGTGTGGGATTTCTGGATCGCCCAGGATCCTGCGACCGGCACCTACCACGCCTTCTTCCTGTTCGCGTCCAAGGCCCTGCACCATCCCGACCGGCGCCACCTGAGGGCCGCTGTCGGCCACGCGACGTCCACCGATCTGGTGAGGTGGGAGCGGGTACCCGACGCTCTCGTCCGTGGGGATGCACCTGACTTCGACCAGACGGCGACCTGGACCGGTTCGGTGATCCAGGGCCCCGACGGCAGGTGGTTCATGTTCTACACCGGGACCACCGACCGGGCGGGCACCTTGGTGCAGCGCATCGGCGTGGCGACCTCCGCGGACCTGCTGACGTGGATCAAACACGACGGCAACCCGGTGCTGGACGCGGACCCTCGCTGGTACGAGACGCATGGCGGCCCATCGCCATGGCAGGACCAGCACTGGCGCGACCCTTGGGTACTCGCGGATCCCGGAGGGGACGGCTGGCATTTGTTGATCACCGCTCGGGCGGCGGACGGACCCATCGACGATCGCGGGGTGATCGGCCACGCGTGGTCGGCCGACCTGACGAATTGGCATGCGGGACCGCCACTCTCGGAGCCGGGGTCGGGGTTCGGTCAACTCGAGGTCCCTCAGGTCGAGTTCGTCGACGGCCGCGCGGTGCTGATCTTCAACTGCTTGCACAGCGACCTGGCGTCGGAGCGGAAAGCCAGAACGTCTGGTTCGGTGGGAATCTGGGCGGCGCCGGCAGCCGGACTGTTGGGTCCCTACGACATCGCCGGCGCGACTCCAATGACCGACGACAGTCTGCATGTCGGCAAGCTGGTGCGGGACCGCACGGGTAGGTGGGTCCTGCTCGCCTTCGAGAACGCCGGCCCGGACGGCAGTTTCGGCGGGGTGCTGACCGATCCGATGCCGGTGAGCTGGGATGGCGACAGCCTGGTGGTGAGCACGGCCCAGGGGCAGCCATTCGCCCGCTGAGCCACAGATCGGAAGAGGGCGGCCTACCGCGCGGCCAACCGGTCCAGCAGGGCGGCCGCGCGGCGCAGCACGTCCTGCTCCTCGGGTTCGAATTCGGCCAGNTGCTCGGTGAGCCACAACTCCCGTTCGCGGACGTAGGCGTCCATCTGCTGCCGCCCTTTCGGGGTGATCCGCACGACCACCTGGCGCCCGTCCCTCGGGTTGTCCTCACGGGCAACCAGACCCAAGGATTCCAACGCGGCCAACACCCGGGTGATCGACGGTGGCCTCACCTGCTCTCGGGCGGCGAGATCGCCTGCACTGAGCGGACCTTCGCGCCAGATGACGGCGAGCGCTGAGGTCTGGGTGAGGGTAAGGCCGTCCGTTGACGTCTGTTGACGCAACCTCCTGGTCAGCCGGTGCACGGCGAGCCGCAACTCGCTGGCCAGCGGGGTGACGTCGGACACGCATTCAGGCTATCCCATCGCCGTTTCCCATTCCCGCCGATGGAAAGTCATTCCCGCCGATGGAAAGCACTGAAACCGATGAAAGCACTGACAACCGCCGTCGGAAAGCCGCAGGACGTGGCCCGCGGGACCGATTGGCGCGAATGCTGCACGAGGGGACCAGCGGCCGCGGTTAGGCTCGCCCAGTGACCTCGAGCGGCTCGTCGATCGATCCCGACCGCTATCTGCCGCCCGCGCTGCCGCCGGTGCGGACCGGTCTGTGGCACGTCGCGGTGCCGGTGACGGTCATCTGGCTGGTCGCGTTCGTGGTGCTGCTCTTCTTCATCCCGCAACTGCAGGCGAACGATGCGATGGTCTGGCTGTGGACCTGCCTGGCCGGCTTCGTGCTGGGCGTCATGGGCCTGTCGGTGTACGGGTGGCAACGCCGCGCCGCGCGGCGCGGCTCGCGCAGCGCCAACCAGATGGCATTGGACGAGGCCATCTGAGTCACGCGCGTTGACGCTTCCCTGGCGGCCGATACTGCCCCTCCCCCGCCGCTTCCCGGCCCCTCCCCCGCGGCTCCCCGTCGGGGTGCCGCGTGCTTGTTCGCGCTACCGATCGAGGCCGTCCTCCGCCAGCTCGACCACCGCACCGCGGGCGGCCGCGATTGCGGTGTGCCGATCGGACCACCGGTGCGCCGCCCAGGCCACCGCGCGACCCGCCGCCTCGGCCGAGCCGTCCACCCACAGCCGGTCGCCGCTCCCCCACCACCGCACCCGCACGGAAGCACCGTCGACGGTCACCAGTAACCCCGGAATGACGGTCGGCTCTCGATCGGCGATGTCGACCCCAAGGGCGCCGGCCGCTCGCCTCAGTGCGCTGTCGGGGTTCGTCGAATGCTCGGTGCCCGCATTCTGGCCGGCCCGGACCTGGCCCACCCGGACCTGGGTCGAGGCCAGCGGCAGGTCGAACACCTCGGCCACCCGTGCCGGGTCCCCCCCACCGGGGACCAGGCGGGCGGCGTCGATGACCTGCGCCAGCCAAGGCTCATCCAGCACCCACGCCCGCTCGGCATCGACCACCTCGCCGGACAGGGTCCGCACACCCGCCGGCAGGTCGAGGTCGGCGAGCGGCCGACCATGATCCGACCCATGCTGCGAGGCTGCGCCGAACACGGCCGTCACCAGCTCGGCGGTCACCGCGGGCACCCGGCCGGCCGGGATCGAACGGCGCGGGTCCGCGAGCCGGTCCAACAGGTCCTGCGGATCGGCGCCGGCTGCGGACTGCAGCGCCGACTGCACCCCGATGGCCCTGGCGATGGCCGGGTCCAGCGGCACGGGAAGCGGGTCGTACAACCCGGCAAGGTCGTGCGCACCGGGCAGCCGCCAGGACCGCGGCGAGCGGCCGTCGATCAGAGCGTTCCGGGACAGCCACCACCCGGAATACGTCAGCGTGGCGCCCGCGCTGGCTGGGCCGACCGAGCCGACCGAGCCGACCGAGCCGACGGTGCCGACTGGATCCCGACCGACGAGGCACTCCCGAGCCGCGCGATCGGCGGCGATCACCGCCAACGCGGCCGGCCATTTGCCCTCGTCGACCAGATCCAGATCCGCCAGCGCGGTCAGCGGATCGTGCGGGTTGTCGGCCTGGTCGAGCCATTCGTCGAGATCGGGCAGCTGGTCGCGCGGGTCGAATCCGTCCCTGGCCGGATCACCCGGGCGGTCGAGCACGGCGTCGCCCAAGGGATCGGCCAGGTGGACCACGCCGAAACCCGAGCGGACCCCGACAGCGGCCAGCACGCCGGGGTGGTAGGCATCCACCCACTCCCGCCCGACCATCGGCAAGTCGGCGTCGGCGGCAAGCACAGCCGTCAATGGCGCGCCGGGAGCCAGCAGTTCCCCGGCGGGCCAGGGCCGCCCGTCGGCGTCGGTGAGGACCAGGTCGGCCAGCGGTGCGAGCTCACCCCGGCCGCCTGCTGCGACCAGATCCAGCACCACACCCGCCAGCTCCCGCAGCTCGACCGGATCCGGGTCGGCGTCGTCCAGCTCGCGGCGCAGCTGGCCGACCGCGGCCGCCAGCGCCGGATCCGAGAGCAGAGCGTCCGGGTCCGCCGGGCTGGCGCCAAGCCGCTCGAGCAGCGGGTGGGCCGCCGCGGGGTCGATGATCCGTAGGCCTGGGATGACCCGCGCCGCCCGGATGGCCAGCTCGACCTCGACCCTTTCGGCGCCGGCGAGCTCGCCGTCACCGCGGTCGAACTGCCGAGCACCGCCGAACTGGTCGGGAGCGGGTAGCACGCAGTTGCGAGCGCCCAGCGACCGGCGCCCGCCGGCCAGCGGCACCGGGATGTCAGCCAGGTCCTCCGGATCCGGAACCCGATCCGCGGTGGCCAGCGCTTGGTAGATCTGCCACCAGAAGTCCGGCTCACGGTCGATCCCGGAGAGTGCCGCGCTCGCCTCGGCGAAGGTCAGGGTGCGCACGCCCACCGCCCGCAACGCCGCCAGCGCCGGCCCACGCGCCGCCGGCAGCAGGCCGGGGATGGCTTGACCGAACAGCGCGGTCCCCTCCGACATTCCCGGCAGCAGACAGGCCGCGGCGGGCGTGACCTCGTCACCGAGCGCGGTCACCAGCAACGGCATGGTGGCGAATCCCCGGAGAATCCCGGAACGGAGCTCACCGTCCACCGGCCCGAGCGGGAAGCCGCCGGTGGGCAGCAGCTGCCACCGCTCGCCGGGATCGGTCGCCGCCATCAGGTCCAGATAGCAGGCCACCGCCCGGGCGATCAGGTAGTCACGCAGCGGCCCTGTCGCCAGCCGGCGCCGGGTGTCGTCCACCGGGAAGGTGCCGACAAGCCGAGCGGGCAGCGACACCGGCTC
>JGI20200J14955_1000292_pt1 | contig 11444 bp, 8 predicted proteins | sample NGESurshal092012_FD_14955 | JGI IMG/M metagenome (IMG submission 14955) | reverse complement strand
ATCCCCGACCGCAACACCCGTGACCAGGAACAACACCCGTCACACCGTCAAAAAATCACAGCGTCCGGGCCACCGGATTTTTCAGCGCCCTCCTAGAACCCGCCGCGACACCCCGCTGGGGTCCCCCCGGCCGCGCACGTCCTGTGTCGTGTGACGGTGGGGTTAACTCTGCACCAACATCAACGTCCCGCACTCCAACAGTTCACAAGTTAGCTCCGGATTCAGCTAATCTGCTAACAGGGTGAGACGCGCCCCGTTGCCGGATCGGCCACAACCCGAACGGTTTCACAGCACCGGAGAAGGCCATGACAACATGACCGACAGTCCGAACGCGGCGACTACCGGGGTGGATCCCTACGCTGAGGCCCGCCTTGCGGACGTCACCTCGACGTCCCCACCGGCACCAGGCAGGTGCCAGGCTGGAGATGAGTCTCCGAGAGCGGCCAAGCATTGCGAGGTACGCGCGTCGCCGCCGCCCTGGTCGCCACGACTGGAATACCAGCAACACCGGTTCCGACTGCGCTCGGGGGACTGGGTGTCGGTTCGGCGGCTGTGCCCGGAGGACGCGCCGGCCCTTGCCGCCTTCGTCGAGCGGCTGAGCGCACAATCGCGCTACCGCCGGTTCCATTCCGCCCTTCCGCGGCTGACCGGGCAAATGATCAGCTACCTGACCGACATCGACCACCACGACCACGAGGCACTCATCGCTGTGCCACCGGGAACGGGCGGGGTCATCGTCGGCGTCGCCCGATTCATCCGCGACCCGGCGCATCCGGACACCGCGGAAGTTGCTGTCGTGGTCGCCGATTCCTGGCAGCGGCACGGCCTGGGCACGTTGCTACTGCGCCGGCTCGCGCGACGTGCCCGTGAGGTGGGCATCAGCTCCGTCACCGGGGACATCCTGGCCGAGAACCACCCGACCATCAGGCTCGCGCGGCGGTTGGGCGTCCGATCCATTGCCAACCACGGGTCAACGGTGGCCACACGAATGGACATCTCCGATTGGGCGGTCGATGATTCCGATGCCGGTTCGCTGCTGCGGACGCTGATCGCCGCCGAAGTCACCTTGCTGCCGCGGCTGGTCCAACCGATGCTCGACTTGTCTGTCGATCTCATCCGACGCTCATGGCGCCAGTCAGCCACATTGCCTGATCGGCACCGCAACTCAAACTCAACGATGGTCAAGGTCAGCGAGCGGGTCGGCCTTTGCTGATCGATGCCAGTTTGGGTTCCAGGCGCAACACCGGGCGCAGTTCCTCGAGCACCGACGCATCAGCGATGGTGGGCGGAACCACGACGTCGCGTCCGTCAGCGATGCTGCTCATGATCATGCGCAAGATCTTTCCCGAGCGGGTCCTCGGCAGCGCGGCGACGATGTCGACCTGGCGGATTCCGGTGACCGCCCCGATCTGGTCGCGGACCAGTTGCACCAGCTCGGCGCAGAGCCGCGCCTGGGACACCTCGTCCGCCGGCACGTCGGAACGCAGGACCACGAGGCCACGGGGAATCTGTCCGTTGATGGCGTCGGCGACACCGAACACCGCGCATTCGGCGACGTCCGGGTGCGAGGCCAGGATCTCTTCCATGGCACCGGTGGACAGCCGGTTGCCGGCGACGTTGATCACATCGTCGGTGCGGCCCATCACGTACAGGTACCCGTCAGCGTCGAGGTGACCGCCGTCGCCCGTGAGGTAGTAGCCCGGAAATGCCGCCAGGTACGACCGCAGGAATCGCGCGTCGTCTTTCCAGAGCCGGGGCAGCGCTCCGGGGGGCAGCGGCAATTTGATCACGATCGCACCGTCCTGACCGGCCGGGGCTGACGTACCGTCCGGGGCCAGGACCCGCACGTCCCACCCGGGGAGCGGACGGGACGGCGAACCCGGCTTCATCGGCAGTACCTCGATCCCGGCCGGGTTGGCCACGATCGGCCAGCCCGACTCGGTCTGCCACCAATGATCGATCACCGGCACCCCCAGCAGATCCGTTGCCCAGCGGTAGGTTTGCGGCTCCAACCGTTCACCTGCCACGAACAGGTACTTCAACGCGGACAGGTCGTGGCCGGCCAGCAGCCCGCCGTGCGGATCCCTTTTCCTGATCGCCCGCAGCGCGGTGGGCGCAGCGAACATGGTCTTCACCCGGTACTCGGAGGCGATCCGCCAGAACTGCCCGGCGTCCGGGGTACCGACCGGTTCGCCCTCGTACAGCACCGTCGTCGCGCCGACCAGCAACGGCCCGTACACGGTGTAGGAATGCCCCACCACCCAACCGAGATCCGACGCGGTGAACATGGTTTCCCCGGCACCGATGTCGTATACGTTTCTCATCGACCAGGCCAACGCCACCGCGTGACCGCCGCTGTCCCGTACGATGCCCTTCGGTCTCCCGGTCGTCCCCGAGGTGTAGAGGATGTACAGCGGATCGGTCGCGGCGACGATCACCGGATCGACAGGCGTCGCGGACGCCATGGCCTTGGTCCAGTTGATGTCGTCGGGTCCCAGCACGGCCTCGGCATACCGCTGCACGATGACCCGCTTGCCGGGTCGATGCTCCGCCAACTCGATCGCCCGGTTCAGCCGCGGGAGGTATCCGACGACCTTCTTCCCCTCGATGCCGCTGGACGCCGACACGATCACCTTCGGTGTCGCGTCGTCTATCCGCAACGCCAGTTCCTTCGGAGCGAATCCGCCGAACACCACCGAGTGCACCGCACCCAACCGTGCGCAACCCAGCATCGCGATGATCGCCTGCGGAATCATCGGCATGTAGATCAGGACGCGGTCGCCCTTGCCGACTCCCAAACCTGCCAGCACCCCGGCAAACAAGGCGACCTCGTCACGCAACTTCCGGTAGCTCAACGTGCGCTTCACGCCGGTCACCGGGCTGTCGTAGATCACTGCGGCCTGCTCACCCCGTCCGGCCTCCACATGCCGGTCCACCGCGTTGTAGGCAACGTTCAGCTTCCCGTCCGGGAACCACCGAAAGAACGGCGGGTCCGACGAATCCAAAGCGCTCACCGGAGTCACGGCCCAGTCGATCGCATCCGCCGCGCTCAACCAGAAGCCTTCAGGGTCGGTCACACTCGCCCGGAGCACCGCGTCGTACCTACCCATGGCCCGTCCTTCAGTTGCACTGTCGCCCGGGTGAACATCGCCCAACCTGTCGGAGTGCGACCACCATCCTCGGCGCGACCCGCGTCACACCCGATCCGACCGGATGCCACCCAGAACTGGTAGAGCCAAAAGACCCCGAGATGCTGAAGAGCGACCGAGACGGGCCAGGCGGAGACCGCGGCGGTGTCGTGCGCGCGACGACCGATTGAGGGCCGATTCCGAACCGAAGGTAGACAGCGCGAACGTCTTCGTCTTTAGTTGTCCCGCCGGTCGGCGGGAAAGAAGGTCGCGGCGAGCGGCCGTTCGTCACCGAGGGCGGTAGTGGCCGAGGGCCGCAGTGGCCGAGGGCGAAATAACCGGTGCCGAAGGCGAATTCGTGGACCCGCAAGTCAGGGACGAACTCGGCCAACAGCTTCCACGGCTTGTCAAAGCCGGTGAAGTCCGCGACGGTTGCCGGGAACCCCCGCTCACCGGCGCGGCTGCTTGTCCATCGGGCTCCGTGTCGATCGGGGCTCGCTATCGATCCGGGGCGTCGCGAGGTCGTCGTCTCGCAGGCTCTCGCCTGCCGTGAGTCGCCAGGAGCGCAGGGGACGGAGCAACGAGTTCTTCTTGTCGTGGTGGCCTGTCATCCGGTGCAGGATGTCGGCCAACGCCGTGACCGCATCCAGGATGTACGGGCCCTTGTTCAGCATGACGCATTCCGCGCGGACTCCCATCGCCGCGTCGGTGATTTCCGCCCGTGACGGCCGGCCGGTGCGGGCCAGTTGGTCGAGCACCTGGGTCGCCCAGATGACCGGCAGGTGGGCAGCCTCGCACAGCCACAGGATCTCCTCCTGCAACTCGGCCAGCCGGTCGTAGCCGCATTCGCCGGCAAGGTCTCCCCGCGCGATCATGACGCCGGTGTGCGGGCGTCGCAGTGCGGTCATCAGAATCGCGGGTAGGTGCTGGAATGCCTGCGCGGTCTCGACTTTGATGACCACGCCGAGCCGACGGTCACCGAGCTCGCACAACGCGGTCAGCAGATCCTGGACATCGTCCTCATTGCGGGCGAACGACAGCTCGACGAGATCGGCATGGTCGATGATGAACGGCAGGTTCGCGCGGTCGGCCGTGGTGAGCGCGTGGATCGGCAGAACAGTGTCGGGCAGATTGATACCCTTGCCCGCCCGCAGTCGTGAGCCGTTGATCGCGGCGTTGGTGATGCGGATGGTGAAATGGTCATCGTCGGCAGCGATGACCTCACCACTCATCTTGCCGTCGTCCANGTGGACCGCGTGTCCGACGTGGACACGACCGAACGCCTCCGGCAGGGTGCAGCCGATCCTGGCCGGCGCGTCAAGGGTGACGGGTGCCGGACTGCAATCACGAGTCAGCGTCAGGCTGTCGCCTCGTCGCAGGGTGAGGAATTGTTCAAGGGGTGGGAGCGTCCCTACCGCGGCCCCGTCGCCAGCGCGCGTCCGCATCACGGTTCCGGTTGCGATGTAAGCGGTGTGCCAGGTGGCGATCAGCGTTCCAGTCGCGTCGGTGGTCTCGACGACCAGGTGCCGGCGGGCGCCCCGAGTGTCCGCCAGTTCGACCCTATCGTCGACACACAAGCCAGTCAGCCAGTTTTCGGGCATCTGTAGCACCGGAAGCCCCGGATGTGGTGGCGGCACAGGGTTTTCCGCCGGGGTCAGCCAGCACCGGGCCGGCGCCGTGACCCGGCCGAGCTTGTCCCGGGTGGGGCGCAGCTTGATCACCCGCGGCCCGTCGGTCAAGGGACCCGTGCGGACCTTCGGACCCGAGAGGTCCATCGCCACCAGACACGTCCGACCGGCGGCCACACTTGCCGCTCGAACGTGGCCGATCATCGCCGCCCACACGTCGATGCCGTCGTGAGCGCAGTTGATCCGCGCCAGATTCATCCCGTCCTCGACCAGCGCCAGCACCAGCGTCGGATCCGTTGCTGCCTCCGGGGGCAACGTCACCATGATCCGGGTCTGTCGATCGGCTGGCTCGGGCCCGAACAACTGCACGGCACGGCGACGTAGCAGACGCGGACCCTCTCCGAACCCGACGACCGGCTCGCGACGGTTGTTCGCTTGTCCCAGCAACGCCTCGACGGTGGCGGCGATCGCCTCGAGTGTGGCCTGCACGTGGGGTTCACATCGCCCCAACGATGACAAGCCGAACGCGGCGAGTTCCAATTGGAGCTCCCGCAGGTCACATTGCCGGATCGCCCAGTAGTGCGCCAGGTTCACCGCGCTGGTCAGATTGGTCTCGTCAACCGAGGCGATCTGGGTCGCCCACACGTTCTCCGCATCGACCAACCGATCCCGCAGTTGGTGAATCTTCTCGGCCAAGGTCGCCAGAACGGCGTCGTTGGTCAATCCCTCGGTCACCGGAGGTGATTCCGTCCTGGCATTGTCGAGGTGGTCGGTGGACCCACCGTCCATCGTGCCGTTCAGTCCGCTGCTCACCGGGATGCTTCGTCCATGATCGGGCCAGTACAGCCGAGCAAGATGAACAGTCGGGGTTCAAACAGACGAACAAGACCTACCTGCAGTGGGCCGCCGGCGGCGCCGCACCGCGACCACCGGTCGGCTGGGCATCGCATCGTTGCAGCCATCTCGCCTTCTTCCGCGGTCCACCCGATTGCGGGTCGGGGCCGGGCGCGTCGTCACGTCTCGCCCACCGCCACCTCGTGGCCACGAGCCCAGAGTCATGCCTCTCTGGCAAGCATGCTGGTGTGATTGACGTTTCGGATCGCCATCCAGCCCAGCACCAGGGCCAGGATCGCCAGAACGGGTGTGGCGATGCTCCACCAGGTGATCACGGCAAGCGGCAACGCGCCCAGCACAAGGACCGCGACGGCCGCCGCGAGGTATCGGCGGCCGAGGGCGACCGCGGCCAGGATCGCCACGCCGCCGGCCAGCCCCCAGACCCGGTCCCATCCGTGCGCGGCAGTTCCCACCCAGAGGTAGAGCAGCGCGACAATGGTGACCAGCACGACGGGCCAGGTCCGCCGCAGCCTCTCGTTCATGGGAACGTCCTTCCGCGATTTCAGCTTGTTACGTCGGTGTAGGGACGCCGGGGGCTGGGCGGCGGGGTCGCGGTGGGGTATCCGATCCGGAAGGTCATGATCGCGTGGCTACCGGCCGGAAGCATGCCGGCGGCCGCATCGCCGAATTCGGGGTCAAGCCCCGCGGAGGTTTCTCGGTCGATGCGTTCGGGGATCTGGCACAGCGGTTGCATGGCCAGCCCGTTGGCGGTGGCCGCCAGATGCATGCGCTGCCAGACCCGTCCGGTCTGCACGAGTTGGGCCGCGTCGCGTGGGTCCGGCACGATCAGGGCACCGAACGCGGCCGCAGTGGGGAGTTGGGTGTCGCGGGTGCCGGTGAGCCAACCGCTGTTGTTCTGCTCCTGGGATACCGGAAGCAGCTTGGCCAGGGCCCGGATGAACGCGGACTGGCCGGACGGGTCGATGGTGATTCCGTCCTTCATTTCCTGAATGTCCTGCCAGTCGGTGCGGTACCACCGGTAGTCGTCCGCGGCCTGTTGCGGGTCGGCGATGATGGCCTCGGTAGCTCTGACGGTCAGGTTGCTGAACGCGCGTTTCTCCTCGTCGGTGGTGAACCAGACAACCTCGGTGCCGGGCACGTCGACCAGGGCGCCGAGCGCGTCGAGCTGCTGAGCGGTCACCGGCCTGGTGGTGTCGTAGGCGCCGCGGTTGGTGTGCCTGGAGGTGATGGCGTCGAACAGCGGCGATCGTGACGCTGTCGTCGGGGTGAGCGTGACGGTGGCGATGTGGGTGGCGTCGGCCGGGTCCGGCAGCAACACGACCTGCGCGGTGAGGCCGCTCGGCGGACCGGCCAGCACGAGGTTCTCCAATGCACAGCCCAGCGAGAGGTGCAATTCCCGCAGCAACGGGTCCATCGCCCCGATCGTGCGGGTCATGTCGGCGAACAGCTCGATCCGCTCACCGGAAACGATGAACAGCCAGGGTTGGGTGTTGTGGGCGTTGGCGGCCAGGACCGCGGCCCGTACGAGATTGCGCGGGTCCTGACCTGTGGGGTCCGCTTCATCCCAGGCCGTGTAGGCCGGCCCGGTGCCGGTGGCGAATACGCCTCCGTCGATGGCCCGCCAGGTCAGGCCGGTGGCTCCGGCCACCGCAACCACACCGACCCCGAGACCGAGGAACTGCAAGGCGGTCCGCCGGGTCACCGGCCTGGCGGCCGTCAGCCGGTCGGTAGGTGGCCCCACATCGGTCTGCATATCGCTTGTTCCTTTCCTGGCAATGGACATGCGGGCGTTGCCGAGGCGCGCACCCGGACCGAAGCACACACGCAACGTCTCAACCCGAATGAGTGGCATGGCCCAAGCAGTTTCAACAGCGGGTCAGTCATGCCTGCCGAACCCAAGGGGTCAAGAGAAAAGGCCTTGTGCCAGAGCTGAGAGCCAGGGCATATCTCGAGAAACGGGAAGCCCGGAAAGGGGATTTGGCGGCCAAACACACTGCCGGTGTCGCGGCCTTGCGGTGGCGACACCGCTCCAAAGCCGGCTGTCGTGGTCAGCGCCCCCGACACTACAGGTCACCGGAACCCCCGCCGGCCAGGCAGCAACGCGGGACGCCAGATGACCGCCCGCGACCCCAAGGTTCACCGCGGGGTGCCTGCGGGTCATTCGGCCCTTGTCGCAGGGCTCTTGGCACCTACATGCTGCGGCTATGAAAGTTCCTACCCGCCTTGGCATCCTGGCTGCCGTCGCCGCGTCTGCGTTCGCCTACGCCCGTGTTGTGCGTCCATGGCAGCTCACCTGGGGCGCGACACCCGACGAGGCGACCCGGGCACTGCCCGGCGATGATCTCGTAGCGGGCACCTATCGCACGACCCACGCGGTGACGATCGCCAGACCTCCGGGCGAGGTCTGGCCGTGGCTGGTGCAGATGGGCTACGAACGCGGCGGGTGGTACAGCTACGACCGGCTCGAACGCGCAGTCGGCATCGGGGACTTCGCCGAGGGCGGGAGCGCCCGGCGGATCGTCCCGCATCTGCAGTCACTCTCCCTCGGCGATACTGTCGCGCTGTCCGAGAACGGCGGGTTCACCGTCGTCGGCTTGGACCCGGCGCGGAGCCTGGTGCTGCGCATTCCGATGGACCCGTTGACAGGCGGCGCCGCGTCGGCACATTCGCGGGTAGTCCTGGATTGGACGTGGGCCTTCGTGCTGGAACCGGTCGATCAGGGATGCCGGCTTCTGATCCGGGTCCGCGGCGACCTGCGACCCCACTGGCTGACGCCCGCACTTCTCCTGCTCGACCCCGTCCACCTGATCATGGAGCGGAAAATGCTCCGGACCATCAAGCAATGTGCGGAGGGGCACGGACCCCCAGGTGACGGCACTCGTTCACCAGTCAAGCCGGCGTCGTGACGACCAGCCGGACCGCGCGCTCCGAAACCCCTTTCGGCCCAGGCCTTCTCGTTGTCGCCGCCCGTGAATCCGCTGCCGCGCGAAGGTGAGTGCCGCCGGTTGCAGGCGGTGAGCCAGCTCGCCCATGAGCCCACAGTTGCAGGGCCTCGTGGGACCTAGGGCCCTATGTCGCAGCGGTATTCGCGGTGAAGCATCGAACAAGGTGCGCTGATCGGAGGTTCGGGTATGGGTATCCAGCGGGCCAGTCCCAACGATGTGATGGAGTTGGTGTGCGACGTCTCCGGCACGTCGATGCAGGTCGCGGCCGTCCTGGTGCTGCAGACTCGGTCGCCGTTCGAGCTTGCGGCGGTGCGGTCCGCGATCGCGGACCGCGTCATGGCAGTGCCGCGGCTGCGGCAGTGTCTTCTCGACGCTCCGTTCGCCTGCGGTCGTCCGGTGTGGATCGACGATCCCGGGTTCGACATCAGCAATCACGTGACGTCGGCCGAATGCGCTGCACCCGGCGACGAACCTGCGCTTCTCGAGGTGGTCGCCCAGAGGATCACCGAGCGGCTGCCGCCCGGCCGGCCTTTGTGGTCGGCCACCCTGATCACCGGCCTGGCGGACGGTCACGCCGCACTGACGGTGGTCTTTCATCATGTCCTCGCGGACGGGATCGGCGGGCTGGCCGTGCTGGCGCAGCTGGTCGACGGCATCACGATCCGGCCGGACCCCGGCTTTCCACGGCAGCCCCCGCGCGGCCGGGATCTGTTCCTCGACGCGGCCCGCTCACGGCTGCGCGCCGTTGGCCGGCTGCCGGCCGGGATGGGTCGGCTCCGGGCCGCCGTTCGCGAACTCGGCGGCAGCCACGGCGCCCGCGCGGCGCGATGTTCGCTCAACCGTCCGATCGGCACGAGCCGAGGACTGGGGGTGGCTCGGGTTGACCTGGCCGCCGTCCGCGCCGCGGCGCACGCCCAGGGCGGCACGGTCAACGACGTCATACTCACGGCGGTGACCGGCGCCCTGCGAACGGTGCTGGCCGGCCGCGGCGAGCGCGTCGACCGGCTGGTGGTCTCCATCCCGGTCTCGGCCCGCCGCGACGCAACCGCGACCGAGCTGGGCAATGAGGTCGGCGTCATCCCCGTCGAGGTCCCGACGACCGGCTTGCCGACCCAGCGGCTCGCGGACACGGCGGCGATCACCCGGCAACGGAAAACAGCCGCGCGAGGCTCCTCGGCGGCGCTGATCGGGCCGGTGTTCCGCGTTCTGGCCAGAGCCGGCGTGTTCGGATGGTTCGTCGACCGGCAACGACTGATCAACACCTTTCTCAGCAACCTCCGCGGACCTGAGCAGCGCCTGTCATTCCTCGGCGCACCGGTTGTCGAGGTGATCCCCGTGGGGGCGATCTCCGGCAATGTCACCGTCGCCTTCGCGGCGCTGTCGTACGCGGGGCGGCTGACCGTCACCGTGATCGCGGATCCGGACCGTTGTCCGGACCTCCAGGACGTTGCGCAGGCGTTGCAGCGGGAGCTTCTGATCGTCACGGGCGGCGATGCCCCGCACCACCGTCCCCAGCCCCCCGACGACCGTCGGCTGTGGCCTTCGCCCGATCCGTCGGTCAACCCCGACACCACGGCCAGCACCGACACCACGATCAACGTTGCACCAACCTGAACGCGGCAGACGAGAATCCCGGTGGCACAAAGGAAGAGCGGGTGGTCGTGATGTCCCCGCCGATCGGGCGAGCCGTGCTCGCGTTGAGCGGGCTGGGCTTTCCGCTGACCCAGCTGGCGATCCGACGCTTCGGCAGGCCGGGCGCGGTTGCGGTCGAGGGGGTGTGCGGTGGGCTGCTGGTCCGGGACGCCGCCATGATCGCGGTCGGCGTGCCGGGTCGGTTGCGCCGCGGTCCCGCCGTCCTGCTGTGGCTCGAAGCCGCGGTGGCGGGGGCCGCGGTGGTCACGGGTCTTCGACCGGTGACGGATGCCGATGCGCTGCTCCGCGCCGCCGGGAAAGGCCGTCCCGATCGACTCGAAGCCGCACGCCGAGTCGCCATCGGCGCGCTGTTCGGGATACATACCATGCGGTTCCGCATCTACCTGCAACCCGATTCCGGGCGCAAGAACGGCGAACCGGAAGACGCATTCCTTTCGGGTTTGCCGCCGATGGCGCGTGGCGCGCGAGGGTAGGAATCGGCTGGCGATCAGCTATTGCCCTGAGCCGGGCTCCGTTCGGTCATCATCATCGGCGTCGGTGGTCAGGCGGCATCACAGGAGCGGGCCACTGGCCAACGCAGCGCGTACCGCGTCCTCGAATTGCTGCAGCTGTTTTCCGAGCCTTCTTGCTGGGTTCACGCAAAGGTCTACGGGGTCGTGGACCTCCGGGTCCAGCATGTGCGTCGTCGCTCCATCCCGCCTTGCCCAGGAGAACCGTGATCAATTCGTCCGGGTTCCGGCGCGGGATCCGCACCGCACCCGTGGATGCCACCTCTCACCGTGAGTGTCGTTGCCGTACCGGCTTCGTCGACCGCCGTGCTGCCAGCGAACACCCGATGATCGTCGTCAACGACCTCCGGCCGACTCCAGCAGCCGTTCAGGGAGGAACCGTCGGGCGGGTGTGCCCCTGTTGGGGTTCTCCGAACTCCGACCTCGCCGGGTCGCTGGCCTCGTGCGCACCACCTACTCGAAAGGGAACACCATCATGACTCGTCGCGCGAAGATCGTTTGCACCATGGGCCCGGCGACCTCCTCCGAGGAGGGAATCGCCGCTCTGCTGGACGCGGGCATGAACGTCGCGCGGATGAACTTCTCGCACGGCGAGCATGCTGATCACGAGCAGGTCCATTTCCTCCTGCGGGCGGCGGCGAAGTCCGCGGACAAGGCGCTGGCCATCCTGGCCGACCTGCAGGGGCCGAAGATCCGTCTCGGCCGGTTCGAGGAGNGCNGGCCTAC
>JGI20200J14955_1000287_pt1 | contig 11544 bp, 12 predicted proteins | sample NGESurshal092012_FD_14955 | JGI IMG/M metagenome (IMG submission 14955) | reverse complement strand
AGAGGAAATAGTCCCAGCGAGTCTAGAGGCTTCCTTTAGAGTGGTGGGCACTCTGCCGGACGAGATCCCCGATGAAGCCGATGCTGTGCCTGCAAGCACGCCCTCCCCGATTCCAACAAACCATAGCAGTGCTTGGCAGGATAGCTTTGAGGATGAGAATATACGGGCGGTTTTTATCCATTTACAGCGTCATGGTTCGGTCACCGAAAATGAATTGACTCAATTTCTGGGAGGTGCACGCAAGGCTCGCAGTTTCTCTTTAGCTTTTGAGGAATATCTGAAGAAAGTCCCTTTCTCTGTCAGGATTGAAACCACAGCCAGTGGAAAACGATACGTCAAAGAGACTTAAGTAAAAAGAACACTATGGCTATTAGTACACGCGATATTGAGCACGTTTTTGAGCGACTTCGCTCTGGAGTAGTCCCGGAAAGAGGGCTAGAAACTTTTGCTGTGGGCATTGACCGTCAACGGACTGAGGTCCATCGCCAGTTGAAATTGGCAGCAGACGGGGAGGGAGTGTTCAAGTTTCTGAGAGGGGGTTATGGCTGCGGGAAAACCTTCATGTCGCGCCTTGCCGTGCTGGATGCTCAAGCCCAAGGATTTGCCACCAGTTTCGTCGTCGTTTCTGACAATGATCTGCATTTCTATAAGTTCGATGATGTGTATCGAAAAGTTGTCCAAGAATTGGGTACGAATTCCTGTCCTCGTGGAGCCTTAAGCGATATTATCGACCGCTGGATTGCCAAAGTGGAAGATGCTCTGATTGCGGGAGGGGCCGATGAAGCTAACGAAGATTTTGATGCCAAAGTGCAAGAACGAATGGAGGCTGAACTGGCCTCTTTAACTGGCGGAAAAGCACCGGAGGATATGGCACGCGTATTACGGGCTATTTTTTCCCTCAAACAGAAAGGAGAGATGCCGGAAGCGAGTGCACTGCTTTCCTGGTTGTCGGGCAGTGAGAATGTGGCAGCGGGGGCTAAGAAAATTGCGGGAATTAAGGGAGACATCGGCAGTCGTGAAGCGTTGGACTATCTCCAAGGGATTCTCGAAATTGTAAAGGCTGCCGGGTACAAGGGTCTGGTGATTATCATCGATGAAGCGGAGACGATTCTACGGATGCGCCATGATATGCGCGGTAAATCCTTGAATGGCATTCGTCAGATCTGTGATGCAGCGGATCGTTTCGGGGGCTTGCTGTGGGTCTTCACCGGGACGCCAGAGTTCTTCGATAGCAACCGGGGGGTGGCAGGTTTACAACCCCTGCACGACCGCATAAAATTCGATAGCCAAGGTGGCTTTGTCAGTCCCCGCCAGCCTCAACTGGAACTCAAACCTTTCGATGCTAAACGATTGAAAGAAGTAGCCTTGAAACTCCGAGAAATTTATCCCACTGAAAAAAAGACGCGTTTGGGGAAAAAGATAACTACTGAGTTTATTGAACGCTTGGTGGCTAACGTCACCTCAGGCTTCAGAGGTGATGTGGGCATCGTCCCCCGCCAATTTCTCCGGCAATTTGTGAATGTTCTGGATCTGGCCAGCGAGTATGAAGACTATGACCCAATGACGGTGAAAGGTCTGGAGCTTAAAGATTTGAACGAAGAAGAACTGCGACTACAACAGGGAAAACCGAGTTATGAACAGGAGGCAGAGGATAAAAAAGGGTATGCGCTGGTAGAGTTTTAGATTTGAATTGGCCTTCAGCAAGCTTGATTGTCAGTGTCAGAGTGATTTCTTTGAGCATATACTCTCTATGAATTTAGGAGATTAGCGGTCACTCATATCCGTGCTCTTACCTGGGCAAGCAGAAGCTTATTTTCAGGTCATTCATCCAAGATGGCTGAATTATCTGGTCATGTTGTAGCCGCCCTACAATGATGCCTGGATGCAGCCCTATCTGCCGAGCAAACTCTATCACGCTCTCTTTTGATTTAAGTTGCGCTAGCTGAGCTTCATATTGTGGAGGAATCAAAAATTCCCTGGCCCACCGATCGGCTTCTCGTTCCTGTTCCGACTCAACACAGGTTCTCCCGGACCACTCGTCCAGAAAGATATCCTCTTTGTCATGAAGCAAGACGTGGGCCACTTCATGGAAAAACGTAAACCAAAAGCGGTCATTCGATTTGCCATACATGGACAACTGAATTAAGGCCCTATGAGGATTCAACCAGCGAGCTAGTCCACTGACATGGGCTTGCGGGATGGATGGGACCAAAACAAAAACCACACCAGCCCTCTGACATAGTTGTTGCATCTGAAGCACCGACTCTTCCTGAGATAACAAAGTCAAGGAGCGGATGACCTGCACCGCCTTGTCAAACTTCGCTTTGTTGTACTTAGGGCAGTCTAAATGTTCTGCTTCTATCTCGCCACACCGCAACCACGCCGAGATTGCACCCACATCACTCTGAGCTTCCTTCGTTCGGCGGAAAGCACCATTCATCCCTGCATAATAGCTGCCCCAATCTTCTGGAGAAGCAACCCCAAAAAACTGTAGAAATTCTTTGACCAAACCCGGTTTATTTTTCGCATTTATGGGGCGCTTTTCAATGACTCCCTGCTTCATCAATTCCTGTACGGGCAACTCGGCTAACCAAGGAGTCCATTTCTGAAGGCGCTCACCTTCCTCAAGCCGGGCAAGCTGAGCACGGTATTGGGCTTCCCGATTGAGCCAAAATCCAACTGAACTGCCCAAGACCCGCTCCAGCTTAAGCGCCGCTTCTTCAGTAATGGAGACTTTACCATTAATGAGTAGACTGACATGCTTAGGGGTATACCCTAATCGCTCAGCCAGTTGAACTTGCGTCCAGTCACGTTCCTCTAGTAGATCTAAAATCGTTTCCCCAGGAGGAGATACCCAGTCAGGCGTAAAGATAGGTAGTCGATTAGTCATGATAATCCCCAATAAAAACAATGCAAATGTGAGTGACAATAGCCCAGTCAATGCTGCCATCTTGCTTGTGCGGGATGGGCTCATGAGCAGGCTCAAATACGAGACGTTTACCACCATCTAAATCAAGAGCAAACTGCCCAGTTCGATCTCCTTTTAAAGGATGAGGACGCCCTGCTACCAGCTCTTGCACTGAATTAGCAGCAGTGAGGTCAGCTAACCTCGATCTCAATTTGCGGGCACAGACTTGACCCAGCTTTTTTTGGGCATATGCTTGCTGCTCACAGAGCTTTTGAAGGTTTTTATCTTTGAAAGTAACTTCCACAGTCCAGTATCATAACTTAAATTTACCAATTTGGTAAATAAAATACTTAACAGATAACTTTACCTTAGGCTTCAGAGGCGATGTGGGCATCATCCCCCGCCAATTTCTCCGGCAATTTGTGAATGTTCTGGATCTGGTCAGCGAGTATGAAGACTATGACCCAATGACGGTGAAAGGTCTAGAGCTTAAAGATTTGAACGAGGAAGAACTACGACTCCAACAGGGAAAACCGAGTTATGAACAGGAGGCAGAGGATAAAAAAGGATATGCGCTGGTAGAGTTTTAGATTGATCCTCATAGCTCAATAAATCGATTTTTCAGTACATCGGAGGTGTTACACCAGACACTGAAACCTTGTACTTACAATGTATGTATAATATAAGTAGGTATGAGCGAGGTTCGGTTTGAGTGGGATAAGTTCAAAGCCCTGAGCAACGAACAGAAGCATGACATTTCGTTTGAGGAAGCACAATCAGTCTCCTATGATGAAAATGCCCGCCTTATGTACGATCCAGAACATTTTCACAATGAAGAGCGCTACATCTACTCGGTATGAGTGCTACCCTCCGATTATTGATTGTGTGTCACCTTTACCGTGAGAATGACGAACTTATCCGAATTATCTCGGCTCGCAAGGCAACCCCACAAGAACGGCAACAGTACCGTAATTTCAACTTATGAACAAAGAATATGATTTTTCTGAGTCCACCAGAAATCCCTATATCAAGAAACTAAAAAAGCAGGTAACCATACGCCTTGAAGAAGAAGTTGTCGAGTATTTTCGACAACTTTCTGAGGAAACCGGAATTGCTTACCAGACTTTGATCAACCTATATCTTCAAGATTGTGTAAAAGCAAAACGCAAGCCGTCTATGGAATGGATAAATTCTGCTTAGTTGATCATTTTAACAGCGAAATAGACGTGGGCAGTGTCGCCTGTTCTAGCCTCCAAGCATGTAAGTTCTGAAAGCTCCTCTGTCAATGACTTTTAGGGGCCTAAATACTTACATTTAAACTTAATAGGAAGAAGAACTCTTCTTTTTTAGCTTTGCCTTCAAAAGACTTTCTTGAACACTGTTACGAACAGCATCTTCTATCTCAGGGCGCTGTCCATGGAGCTGGAATCCCAAACCATCCAAAGCTTTTGCAACTACCTCCTTCACATTAGGAATCCGGCCTGTTTTCTGATAAGAATTTTCGCATTCCTTATAAATTTCATCAATAAGACGGCTAATTAATTTGTCCACAATTGGTACTCTACTTTTATTGTTTGTATAATCTCAAAGTACCTTTCTAGACAACGATATTTATAAAGCACAGTAAAGTTATGGATGAAGTGATTATAAAGCACGTAGAAGCGCTCTTCGGTAGTTCTAAGTAATTTCCTCAGGGCATTTAGCTTGACCTTAACTTGATAGAATCAACACAAAAGTAGCCTACTACGGCAACTATTTACTCCAATCCGTCATGCAGAGCGGTATCATGCTCTCGTTTCCCTATACAGGCAGTACGTCATGACCATGAACCCGAAAGACCTTGCAAAAAAACGTACGGGTGAAGCCGCTGCTCAGCTCGTGAAAGACGGCATGATGGTGGGCTTGGGCACAGGATCCACTGCGGCGTTTATGATTGCAGCCTTGGGACAACGGGTTAGAGAAGAAGGATTAAAGATTATTGGCGTACCGACTTCCTTCCAGTCAGTGCTCCTTGCCCGTAAAGAGGGGATCCCCACAATCCCCCTTGATGAAGCGACTCATTTAGATATCGCGATTGATGGAGCCGATGAGGTAGACCCCCAGAAGAATCTGATCAAAGGGGGAGGGGCTGCCCATACCCGCGAGAAAATTGTTGCAGCGATGGCAGACTACTTTGTGGTGATCGTGGACGATTCCAAACTGGTTGAAAAGCTCAATACCACTTTTGCCCTGCCTGTAGAAGTTTTGCCTCTCGCCGCTGCTTTCGTGACGAAACGATTGGAAGAAATGGGGGCCAAGGTGGACCTGCGGATGGCTATCCGCAAAGGTGGACCCGTGATCACCGACCAAGGAAATTTTGTCCTAGACATCACCTTCCCTGGTGGCATTGATGACCCTGTCGTTCTGGAATATCAACTCAATAACATTCCAGGAGTTTTGGAAAATGGGCTATTTGTAGATTTAGCTGATCTCATTTTGGTCGCGAGAACAGGACAGGAGGAAGTGCAACGTATTGAGTAGTAGCTAGTCCTATCCATAATTAGGGACCAAAACTGCTGCCACCATAGTCAGAAAGGCTGGTTCTTCCTTCAACCGTGAGCCCTGCAATCAAGCCCTTCAGGACGAGGGCTCCGAGTAGGTGGGGTTAAGGGTAAACCACTCCAAGCAGCCTGGATAGGCCATCTTCTAGGCCGAGTTTGACCAACTGCTCAAAAGAAATGCCCGCTGCAGCCATCGCTTCTGGCACTAGGGAAGTGCTGGTCATCCCTGGCAAGGTATTCACTTCTAGGGCCCACGCTTGTCCTTCAGGAGTGACCCGAAAATCTACACGCGCGACGCCTCTACACTTAAAGGCCCGATAGACCTTCAACGCATAGTCACTTAAAAGGTCCAGGGTCGTTTCCGGTAGGTCTGGGGGCAAGAGATGGCGAGAGCCCCCAGACCTATATTTGTCCTCATAATCATAAAAAGCCGTTACCTGAGGAATGATTTCGATAGCAGGATAGGTCTTCTTGCCAAAGACCGTGACCGTGATTTCCTTGCCTGGAATGAATGTTTCTGCCAAAGCTTGGGGACTATAACGAAGGGCCTTCTCTAAAGCTTCAGGAAATTCGCTGATTGTCTGGACGATAGAAACTCCCACGGAGGATCCCGCCTGAGCAGGCTTAACCACCATGGGAAGCCCGAGCGCTTCCAGACAAGCGAGAGGAGCAGCCTCTGGGTTCTCTAGCACTTGATAGGGGATAACGGGTAAACCAGCGCCCTGGAGCAGATCCTTAGAAACCACTTTGTCCATGCCACAGGCGCTAGCAAGCACCCCAGAACCATTGTAGGGAAGGCCCAGCCAATCCAACAGACCTTGGATCGTCCCATCTTCTCCCGTAGCTCCATGAAGCGCTATCCAAACAAAATCGGGCCCAAGCTCCAACAATTTTCGGGGAAGTTCTCGATCGGGGTCCACAGGAATAGCTTGATGACCCAATCGGGTTAAAGCCCCCACTACAGCTTCACCTGTTTTCAGCGAAACTTCTCGTTCAGGAGAAATCCCTCCTAAAAGTACGACAACCTTCATGGGTTACCTAGAGGGGCTTACGCTTACGCAGGAACTCTGGGATATCGAGGAAGTCATCTCCCGTTTGAGCTGAGGACGTTAGAGGGGCAGACTCCGAACGAATTCGTTCTCCGCCACCCCTCCTTAGAGCTCCATTGAAGCCCGTGGCGATGACGGTAATTCTCAGTTCGCCCTGGAGACGTTCATCAATCACGGCGCCGAAGATGATATTCGCATTGGGATCCACTACTTCATACACGGCGTCGGCTGCTTCTGAAACTTCCATGAGCGTGAGGTCATGGCCGCCCGTAACATTAATGACAACACCAGAAGCTCCTTCAATAGAGGATTCCAACAACGGAGACGAAATAGCGGTAAGGGCTGCTTCTCTGGCCCGAGATTTACCGGAGCCCATACCGATCCCCATTAAGGCGGAACCAGCATCAGCCATGATCGCCCGCACATCAGCAAAATCGACGTTGATCAAGCCGGGAATTGTAATGATATCCGAGATCCCTTGGACCCCTTGACGGAGTACATCGTCTGCAATGCGGAAAGCTTCCTGCACAGGGGTTTGGTCTGAAATCACTTGCAGCAAGCGGTCATTGGGGATCACGATTAAGGTGTCGATTCGTCCCTGGAAAGATTGAATACCTTCTTCCGCCTGCTGAAGCCTACGACGACCTTCAAAGGTAAAGGGCTTGGTCACTACACCTACAGTCAAAGCGCCAACTTCTTTTGCGGCTTCGGCGACGATAGAGGCTGCACCGGTGCCTGTTCCCCCTCCCATCCCTGCAGTGATGAAAACCATATCCGCCCCATCGAGGGCGGCGGCAATTTCTTCACGGGATTCTTCGGCTGCTTTTTGACCAATCGCAGGATTTCCCCCGGCCCCAAGACCACGGGTAAGCTTTTGACCAATCTGTAAGCGATTTTGGGCAGAAGAGTTGCGGAGTGCTTGATCGTCCGTATTCACTACCCAAAACTCTACGCCTGTCACATTGCTTGCAATCATGCGGTTGACAGCATTTCCGCCTCCACCGCCTACGCCAATGACTTTAATGCGCGCAGACCCAGAGGAGGTGAATTCTTCAAAGCGAGAATTTGTGCCAGTTTGAGGAGACATCAGATGGCTTGAACCAGGTAAAACTTCGTCTAATCTTACCCGACTTTCTGAAGAATCACTCTTACTATTACGTAGGTATTTTGTCCAGTTTGGCATAGCTTTATGGGGATAATGGGGCAAAACGAAAACTTTCCTCGGAAGATGAGCGAATAAGACGCACATCTCAATTCTGGAGCTTAGAGCCTTCTTTAAGCTTTGCCTGAGGCTTGGGACGCAGATGGAAAGCAGGCATAGTGGGGTCCCGGAGGTCAAAATATTGAATCTGCTCCGGAGCATATTTTTGGGTAAGGGGAACTAACTGCTTCAAGGCTTGAAACTGTTTGTTTATGCGCTGAGGTTCCAAAGAACCCAACCATATAGTTCCAAGACGAGTAGTCAAGATCAAGTTGCGCGGATCGTTGAAATCCACTTTTTGGATGGGGACTGGAGCCTTCTGGAGAAGAGGATAGAGAGCTTGCCAATCTTTTTGTCTCTGGCCAGTATATCCTTCGACCTTAAGCTTGGGGCGATTCACTTTAGGATAAGTTGCACCAGATATCCAAACTCCTTCTGCATCCAGGACTCCTGCTGCTCCAAAACGAGGCGCTGTTGCCACAGGAACCCTCTCCTGTATCTCAATATGGAGCCCTAACGGGAACAANTGCCTGCTCAAATGGGCACGTTCAACGATCGGTAGCGCTTGTAACCGCTCTTCTAGTTGATGGGGCTGGACCAAATAAATAGGCATGGGGAAGGTAAGCGCAAGTTGCTCATAAACCTGAGATGCAGATAGGGCTCTGTTTCTCTCAACCGTAATCTGTTCTACTCCCTTAATCTCTCCCCAGGGAGAGCGGACGAGTCCCACTAAACCGATGGCCAAAGCAAGAACCACCGCAAAACGCCAGAATTTGAGGAAATGGAGCCGTTGACGTTCTCGGCGGATGGCCTGACGTCGGGCAATGAATTGGGCTTTAGTTGCAGGGCTGGCGACAGAAGAGGAAGTCACGGTGAATTCAGAGGGGCTAATTAACTAGTTACTTTAAACTAGTCGTCTAGGGAATTTCGTTTAAATATATAACAGTTTCAGCAAAAGTTTGCCTATATGATCCATTTCGATAGATATACCTAGATTTAGTTTTGAGAATCAGTGGCTGGACCCGGAACTTGCGACAAACTCAGTTACGACAAAATCAGGCAAGAATGGAACAATTATTAGGGGCGTCTCCTCTTTTCCTATGACTTTTTAAGGAGATGTCCAGGGCTCAGAGCAAGGATATCACAAACCTTATCAATAAATTTCTTGGCTTGAAGATTGCTTATATATTGATTGGGGAATGTCTAGAACTGCAAAGCTGGCACCCAAGACTAGCAATCTTTATCTGCGATTGTAAAGAGCTGGTCTTTATTTATGATAATCATCACTTCAAACCTTGTCGGGAACGTTCTCTCCCAGAAGTCCTGAAGGGCGAAATAACAAAACACCAACCAAGATGGTAAATGCAAAAACATCTTTCCATTCACTTGATAAGTAGCCCGCTCCCAATGACTCAATCACCCCTAAAAGTAGGCCTCCTAGCATCGCTCCAGGGATATTACCGATCCCGCCTAAAACAGCTGCAGTAAATGCTTTGAGCCCTGCCTGAAAGCCAATAAAGAAGTTGATCGTTTGGAAAAAGACCCCGAAAAGCACGCCTGCTACGGCTCCGAGGGAAGAGCCCAAGATAAAAGTAATCACTACAATCTGTTCGGTATTGATACCCATCAATTGGGCAGCCTGCATGTCTTGTGCTGTAGCCCGCATTGCTTTACCCAGACGAGTTTTTTGTATTAGGAACGTGAGCGCAGCCATCAGAAAGACACTAACCCCTAGGATCAATACTTGGGTCAGCGTAATTTGTACGCCATTGGAGCGCCAGGTGATGGCAGGCAGGACTTGAGGCAGCACTTGGTCTCTGCTGCCCGCGATTAAACGAACGGCATTTTGAAGAAAAATAGACATCCCCAAAGCGGTAATCAGCAAAGAGAGTTTAGGCGCTTTGCGGGTGGGTATAGCCTGACTCAACCACCAAAATAATCCCCCCAAGGCTGCAGCACCGATCACGCCAACCCCTAAGCCTTGAGCTATGGCGATAGGGCTATAGGTCCCTCGGAGCAAGGTATACAGTACCCAAACTCCTCCACCCACTGCAGTAAGTACTGCTAGTTCTAATAAATTAAGGGGCTTGGCTTCTCCCAACAATGGACGGTAAGCCAATCGTTCGATTCCCACGCCGAGCAAACAGCACACCAGGACGGCTCCTACAAGAGCCAAAGCAAAAGCTAATCCCCAGGGCAGACCAGCTCCTAAGGTAATCACCAATACACCCAGCGCAGTATAGGCTCCCACCATCACTACTTCGCCATGGGCAAAGTTAATCAGTTCTAGGATGCCGTACACCATGGTGTAGCCCAGAGCAATCAGAGCATACATGCTGCCTAAAGTAAGACCATTCACAAGTTGTTGGATAAACTGTTGGATAGACGGTTCCATGAGAAGCTCAACAGGATAGGGCTGGGTCTATGCAAGAGACCCGCAGCAATTCTGCCACACTCCACGTCAGAGTGTTGCAGCCTTTAGGGGGGTGTATCTGAGATCTTGGCCCCAATCTATATGAATTGCTGGATGAAATGGCGACAATGGAATTATTAGAGCCTTACGTAGGAGGCATAAAGCCATGGCTCGGCTAGAACAGCGTCGGCCCCAGAATGTCAGCGGGGACCTCTATGTAGACAGTACGTGCATTGATTGCGATACATGCCGCTGGATCGCTCCTGAAATTTTCCATGAAGCCGGAGACCAGTCTGCCGTTTATCATCAGCCGGTTTTCCATGAAGCCGGAGACCAGTCTGCCGTTTATCATCAGCCGGAAAATGAAAAAGAACGATTACATGCGATGCAAGCTCTGCTCGCCTGTCCTACCGCTTCGATTGGAACCGTGGAGAAGCCGACCGATATTAAGACGGTCCAGCAGAGTTTTCCGATTTTAGTGGCCGAAAATGTCTATCACTGTGGCTATCATGCGGAAAGTTCCTACGGGGCCACCAGTTATCTGATTCAGCGGGCAGAAGGTAATATCCTGGTGGATTCTCCTCGTTTTGCCGCGCCACTCGTCAAGCAACTAGAGGCGATGGGGGGCGTCCGTTACCTCTATTTGACCCACCGAGATGATGTGGCAGACCATCAGAAATATCATGAACATTTTGAGTGCGAACGTATTCTGCATCGGGATGATATTGGACCCAATACCCGTGAAGTGGAAATTCAGCTTTCGGGGACTGAACCCATTGCCTTCGCTCCTGATTTATTGATTATTCCCGTGCCTGGTCATACCAAAGGCCACACCGTTTTACTCTACAAAAACAAATTTCTTTTCACGGGAGACCATTTAGCCTGGTCTGGACGATATAACCAACTAATCGCATTTCGCAATGCTTGCTGGTATTCCTGGCCGATACTAATCCAATCGATGAAGAAGCTAACGGCTTATTCCTTTGAATGGGTACTCCCTGGGCATGGACGCCGCCATCATGCCGATGCAGCAACGATGCAGAAGCAACTGGAGGAATGTATTAGCTGGATATCAGCTAACTAGCTAGATTATGGATTGATTTAGTTGATGCTGACCCTTAACTTTGGAAAGACCTGTTCTTAAAAAATATTTGAATAGGCTCTTGGTGGTTATTCAAAAAACAGGTAAAAACACGCAATGAGTTCGTTTGTCTTTCCTAATTTAATCCACTCAATTCCTTATAATCTAAGCCACTGAGAAGCCTTTGCTTTGCGCAAAAGCACACTATCGTTCGTAATTTCTTGGACAGTCCATCCACTGCCGACGACATCCCCTTTGGCCACATCGACACTCTTTTGAATTTCCCCTTGCTGCACTTCAAGGACTGCTAAACGCGATCTACCTTGCTCCCCAATGGACTGGAGACGGAATT
>JGI20200J14955_1000285_pt1 | contig 11567 bp, 13 predicted proteins | sample NGESurshal092012_FD_14955 | JGI IMG/M metagenome (IMG submission 14955) | reverse complement strand
AACAAGACAGCTCAAATGAGAATGACTCCTTAAAAAAATCGGCTGAAATCCACTCTAACAAATGGTTTCAAGACTTATGGGTAAAGCATAGGCGAAGGCTCAGGGAGAAGGTCAAACTACCGGTTAGACTGAATTTTCAGCCTAGTCATAGCATCAAAAGGTTACAATAACGAAACTTTTGTGCGGTATAGCTATACCGTACTTTTCCAGAATCATGTCTCTCTCCTCTGATACTCTTGCCCTACTCCAACGAGGAGCTACTGAACTTGGTCCTCCTGAGCTCTCTGATTCTTCGCCATGGATGTTTAAGCGCGGGTTTTATATCCACAGACTCACCCTAGAAGTCGTTGACTGGGAAACAAGCGAAGTACGCAAGGGTTCTATGTACCTTAAACAGAAAAACGGGAAGTCTTACCGCTATCTGCAATTTTCTTGGAGAGGCAAGCCGAAAAATATTTATTTAGGGAGAGCATCCTGACTCGTAAAGCTGCATGGAGAAATCCTTATACTACAGGGCTTTAGAGCCCAAAAATGGCGTTCCTTAGAAAGAGCGCCGGTAAACGGNATTTCCATCCGTGGGAGCAATGCACNTTCAGGATCTGCATGTGGAGAATGGTTCGCGGATAAAGTAGAGAGCGTCNCGCCCCTGCACTTCCATTCCANCTCTGTTGGNATTTCCCCAGCGGGTTACAAACTTCTTGCCTTGGTTATTACGCTCGATGGCAACGGTGAAGTTGTTGCGGATTTCCCGATAACACCCATCGATGTTGGTGAGGGTCATATCAAGGGTTGGCACATTGAACTGGCTGGTCGATTTGTTCACTACAAAAAATCCTTCCTCCCCCCTCTCCATCACTAGCAGGGTAGGGCTGTTTACCACACCCAATACGTGTTCTTGGACCTTACGGTTTTCCCTGCCCCGTTGTTGCATAATCTGCCTGAACTTGACGCCCGCGGGAATGTACGGAACGAGGTTGTCCTCGTTCAATATCAGCGGGGTACCACTCTCTTTTGCCAATACGTAGGCGGCGGCCAGGTGGCAGTCGGAGCGATCGGTGGCGTCACAGGGGTTGATGGCAAAGTTGTTGATCGGCTGGTTTCCGATTTGGCGGCGGGTGTCATGGTTGCCGCCGAAGGTGACACTGCGAGTGTCGTTCAATGCGGTGGGCACACGCAGCGAACGAAGGTCGCCACCGAACTTAAAAGCATTCGTCAGAGTGTTGTAGAGGCGAAAGTCGGTAACAGCAGCAATCCAGTTATAGTCTTCCAAGTGGGTATCGTTGTCTTCGATCACTTCGAGGTAGTTCCATNCNTTGCCGCCACTCTCGTNNNTCCGCAAAATCGATGTACTCTTTGACGAACTGCCGCTCCATGTGCTTGGCCGCGTCGAAGCGGAAGCCGTCGATGCCTAGATTGAGCAATTTCTTGAGATGCTTTTTCTGGACATCCCGTACCCGCTGCTCCTCCTGCTTGAGATCTGGCAGGTCCCCATTCAGCCAACATGAGATCTCTTTACTCGTGTTGCCGTCTTTAAAGTCATTTTCGTTGATCGGGCACCTGGTGTGAAAGTCGTTGGGACGCAGACCCGGAAACTGGTCGAGACGGCCAAAACTGGGCTCGCTGGTCATGTGGTTGAAGACCACGTCCGCGATCACTTTTACCTTGCAGGCATGAGCTTTGTCAGTCAGTCGCTTGAGTTCATTCTCCGAACCCCTGCCCTCGATCTTGTCGAAGTCCACCGGCTGGTATCTAAAGAACCATGAACCGAGAGGGGTGCTGGATTTCTGGGCCGGGGGAATCTGCACATGGGAGTAACCCTGATTCCCCAAGTTGCAGACGAATCCTTCGATGGTCGGGAATGATTGATCGAAGGCATGGAAGATCGCGACCGGCTGGTCTGCAGCGAAGGCCGGAGCAGCGTTGCTGGACAGTAAAGCCGCAACCAATAAGCCAAAGAAATGACCTCGTACCATTGTCAATTTCCACGATGGGTGTCTTTTCCCAACCTTGTGATTGGTTAGGTCACATAAATATAGATGCTGGAAAATTGAATGTCATTGAACGATTTTTCGATTGGATAGAATATTTTTCAGCCTGCTTTAGCGAGAAGCCCCACGCTGGGAGTAGGTCACTGGTTTGCAAAGAAAACACTGGGTGACACGTGGAAGTACTCCGCAAGTTTCTGGATATGCTCCACGGTGAGATTGCGATCTCCGTGCAGCACCGCAGACACAATGGATTCAGTCTTAAAGATAGGAACCAAGTCCTTCTGTCGAAGCTCATGCTCTTCGATGAGCACCTTCAGCAGTTCGACTCCATAAATATCAGGAATAGAGTGATGAATCTGTTCATACTCATGAATCAGCGTACCGAGCACATTGATGTACTCACGCTCTTCTTTCCCCATTACCCCTTGATCCAGTATTGAATTAACAACATCTTGTGCCTCCTTCAACTCTTCCTCCAATCTGATAGGTCGGGGAGGGAACTCTAGTAGCAGTTTTGCGTATCTGCTATCGCTTAAACCAAGAGTCATTTTTCTTCCATTTTTCCTTGTCATATTCAGCGTGTGTCAGGACATGCCTGATAAAAACTTTTTGGAACTCAAAATCCACAAAGGCTATGAGCCTGTATTTGTTGCCACCAAGGTTGAAAACGACGAAGTTTCCAACGAGATCAGCAGAGGGAAAAACTTGCTGCAAGTCCACAAGATTCGTAAAGTTGCACTTCTCAACCCTTTTGTACCAAACCCTTGAAGGAGCTTGGGCCTCAGGGTGAACATTCCAGAATTCCGCGAGGGCGGTCTGGGAAATAACGTGCATAGTTTCCTTTAACAATAATTTTGGTGGCCATGGCTACTGCATCTCCTTTGTGTCCTTAGAGATTAGCAAATTGCGAAGTTAATTACAAGTTTCTAGAACTGTTTCTCCCTCAAGTCGCTAGTGCCATCGAACCCGATTCCGTTGAATTTCTCCCGCAAGAGTATTTTGCCGATTTGACGGCGGGCGAAGCTAAAATCATTGACCTGCTCACTCAGATTCGCTGGGTAGCTTAGGGGATANCTCTAAGGAATCCNCCGTCTGAACTGCCTAGCAGCAGCGGTGGCAGGATGCCAAAAATTTGCTAGAATCCGTCTGTCCGTAAGGAAAGCAGTGATGAGAGCCAAGAAGAAGGGAACCTTTCCGATAGACGGTCAACTTTTGATGATTCTTCCTCGGGCTGGGTCCACTTTGAGGAATCAAGACGTAAATCTTCCAGAACTCCGTTTAGATACGGATGGTTACTACATAGAGATAAAAATTGATGCAGATCCCGAAAACCCAGAAGAAGTCGAGATAACCAGACGCATTCCTCTAGATAATTGCACTGAAGAGGAGCTACAAAATCTGCAAATACAGTTTACTAATCTAGAGCTTGAATCCTGTGTAGAAAAAGGGGTAAAGAAAACTTTAGAGAGTATTGAAGATCGCAAACTGCAGCGACTTTTAATAACACTGATGACCTTTCTAAACCCTAGACAAGTGGCAATTGTTTTTTATCTTTATAAAGAACTTGAAAGGCAGCAGAGTGAGTCTTCTGTATATTTTCGTTCGAATGAATTATTAGAGTGGCTAGGATACAAACGTCAAAAGGATGGAAGTTTCCCTGCGCTTATTCGTTCTCAGATTAATCAAGACTTAGTAGCACTGCATCGAATGGAATTGGTGTATGCTCAGTCTTTAAAGAATGGCAACAATTTGGGTGCGAAGATTATAGTTAAAAATATTCTGCGTATTCAGGATTATGAGATTGATAATGTCCCTAGAAATTTTAATTTATCAAAAGCGGCTGATTACACTTTTGAGTTAGCAGATTCTTATACGGTACTGCTGGGATTCCTTAGTGGCCTGAAGGGAAAGGGTGGGTATGTTCTATTTCCTGATTCAATTAAAATCTTGCAAGAGAATGGCGCTCAACCACAAAGAGACTATAAAACGAAACTTCTCAATTATATTACTAGCCGAATGGAATGGGAGTCTTTGACGGATGGGCAATATCTAGTAATTTCAAAAAGGTATATTTTTAAAAATTTAGATCTTCTGGGAAGTAATGCTTCTCGCAATAATCAAATTTTTTGGGATGCGGTTGAAGAGTTAAAAAAAGACGGTTATATACTTAATGCACAGGAATTAGTAGTTAAGAAAAAGCAACCGAGTATTCAATTCCAGATTAATCCAGAAATGCTTAGTCGTGCATAGCTACTTGGCTAAGCATTCAGGCGCTTCCATACTCCATCTCCCACCCTTGATTAACCATCCTTTGGCCTCTAACTCTACACGCAGATCAGCTATCTGTTTACGTGCTTTGGGTGCTTTGGGCCACTGAATTTCTTCATGAATGCTCTCTTGTTCATGGAGACAGGTTACAGCTCGTTCAAGGAATATTTTGCAATAGGCTATATGGTCACTCAAAATAGCGGAAGCGACCGCATGGTAAAGAGCTATTCCCCTGGAGCCATCTTGGGAGCTGATTTCACACACCAGTTCCAATCGGGTTAACTTTAGCCCTCGTTCTTCCAAGTGCACCAGATACTCTTCGAGTTTCAAAAAGCTGAGATATGCTCCCATAAACATAAGCCTCCTCAAGCAACCCTGTGTTCCTCTTGGAGAGTAACCTGTAGAATATACCCCGAAGCAAGCAGGAAGGTGAAATACCTGAAAGCTTCTCATTGTATAAACTACAAACTTCGGGGTAGTGATTGAACTTCGGGGTACCCCGAAGCGTTTTGAGCTATTCAGATGAAAAAGTACAGCTTCGGACCAGCTCCAAAAAATCGCACGAAACGCCTATTGGAAGCGTTATTGGTTTATGCCGCTGAAAATGAAGAGGGGGAACTGCACAATATCATTCGTCAGGGATTAGATCATTCTCACGATGGAATACGTCTAATATTCCGTACCAATATCAAAGTCCTAGTGCAACTCATCAATGCCTATGAAAAGGCTTCCCAGAAAGACTATGAAGATGGAATTCTCAAGTGGCAGGTGCAGGAAGCTCTGCATCACTTGGAATCATTACTAGGCATTCTGCAAGACCATCGACTAAAGGGTCAGGGTTCTGAAGTCTGGACCTTTTCTTTGCTTCTTTGGTATTCCTCTGAGGAGATAAACCGAAATCTTGAGGCGGTAGATGAAAAATGGCCCTCTTCCAAATCTCCTGTAGTTAAGATTGACAAGACACCCAATTTAAATGCTATCCAAGCGCTCTATGCCTCTATGCAAGAGGAAGAAATACTCCCTCTTATGGTCCGAAGCATTTATAACTCAGAAGAGTTGCAGAGACTCTGGCTCATTGACGATGGGGCTTATGGGGCAAATTCAATTCCTCTCTCGGTCTTCTACCATTGGTGGGAGAACTACCAAGCGGGACTAAAGGCCCTCTTCCAAGGAGAGGAGATTCTTGGTGCCTTTGGTATTTGGCCTCTCCCAGAAGCTTGTTCTTTGGCTTTCCAAGAAGGATTGGTGAAAGAAGTGGACCTTGTTCCTTGTCATGGTGAACTGGCTCAATACAATACCTGGTATGTTTCAGGCATCGTGCTTAAAGAAGATTTTCGGAGTAGCAGTAAGCGGAATCCAATTCAGCAACTCCTATCGCAGGGCATTACTATCTGGTTGGAGAGCGGCTCTATCGTTTTCCCTGTGAAAATTCTTGCTTTAGCCACATCTGCCGAAGGAGAGCGCTTACTCCGTCGCTTCTCGTTTATCCGCACTCAAGAGGCAGCCCAGATGGTAGAAGGGTACCCTCTGTATGTATTGCGTGCATCATCCAGAGAAGACTTAATTTCTATTCTAAAAAAGCGATATCTGTGCTAATGATTCTAATGCAAACAAGAAATCTTATCGACTTTATCCCGTTGCTTCAAGAACTAGAGTTCGGGGACAAATTTAGTTTATCAATGCTTCATTGGTGTGGCATAGGAAAGCGTTCTTATCCGTTAGCATTCTGGGAAGTATATATAGCAATGCATGAAGATGAAACGGTCGGAGTCATTGGCTTATATCAGCAGGTGGAGACCCCTCCTTCTATCGTTTGGGTAGGTTGGTTTGGAGTTAGGCCAAGTTTTCGCCGTCGTGGATTTGGGATGATGATGATAGATTTCTTAAAACAAAAGGCAAGAGATTATAGCTTTAAAGAACTCTGGGTTTTTACTGAACAGGAAAATGAAGGGGCTCTGAAATTCTATGAGAAATTAGGGTTCAAAAGACTGAGTGAGTATGAGATAAATAATGCAGGGACTACCCATGATTCTACTGATGTTGTCTTAAGGGTTGGTCTATGAAGATAGCAAAGATAAACTAACCCTTGGCATGCTTACAGACTCAGTCGCCCCATTAAATTCCAGGATTTGAAAAAGTAAACGATCGAGAGCATTATTCTATTCATCTTCTTGGCAACAGATTGAAGTGCCAATTCAACTCAGCCCGTTATCATAGAATACTGGTTTCCAATATGCAAACGTACGTGAGCTTCGCTTACTAGAATGTCCTGCATTTAGTTGTACAAATGAACAATCCAATCGCAGCAAGCTGTGGGGTATGCGCAGTCATTTTTAAATCAACAATTTATTGAGAATATTTAACGCAGTTGTAGGCATTTTTAGCAGTGCATTTGCAATAAGATAACGAAAAATTCTGCCTTAATGACAATGCTACAATATCATACTTAATATTTGCGCTCCCATTTGAAGCTACGATTTAGAGTATAGAGTTTGAGGGTGAAAGTAAGAAGAATACTTTTTTCCACGAGTTTGGGTATGAGTATTGGTTAACCATCCACGCTAACTAGGAATTCCATGGAAGCTTATGAACTACTAAAACGCTATGCTGACGGAGAAAGAGACTTTAAAGGTCTCACTTTGCCGGGAGTTCACCTGAGTGGCGCTAATTTGAGTGGTATCGACTTGAGTAGGGCAGTGCTTATTGGTGCAAATCTCACTCATGCCAATTTGAGTGCAGCAAACCTCAGTGAAGCAAATTTGACAGGGGCAGACCTAACAAAAACCAAGTTGTTTGGAGCGTATTTGAGTGGAGCAGATCTGAGTCAAGCGGTGCTCAGATCCGCAAATTTAACTGAATCTGATCTGAGCGGGGCATCGCTTATCAATGCTGACATGAGCGATACGCTTCTGCATTTAACCTGCTTGTCTGAAGCCCATTTACAAGGAGCTAGTTTGGTTGGAGCCAAAATGTGCGGGGCGAAGCTATGGAAAGCGAATCTCTGCGACGCTAATTTGAGGGGCGCAGATTTGTGCGAGGCCAATCTATGCGAAGTCAACTTATACGGAGCAAATTTGGAGGCTACGGATATCAGTGAAACTGCCCTAACGGGGGCAATTATGCCGCACGGAGAGGTTCACGATTGAGTCTGTAAAGTAGTTTGTGTCAAGGGAGAAATGGCTACACGGGAAACTTCCCTTCAAACTCAATCGCAAACCGAATTAACGCACTCTTCCAATCTCGAATTGGCATCGTCTATTTCTTTGAAATATTGTGGATCGCTAAATAGAAAATAGAATTTTGCTGTCTTAAGTGCTTCCTTGCGAAAAGACAGCTAAGCTGTTCGTGCCTTTGCACTGGCCAAAGGGCGTATAGCGAGCTCCTGCAAAGTATGCAGCAGACGGTGTGCTTCCTCCACTGTATTGTAATGAGCCAATCCGATTCTTAAAAGCCCACCCCTTGATTCCAAGCTCAATCGTTGCATCAAACTTAGCGCGTAGAAGTTTCCATTCCATGTAAAAATTCCACACTCCCCTAAAGCTTTTGCTAGTTCATAAGGTGTATATCCAGTTAACAGCATTCCTACAGTTGGGGTACGCCAACTCAAGCGTTCGGGATCAGTAATGCCGTATATGGTAACTCCTGGAATTTCCATTAAGCTCGGAAGCAATTTTTGAGTAAGAGACTGCTCATACTCTTGAATCGCCATCATAGCCGCAACCAGTGCTTCTCGTCGGTTCAATACACCCGACACGTTCGATGAAACTCGACGACCGAGTTCAGTTAAATAATCGATGGTTGCGACTAATCCGGCTAAACTCTCAAAATTTAGAGTACCCGTCTCCCAACAAGCTGGAACCTCATCGGTCGCGGGGCGGACCTTGTAGGGAAGCAATTGGCTTAAATGCTTATGCTTGCCGTATAGGATACCAAGGTGAGGTCCAAAGAATTTGTAGGCAGAACAGACCAGAAAGTCACAGTCCAAAGATTGAATATCGATGGAAGCATGAGGTGCATAGTGGACAGCATCGATAAATACCATTGCACCAACTGCATGAGCCAATTGCTTGATCTTAGCCACTGGGTTGATCGTACCAATGGCGTTAGAGGCATAGGTGACGGCCACTATCTTCGTGCGTTCAGAGAGCTGCCGTTCCAGATCAGCGAGGTCTAGCGTGCAATCCGCTTCGTGAATATCTACTGTCCGAACGACGATACCCCGCTCTTGAAGCACTAACCAAGGCGCTACATTGGCATCATGGTCAAGCGTAGTCACCAGAATTTCATCACCTGGCTGCAAGTCACGTCCAATGGCCCGACTAATCGCAAATGTCAGGGTAGTCATGTTGGCACCAAAGACGATTTCTTCGGGGCTGCATCCTAAAAAGTTAGCCACAGCCTCCCGCGCGTTCGCAACCAGGGCATCTGTCCGAACACTGGTTGCAAAGGCTCCATGCAAGTTGGCATTGGAGTTGATCAGATAATGGGAGATTCCATCGATTACGCTCTGGGGAACCTGAGTGCCACCGGGTCCATCCAGAAACACCACCGGTTGGCCGTCCATGGTCTGCTTGAGGGCGGGGAATTGAGCACGCACCCATTCAAGCTCAAGTTCTAAAACAGGCATAGAAATCTCCTGAAACTATCACTCATCTGGTGGAAACAGACCAGGACAAGTGAGGACGAAGACATCCCTAACACCCTGTTCTGTCGAGGTTGCATGGATAGGAGAAGTGTAGTGGAAGTACTGATCATCTCTGAAGACTAAAAACTCCCCTGGACTTAGTACTTTACTAAAAACAGGTATATCGTTTTTAGTTTTATAAAGGTGGGTCTCTGCCCCTTCAACCTTGCTTCGATGGACGGAGAAAATGCCAACTAAATCAACTCCATCACGATGAATTCCTTCAGGGGCTGGGTTACCAACTTTGAGAGAAGTAGCCACAGTTCTAATTTGGTGAACTGCAACTTCACGAGAGGTTGAGCAGAGTTGGCAGAACTGGAAAAATTCCCAAATAATCTTCTGAAAGCTTTCTAGTTGAATCAATTCATCATCCAACTCTTCATATTCCCGAATAACATCTCCTAGTAAGGGATTGTAGACCTTGCTTTGGAGCATACGCCGATGTGGTAATTTGGTTAAATGGTCACCAGAAACTCTAAAGTGAGAAAGACGTCTAAAACGATATCCACCCTCCAGATAAGGGTCAAGGGGTAGCCGATTGAAAGAAGGCTCAAATTCGTCTACCTTGATAGCTGTCAACATTTCCAAAACATAACTAGCTAGACAACTAGCCTCTGGCTTAGAAAATTCTTCTTGTTTAGATAAATTCAGCATGTCATTGGTTTCCTTGCTTAAATTTATGGTGCAGTTCTTAAGCATTCATGAAATTGAAGAGTTAATATTTGAACGGCAAGCAGGAGCATACTATTGATTATTTAAGTAGAATTGCTACTTCTTAACATCCCCTTACAAAACTAGTTGTTGCAAAAAATACCAAAATGCTCACCAGACTTAGATTTGAGAAATTTGATTCTACACAACGGTACTCAAACTACTAGGTCAATTATACTTCGCATACCCTGCAGTTTGTTGTATAGCAAGAGCCAGCTTTGTTAGGACAAGAAGAATTGACTATTGCTAGGGCTCTGCTGAATCTGAATGTCCTAATGTTTCTGTCCCTAGCTATATCCCTGAAACTGGGGTGAAACGTTGATTCTTCGTTGGCTGAAATGCCGTACTTTCGTTGAAAAATTCCCCTTTGACCGATTAGGGATATCTTCAGTGGCTTTACCCAAGATGAGTTACCCGAAGTGGAAGATGCGCTGTCTACTCGTGGTTGGATGGAGCAAGTCAAACTATGTGAAGGTGCTTGGGTCTGTCTGATTGGAAAATTCAATGCACGGTAATTCTCTTAAGCTTGCTGACACAAACCGGAAATATCATCGTCCTTTGTAGAAGTCATCTTCACTGACAGAAAAATATGCTGATGCAAACCAGAAATATTATTGATATTATCCCATTACTTCAGGAACTGGAGTTTGGAGATAAATTCAGCCTATCAATGCTTCATTGGTGTGGTATTGGGCAAAGGGCATACCCTCTAGCCTTTTGGGAGGTTTATATTGTCAAAGCTAATGAAGAAACCATAGGGGTAATTGGTCTTTATCGTCAGGTCCATACTCCCATTGGGGTAGCTTGGATAGGCTGGTTTGGTGTTCGGCCTAGCTTTCGGGATAGAGGTTTGGGAACCCAGATGTTGAGAGATCTTGTAAAGATTGCGAAAGAATACAAGTTTAAAGAACTTTGGGTTTTCACGGATAGAGAGAACCGTGGAGCCTTAAGATTCTACGAACAATTTGGATTTATCAATTTGGGAACCGTCGAAGAGAACCATCCTGGTGTGACACATGATCCAACAGATGTAGTTCTCAAATACTCTCTCGATAGTTCCCCTAATTGAAGGGTTGGTGTTTGCTGGAATGAGTAAGTTAGGTAAAGTAGGTTTTTAAGATGAGCGAACAGACGACAGAACAGGCAGAACGAATCTATCAGGCCATTGGCACAGTTGAGGGCATCCTAGAACTCTCAGATTCCCGTGCTCTACTGCATATCGGAGAGACTGCTTTTCCGGTATCTGTTTCTCCGCTAGTCCTTAAGAAGCATACTCCAGGAGAGGTACAGCGCTTTCGGGCGTATCCAAAGCTTTGGCAGGGGAAACCCAGCTTTTCCCTCGCCAGTGTGACGGAATCACCTGCCAGCTCCTTTATTCTTAAAGGTTGCTGGCAGGACTATCTGGGGATGCCCTACCTAGTCATTTACCGAAACCACATACGCAGCAAGAAAAACCAGCAGTTGTTTCATCCAGTGTCTGTCCAGTGGCCCGATGCCCCGAAGCCCAATGGTAAATTTTGGGAGTTGGAAGCGGAGTTTAGAGACGGAGCATTTGTGGTGGTTCGTGCCGAAGGCCCCTTTGATCCACCCCCACGGGTAAAACCGCCAAACTTAACACGTCAAAAATCCGGTAAAGAGGCAAAGCATCAAAAAACTAGGCCCCAGTTTACGGGTGATTCCCCGCGTGTAGTCAAACCCCAGCAGCTAGAAGCACAGATCCAAGCACCTCCACTGTCAGCACAGGAGATTCAAAAGATGGCAATTCCTACCAAAATCCAAGTCACCTGCAAAATTTCAGAAGTCCCCCCTAGCCGAGAGCTTCCGTCGAAAGAGATTGAGTTTTTCTTAGCGGATGGTGAGCGGGTACTGACGGTGCGGATGAAGGCAAAGCAGTTTAACAAGTTGACCAATCACGG
>JGI20200J14955_1000283_pt1 | contig 11643 bp, 5 predicted proteins | sample NGESurshal092012_FD_14955 | JGI IMG/M metagenome (IMG submission 14955) | reverse complement strand
CGGCCCGCCCCGCCGTTGCCGCCCGGCGGGGGATTGTTGTTGGTGGACAAGCCATCCGGCTGCACGTCGCACGACGTCGTCGGCCGGCTCCGGCACGTGCTGCGCACCCGGCGGATCGGACACGCCGGAACCCTGGACCCGATGGCCACCGGCCTGCTGGTGCTCGCGGTCGACCGGTCCACCAAGCTGCTCGGCCACCTGGCCCTGACGGACAAGACCTACCTGGCCACCATCCGGCTGGGCCAGCAGACCGACACCGATGACGCGGACGGGTCGGTGGTCGCCGCCCGCCCGGTCGGGTCGGTCGCCGATGACGACATTCGGGCCGGCGTCGCCGCACTGACCGGTCCACTGCTGCAGGTGCCCAGTTCGGTGTCGGCGATCAAGATCGACGGCCGGCGTGCGTACGACCTGGTCAGAGCGGGTCAGCCGGTGGAGTTGGCCGCTCGTCCGATCATCGTCACCCGGTTCGAGATCCTCGGGCCACCCCGGCGAGCGAGGGTGGACGGCGCGTCGGGGCCGGACGTCATCGACCTGGATGTTGCCGTTGATTGCACGACCGGCACCTATATCCGCTCGCTCGCCCGTGATCTCGGGGCGTCGCTGGGGATCGGCGGACACCTGACGAAGCTGCGGCGGACTCGGGTCGGGCCATTCGGCCTGGGCGGGGCGGTCGATGTGTTCGGCCCGGCCGACCCGCCGACGGCGGGAACCGCCCCACCCACTGACCCGGTCGATGCCGGCCCGCCGGCGCGCGCGGGGGTGCCGAGGTCCACGGTGACGGTCGAGTTTGCCGACACCATTGCCGGCTCGGTCATACCGGCGGCGCAGGCGGCACGCCTGGCCTTTCCGGTCCGCACCCTCGACGAAGCGCAGGTCCTGGCGCTGCGGCACGGCCGAACCATTGACGTCGCCGGGATCACCGGGACCTACGGAACCTTCGACATGTCGGGCGGGCTGGTCGCGTTGGTTCTCGAACGGGACGGCGCGACTCGTGCTGTGTTGGGTTGGCAGAGCGCCGGATGATCGGTCCGCACCGCTGGCGGCCACTGCACCGCGGTCGTGGCAGTCTGACCAGTGGCAATCGCTGAACCGGGCATCACTGTGGAGGAGGTCTGCGTGGAGCGCTGGCGGGGCATCGATGAGATCCCGGCGAGTTGGGGACGCTGCGTGCTGACCATCGGCGTGTTCGACGGCGTCCATCGCGGGCACCAGGCGCTGATCCGGGAGGCGGTGGCCACAGCGCGCTCGCTGGGGCTGCCCACGGTGCTGATGACGTTCGACCCGCACCCTGCCGAGGTGGTCCGCCCCGGGAGTCACCCCGCGCTGCTGACCACGTTGCGCCGCCGTGCCGAACTCGTTGCCGACCTGGGCGTCGACGCGTTCCTGGTGCTGCCCTTCACCCTCGCGGTCTCGCAGATCACCGCCGATGAATTCGTGCACGATGTGATCGTCGATCGGCTGCACGCATCGAATGTGGTGGTGGGTGGGAACTTTCGGTTCGGGCACCGCGGGGCCGGGTCGGTGGACCTGCTGCGCGAACTCGGCCCCCGGTTCGGCTTCACCGTCAACGGCATCGACCTGGTCACCGAACCGGACGCGGTGACCGTCAGCTCGACCTACGTCCGGTCCTGCGTTGCCGCCGGCGATGTTCGGGCGGCCACCGAGGCCCTGGGCCGGCCGCACCGGGTCGAGGGCTTCGTCGTGCACGGCGAGGGCCGCGGCGGGAGCCAGTTGGGTTACCCCACAGCGAATCTCGACGCCGTGACGTATTCGGCGATCCCCGCCGACGGTATCTACGCGGGATGGTTCGAACTGGGCACCCGGCACTCACCGGCAGCCATCTCGATCGGCAGCAACCCGACCTTCTCCGGCCGGGTTCGCACCGTCGAGGCGTTCGTCATCGATGAGGGCGGCAATTTCTACGGCCGCCGGGTGGGCTTCGACTTCATCGAACGGCTCCGGGACACCGAGCGGTTCGACTCGATCGAGGCACTCGTCGCGCAGATCGACGCGGACGTGGCGCGGACGAGGAGCGTTCTCGGCCTTGCCTGAGCCGCTGGGTGCGCTTGCCTGGGCCGCTGGGTGTCATGGTGTGGTGCGGCCTGGCCGGCCCGGCCCGATCGGGTGCCGATGCGAAATCCTCCGTGGCTCGCGATCGCTGGCGGGCTAAGATCAGCACATGCGATTGCACATAGAACTGGACGACGATCTCGTTGCCCGGGTCGATGCACTGAGCGGTCCGCGGGGGCGCAGTGCCTTCGTCCGGTCGGCCGTGGAACGTGCTGTGCGCCAGGAACGCCGCTGGTCGGACATCGAGGCGGCGGCGGGTGCCATCGCCGACGAGGGTCACGACTGGGATCTCGACCCTGCGGCCTGGGTGCGCGAGCAGCGTCACGCAGACCCGCGACGCGCCGGGTGACGGGTGATACGGATTCTGGACTCGACCGTTCTGATCGACTTCCTGCGCGGTCGGCCCGTCGTTGCCCGAGTCGCGAGTTTGCGGGATTCTGACGACATCCCCGCGACCACCGCGATCAATGTCGAAGAGATCGTCCGGGGTCTGCGCGATGCGGAGGTTCCCGCGGCCCGCCGACTCTAGCGAGGATCGTCGGTCGCGGCGAAACTCTGTCGTCACAGGACCGACAAAGGTTCCCTACCTTGTCCACTCCGCGCGCCAATGTCCGGATCTGATCTTGCCGACCTTCTATCCAGGCATTCTGGGCGGCTGTTCCAGGATCCTGAATGCTCCGGCTTCGTCGACCATGCGCTGGGACAAGGTCCGCACGGCGAGGTCGTGCGGGAGGGCTTCATTGAACTTCAAGCCGCGCAGTGCCGCGAGGTCGACGGCAGGTAGCGGTCGTTGCCCTTCGATGGTGCGCGCGACGGCGAGCCGTTCAGCGATGCCCGACGCGGTCAGGTCCGGGTACAGCCGCAGCCACGCCTCGTTCAGCCGCTGCGTGGGGTCGACCAGATCCGGCAGCCATGCCTGCAGCGTGCGGTTCACCTTCATCCCGCCCCAGGTCCACCAGCGCCAGTCGCCCCGAGAGGTGCGCTGCAGGACCAATCCTGCGTAGGACGCGAAGGGCGCCAGGTCGGCTCGCGCCTTGATGAGAGCGTCGATTGCGCGCTTGGTCAGAGTCACTCCCATCGGCACCTCACCGAGGACGACCTCTCGCATTCCGCCGGCGATCTCGAAGGACAGCCCAGCCGGGATCGACGCCCATCTGGCCTTGCCGCCCTCGGCCACCGGCTCGACGAAGCACTGCCTTCGGCGCCAATCGATGTGGGTGACCTTCCAGGAACGACCGCCGAGCAACAACAGCCTGGTGCCGACGGTGTCGTCCAGCAGTACCTCGACACCGACCGAACCAACCTCTCGCCGTCCGGCCAACACCGTGAACTGCGGTGGGGCGGCGAATACCGCCAACAGTTCCATGAAATGGCGCCGCCCGAAGTGCTTTTCCGCCGCCGGACCGATGAACGCGATGCCACCGTCCACGTCGAGAAATCCCTCGTCGCGGAGGTACTGCAGGATCCGGTCACTGGATGGACCCATCAGCGGGAGTGACCCCCACCGGGCCCGCCACTCCGACAGCCCGAACCCGTGCTCGGCGAGCGCCGCGGCCAGGATCTGCTGGGCGGCGATGTGATGCGGGCTCGGCGGTGGCCGCACCGGCTCGACCCAGCCCTGCGACCACCGTTGCAGCAGACCGAGTGTCACCATGAGGGTGTCCGGTTGCAGGCAGAGGAACAGGCAGTTGCGGGTGCTGCCGGCCCGGCGCCCGGTCCGCCCCAGCCGCTGCAGGAACGAGGACACCGTACGCGGCGCGTCGATCTGGATGACCCGGTCCAGGTCGCCGACGTCGATGCCGAGCTCGAGGGTCGACGTGGCCACGATCACGCAGTCGCGCGCCCGGGCGAACGCGTGCTCGGATTCGCGGCGCTCGGCGACCGACAGGGATGAGTGCGACAGGAATGTCGTGACCCCGCGGGCCCGCAGTGCCGCTCCCAGTTCCTCCGCCTGGCGCCGGGAATCGACAAACACCAGCCGCTTCTCGCCGAGGTGCAGCGCGGCCAACACCGTAGCGGCGTTGTCGACTGTGCCGACAACGTCGACGGTCACCTCGGGGGTGGCGACTGCGACAGACGGCCCGGTGGTGTTTGGAGCAATGATCAGCCCGGCCGGACGTGAGGGCACCGCTCCCGGCGAACCCTGCACCCAGTGCATCAGCTCGGTGGGATTTCCCACCGTTGCCGACATGCCGATCCGCTGCAGTTGCCGATCCAGCAGATGCTCCAGGCGAGCGAGCACGGCCTGCAGGTGCCAGCCTCGATCGTCTCCGGCGAAGGCGTGGACCTCGTCGATGACGACTGCCCGCACCCCACTGAGAAACGCCCTGGCGTCGACCTTTTCGGACACCATCATCGATTCCAGAGATTCCGGGGTGGTGAGCAGGATGTCGGGCCGGGCCACCTGGATCTGCCGTCTCCCCGTCGAGTCCACATCCCCGTGCCACACGGCGGCGGTCCGTCCCATCCACTCGGCGTAGTCGCCGAGCCGTGGTTCCAGGTTGTTCAGCAGCGCCTTCAACGGGCACAGGTACAGCACCGACACGTCGGTCCAGTGATGGTCGGCCATCCGCGTGAGCAGCGGGAAGATCGCGGCCTCGGTCTTGCCGGTGGCCGTCGGCGCGATCAGCAGCGCGTCCCGCCCGGCGGTCAACGGTTCCACGGCATCGCGCTGCAGCGGACGCAAGTCGTTCCAGCCCAACGTGTTCGCAACGTGGTGTTGGATCGCCGGATGCAGTTGCCCGAACCCGGCGCTCATCGAAGGCCCGGCGTCACAGCTGGATGTCGTCAGGGGTGAGTGGACTTGCCGCACCCGCCGCCGACCGCTCTGCCTCCGTCATTTCCTCGACGCGAACGGACACGGCGTGGTCGCGGGGCCGGAAGTCCGGGTACAGCTCGATCAGGTCCAACACCTCGGTGATCAGCTTGCGAAGGTAGAGACGAGGAACAATGCCGACCTGTCCGCCGAGCTTCCCGGCCACTGCGACCGCGAGATCGGAGAGGAAGGCGTCGTCGGCCAGCTCGCGGACCCGCTCCTCCGCCGCCGAGCCCTCGGCAAAGATGTCCCGCACCCGGACCCCGACCTCCACCAACCGGGCGAGATCAAACGCGGGCAGTCGGATCTGCGGGGCCCGGGGATTGTCGAAACGGGGGTCGGAGAAACTGGTGGACAGCCGGGCCGCCAAAGGTGGAAGACCCTGCACGCCTTGCCGTCCGTCGAAAAACGCAGGTGTCCCGGTGATCATCAAATAGAGCCCCGGATAACGCCCGGAATCCAGTTCGTCCAACCATTGGCGGAGCGCGTTCAGCGCCTTGGCGCGCGCATCTGATCGCATGCGCTGCAACGTTTCCACTTCATCGAGCACGATCAGCAGCCCGGGATGTCGGGCCCCTTTCAGTATTGCCAGCAGGCCTTGCAGGAATCCCATCGCCAGGAAGTGATCGATGTCGCCGCGGACGCCGGCGACTCGCTTGGCCGCGGCCCCGACGTGCGGCTGACCGGACATCCAGGCAATGACGGCTTCGGCCGTGCGCTCGTCCCCGGCGTTCTGGGCCTCCAGGTAGCCGCGCAGCGCCAATGGGAAAACCGGTGTGGCGCTCGCGACCTCGCCGAGACGCTGGTCGAGTAGGGCGGCTACTTGCTCAGCCGTGGCCTCGTCGACTCCTCCTGCCGTGGCCGCGTCCTCCTCCACCCCGAACAGCCAGGCATCGACAACAGGCCGGAACGCTGACGGCGGAAACGCCGAGGTGCGCAACGATTCGCAGATCCGCCGGTAGACGGTCTCCAGCTTGTGCAGTGGGGTTTCCAGTTCCGAGATCTGCACCTCCGCGACCGCGAAGCCCTTGTGCAGTGCTCGTTGTTCGATCCACCTGGCGTAGAACGTCTTGCCGGATCCGTACTCGCCGCGAACAGCCTTGAAGGCGGCGCCGCCGGCCGCGGTGGCGTCGAGTTCCGCATCAACGGTGGGAACGAATCGATCGAGTCCGACGGCGAGGACATCGAGCCCACCGGCGGGCACGGTTCCTCGCCGGAGTGCGTCGAGTATCTCCCGTCGCCGGACCGGTGAGACCGTCATGGCCTGATGCCAAATTGCTCGTACAACGATGCCTCGGACAGGCGGACCTCGCTGCCGCTCTGGCCGATGACGACGACTCCATCGATGTTCAGCACCTGACCGATGACGGCCAGCACACCTGACAGTCTCCGCTCTGCCACTCCGAGGGAGGCCGCAGCACGGGGGCGGTTGACCGATCCTCCGGCCACGATGAGGGTGCGCAGCAGTGCGCCGATCTGGTCCGCCGCGAGTTGGCCGGCGAATCGTTGATGGTTACCCCGGAAGGCGTCGGTCTCGAGCAAGCGCTGCACCGGGTCGGCACGTCCAGGCCGGGTCGGCCGGCCGGGACGGGCCGGGGGGTTCGATGGCTCGGGGCCTGTTACGGCCTCAGCGGCAAAAAGACCTGGCTCAGCAGGAGTCTCGATCACTGCCGGTCGTCGGGTGCGCGGCGCCGGCCATTCCTCCGGTGCCTGCTCGGTTGTCGGCCGCGGATCCGTGCCGACCCACCACGGCGGTACCCGCGGCCCACTCGCCGTCAGCGGAAGTTCCGTGGGGATCTCGCCGGGGACGAGAATGGCGATCGGGACGACAACNTCGGCCAGCGCAGCCCCACCGTGATAGCCGGCCTTGAGCCCCCGGGAGTAGCGGATCTGTTCGGAGACGGCCAGGATCGCACGGCCACCATCGGTGGCGACGCGGTTGCCCTCCAGCAGGATCTCGTCGCCCTCGACCGTCACCTGCGCCGACGACGCACCGGGGGCGGGCCGCCAGCGGGCCGAGAGTCCCTGTCCCCGTTGCCGACTGGGTTGCTCTCGGCGTTCGACGACGTGGCCGTGGTCGCTGGTCAACACCACGATCCGACCAACCCGGGCGGCCGCATGGAGCAGCGCGTCCAACGGATGCAGCGCGGCCGTCGTCCACCTGGTTCCGANGGGATCCGAGCGGTCGAGCGCATCGTCGATCGCGTTCAGCACGCAGGCCACCACCGGCCGGTGGATCGTGTCGTCGATGGCCTGCCGAACCGCTTGCGGCAGTGCGTGTCCGGACGACACAGCCTCGATATCGGCCTTGTGGAAAAGTGTCTGGTCACGGGAGCCGAGTGAATGAGCGGATAGCCAGTCACCGAAGTTCCGGCTTTCCACCCGCTGGTCGCCGGCCGAGATCCGACCCGAGAGCAGTGAGCAGCGGGAGAACCTGGTCACCGAGGGAAAGGCCACCAACGCGGCCCTGGCCTGCCCGTGCACATCGAGGTCCGCCTGCAGCCACGTCGCGGCGTGCCTGCGGTCGATGTCGAGCAGGACGTCGTTGGCGGCGGCCGCGCTCATTCCGTCGGCGACGATCAGCAACACGGGCGACCGGGTCGGCGCCGCCGAGGCCACGCCGGGAAAGGACTCCGACGCGGTCGCGGTGCTCAGTGGTAACAGGACGTGGTCCAGCACATCCTCGATCATCAGCAACGGCGGTGCGGATACCGAGACCGCCGACCGGTAGGTTCCGCCGGCGGCGATCAACCGAGCCGCCGCGAGATCCTGTTCCGTCCGCTGCCGCCGGATCCGGTGGACGACCCGGTGCGCGACCTCGGCCAACGCCGGCCGATCCGATCCGACGAAAGCGTCGTTGACCGCGGCATCGACCCAGGAGCCGCTCTCCCGGTGGCCGGCGATCGTCGCGGCGAGGTCGGTCGGCTCGGGTACCGGTAGAGCGACGAACCGCAGCAGCCGGAGCACCGCCTGGGCCAGCCCCACATCGCGGGGCCATTCGCTGTCGGGTGTGAGGTTGACCGTCGAGTGTTCCTGGACGCGATTCCAGGCGGATTCCAGGTCGTCGATCGCTGACGCGACGAGTACGCCATGAACCGGCCACGCGCGCTCTGCGTCGGCCGCTGCGCCGGCGACTCGGTCCAGCCGCTGATCGAGCGCCGCCGGGAGGTAGTCGGAGCGTTCGGCGAGGCGGCCGACTCGCAGCTCGGTGGCGAGCGCATCGGCCCGCCGCTGGGTGCCGGCGAACAACGCGCGCTCGGCGTCTCGGGCCGAGGCAAGTCGGTCCGCGGCCAGTGTCGCGGTGCGGCCCCATCCGTCCACTGCAGTGTCGGACAGCCGCGCCCCGGTTCCGATGAATTGTTCGAATCGGCCGCGTAGCTCGATCATCGACTCCCGGTCGGCATCCCGGTCACCACCGAGAGTGCCTCCTGCAGGGAGGGTTTCGACAAGAACCTGACCCACCAGGCCCAGCGGCAGGAGGTCGGCCGGACCCCGGGGCCGCCAGCAGTCGACGATCGCCGCCGCAGCGGGACCCAGCGTGCCGGCGAACCATCCGAAGACATCGGCGGCCAGATGAGGGTGGCTGTCGGCAACCCACGTGTGGAACCTGCGGGTGTTGGCCGGATCGGCGGACCAGACCAGCACATCGACGGCTGACGCGCCGTTCTCGCCCAATCCGAATTGGCTGACCGTCAGCGTGCGGATCAGATGATCACGGGTCAGCACGCCCCCGGGTGCGGGTGGCGGCGTGCGGTCGCCCACGAGGCGCAATGCCGCGCGGGCTGATTCTCTGGTGCTGAGCAGGGCGGACTCTTGACGCGCGGCACCGAACCGTTCGCGGAGCGATTGCCACGGATCGGGTTGCAGCGGACGCCCACCGACGAGGTGGTCGCAGATTCCGTCACCGAGCTGGTCGGTGGTCAGGTCGGTGAGGATCACGAGTCGGCGGTCGGGGTCGTGACGCCGGCTCAGGGCGTCACGCACGGCCAAGGCCGTCTCGCACGCCGCGACCGCAACCTCGGTTCCGTCGAGGCGGACGGTGACGGCGTCGTCCCACCGAGGGAGCGCACGGATGGCCAGCACCCCCCGCTTCCCGGCTACTCGCCGGAGCTCGGACAGGATCACCGACCGGTCCGCGGGTTGGACGAAGTCGGTGCCCGCCGAGCCCGGGGGCGCAGGCTGGGACGAGGCAATGGTCGTCATGAGAATGTGGTGGTCATCGAGTCGCATCGTCCTCGAAACCGTCGACATCCCGAACCTCGATCAGCACCTCGAAGGTGTGTGCGGAGTATCCGCCCAGTAGTGCGCGCATCTGATCGCCGACTGCGGACCAGTCGCCGGGACCGGTGATCTCCACGCGGGCGTTGGGGACCGCCGGCGGTGCCGGCAGGGGGCCGGGCACTCCTGGACCGGGCGGTGTGCGCGGCACGGGCACCTGAGGCGGCGTCGGTTGCGGCGAACGTTGCTGCCAGTTCTCCAGCCACCGTTGCCGGGCGTCGTCGGCATCCTTGATCGAGGTGACCAGGTTCTTGTTGTATTCCTGGTCCGTGGCGGCGGCGGCCAGTCCTTCGACGATGTCCCTGGCCTGCGCACCCCTGGTGTCATCGTCGTTGGCAGCGTCCTTGACACTGGCGAATCGCTTCCAGGTGGTCGCGGCGATGCTGGTGGCGACCGCGCCGGCCGTCGTGATCGACCTGCCGGCCTCCGTGTCGGTGCCCGGAAGTGATTCCCGGGCGAGGGTTTCCGCGAATCCGACCCGGTCGGACTCCGTCCGGGACAACCGGGTCAGCAGGTCGCGGACGCCAATGGCCAGCAGGAGTCGCGGCTGATCGGTCTCCAGTCCCAGTACCCGGTAGAGCTCCTGAAGCCGGCTGGCGAGCCTGACCTGCTCGGGCAGGTCGGCGGCGATGCGGGCCGTCGCGTCCCGGACGAAGGTGGCCAGGTTACTGGCCGTCAGGTGATCGTTCCCGGCGGCGCCGAACAGCCGGGCGTACCGGTCGAGTGCCAGCCCCCAGGTCACCGAGTCCGGTAGCGGTTCGGGCCGTAGGGAGTAGCTGGCCTGGATCTGGCTCACCGAGGTGGGTTCGTCGACGGCCGTGCTGTGCAGGTACCACGCGCGCCGGTGCCGGGAGGCCCAGGCGGCGACGACGAGATCCCTGATGGAGGTGCTCAACCCGCGGCGCGCGTCGGTGGGGTCGACCGCTTGCCGTAATTCCTCGACGTCGACGGGTTGTTGCGGGTCGACCCCGCGGCGGGCGAGGGCCTGGCTGATCCGGTTGTCCCAGACGGTGAACTCGGTGGCAGTGAAGATCAGGTGGGTTTCGTTGACCTTGGCCAGTTGCAGCGGCTCGACGATCCGCCGGACCAATTCACGGTCGGCGCGCTCCAGCGCGATCCGGCCGTCGGCGTGCGCGTCGGCGGCACGCAGCAGCCGCATGGTCTGGTTGATCTCACGGTCCGGGATCAGCCGTCCGGGCGGGGTGAATCCGGGGTGGTTGGGGTACTTGGCGGTGAACGCCTCGTCGATGATCCGGGCGGCGGCGTCACCGAGGCTGGTGCCGACGGGGCGTTTCAGCTGGAAGGACGGAGTCAGTGGCCGCAGCGGTTGCTCACCCTCCGGGAAGGTGCGTCCGGCCGCCACCCCGTAGACCTGCTGCAGGACGCTGCCCAGTTGGCCGCGGATACCGCGTTGCTGCGCCTCCAGGATGGCCTTGGCCTGCGGGCGATCGATGTCCGGCAGTTCGCTGGAATGCGCCGCCCACTTCTCGCCGTGCAGCACCGTGTTGAGGATGACCAGCTGACCCAGCAGCCGGGTCTCGTCCTCGGTGAGAAAGGTCGGCAGCCAGGCGATAGTGCTCTCGTCCCAACGGTTGTCGACGAACCGGTCGATCCGGGTGTGGTCCAGCGTGGCGTCATACCCCGGTTCGTCGAACGGATAGTCCAGCACCAGGCGAATGGTTCCGGTGCGGGCGCGGAACGCGTCATCGGGCAGGAAGGACGGGTCCCGGACGTTGCCGAAGACGACGTCGACATCCCGCGACGTGCCCCGCCAGATCACCTGCCGGGTGCGGACCCCGCCCAGCGCACTGTCCACCCCGGCGATGCCCAGCTCGGCGAACAGCATGTCGCGGATCAGGTCTCGACGCCGGCCCTCGGTGTCCTCACCGCGTGCCCGGGAGATGACCGACTCGTAGTCCACCTCGGCCAGGGTCACCGTGATGATCGGATTGCGCCCGTCGTCGGAGGTGCGGACCTCCGGGATGACGGCCTGCCACTGCTTGACCTTGCGCAGCGCCTGGGCAGCGGCATCTCCGGGCAGGACCTCACGGATGGAGCCGTGGTTCAGGGCGGCCAGCCGGGCGGGGGTGATCTGCAGCAGGGCGGGCACCGTCGGGGCGATGGCGGCCAGGATGAGGGTCTTCGCCAGCCGCACCTCGCCCTGCGCGGCCCGCGTCAGATCGCTGTCCGCGGTGTCCAGCGGCACCCCGTGTTGGGTCAGGATGAACGGCCGGAGTTTGTTGAACCACAGGTCGCGGGCCAGCTTGAACCGCAGGGTCACCTGCGGATCCGACGACGTGGTGGTGCCGGTGACGATGTCGTCGAAGGCCTCACCGACCGGGATGACGCTGTCGATGGTCAGCCGATCGGCGTTGTCCACCAACATCTTGAGCGCGGTGCGCTCGCGCTGCATCAACCCGGCCAGGCTTTTCAAGGTATCGATCAGGGCGGGCGAGAACGGATAGGTGAGCTGGAAG
>JGI20200J14955_1000282_pt1 | contig 11682 bp, 18 predicted proteins | sample NGESurshal092012_FD_14955 | JGI IMG/M metagenome (IMG submission 14955) | reverse complement strand
GTCTCAACCTGTACTGTCCTCATAAACCTGAGTGATTACCTGGGCAATCCTACGCACTCCTTCTTCAAGTTCTTTTGGCGTAGCCGTTAAGCTGATACGAACGCACTCATGCTTGTGCTTCCAGTCTTCGCGCAGACCAGGGAAGAAAGAGCTTCCGGGAACGACAATGACGCCCGATTTTTTTAGCAGTTGATANAGTTCNACATCCTGAATCGGTAGGTTCTCCAACCACAGCCAGGCAAAAATNCCTCCTTCGGTTTCGTGCAGATACCAGGGGACAGAATCAGGGCAGTAACGGAAAAAGGCGGAGGTGATTACCTTAAATTTCTCCCCGTAGTGAGGGCTAATCACATCCTGGGCAATCTCTGCTAACGCTCCAGAGCGAATCGTAGGAGCGGCAATCGCTTGTCCAAAACGACTTGAATGGACGCAGGCATTGGTCTGGAAGGATTGCAAAATGTTGATGTATTTGGCATCCCCAATCACGACGCCTAAGCGTTCACCGGGCAAACCAGCTTTGGAAAGGGAAAGGCAATGGAGGACATTGGGGGAGAAGTTTGGCTCCATCGGTACATAGTTCAAGGCGGGGAAGGGCGGTGCATAGGCAGAATCAACGAGGACTGGAATATCGTAAACGGCGGCTAAATCCGCAATTTTTTGGACTTCTTCATCCGTCAATACATTGCCTGTGGGATTAGAGGGCCGGGAGAAAATGATGCAGCCTATCGATTCATCAAAGGTTAACTGGGAAAAATCAGGGCGATATTTGAAGCGGTGGGCAGAGGTTTTTTCGATGAAAGGTTTGACGGCCCAGACGGAATCTGGGGTCAGGGCTACCCCGCCATAGCCTGTGTAATCGGGGGAAAGAGGCAGTAAGACTTTCTTGATGCCGCCTCCAGCCATCGGCCCAGCAAAACTATTGGCGGCAAAAAAATAAATGGATTGGGAGCCAGGGGTAATCAGCACATTTTCTGAGCCCAAAGATAAGTTGTAGCGCTGATTGAAAAACGAGACGATGGCTTCAATCATGGGCTCATATCCTTGCGAGGAGCCATAGCGAGCAATGATCGGACCAAAGTCAGGGCTATCTATAATTTTCTGGGCTTGCTCGCGCCAAAGCTGCTCTACTTCTGGCAGAATCACGGGATTACCCGCGCTCAAATCTATCCAAGAAGCATTTTCCCCAGACCGTAAGGTCTCGATAATGTCCTTCATAATGGCGCGGACACCCGTCAGTTGGGACATTTGCTGACCGATGAGACTCAGGTTTTCCATAGGTTTCTGTATACTTCCAACTGGAACAAAAGGTTAGGACAGAGGAGTCCTATTTTCTATCGGGCGATCCTAACATGTCTATCCAGGTGAAATGTGTGGTCCGCTTGTTATTAAATCCCTGTTCTTAAGTCATAGTTCAGGCTGCCCATGGGTACCCTAATCCAAGGCTACAATTACCAAATGCCATCCTAGGTGTGAGTAGACTATGAATAGGCGTCAGTTTCTAACAAGGGCTACGGTCCTAGCAGGGACTACGGTAGCTTTGCCTGCTTTCGGGTATGACAAGAACAACTTGGTAGTGCGCCGTTACGATATACCCGTGCCTGGATTACAGAAAAGTTTGAAGGCTCTTCAGATTAGCGATTTCCATTTTGACCGATTGGGATCGTTTTCCGAAAAGCTAAGAAATAAAGTTACGCAACAGATTAAAGAAGAACAGGCAGACCTGATTCTTGCCACAGGAGATTTCATCTCGGGGCCTAGAGACCCTGCGAATGATGCTATGGGTTGGCTAAGCAGTCTAGAAGCTAAGGAAGGCATCTACACCGTGTTGGGCAATCATGACTGTACGGACGAAAGAGTCGTGCGCAAAGCTCTGAAGGCCCAGGGATTGGCGAATTTAGAAAATAAATGGACCACGGTGCATGGCATGGCTTTGGCGGGGGTGGGAGATTTGTCGTTTGGGCCCCACTATCCCAAGGGGACTTTAGCCAGTATTCCCAAAGGAATGGGCAAAATTTTGATGGCCCACCAGCCAGATACGTTCTGGGAGTACGACGACCCAGTCAACCTCCAAATTTCTGGTCATACCCACGGCGGNCAGGTTAATCTTTTCGGTTTTGTGCCTTTGCTCCACTATGAACCTGCCCTCAGAGCATGGGTCCAAGATGTGCCTGGTATTCGCCATCGCCTCAACCGAATCAGAGATTATCAGGTGACAGAACATGGTGCTTGGGCCGGATTCTATGACCGCCCAGATGGCTCCCGTCTCTATGTAAATTCCGGTTTAGGCCGCTTCAAGGGCATTTCGTTCTACTGTCCCCCTGAGCTGACGGTTTTCAACCTGATTCCGAAAGAGGTTTGATGTAGGAGTTTCTTTCAAAGAATCAATGATGATGCTGACGAGCTCAAGGCGCTCGCTTACTGGTAAAGTGAGAGCTTTGTCTTTAAATTCTTGCAATGACATGAGCTGCTCCGGTGAGTAGAGGCAATTAATTTGATGCTTAACGATTTACCTCGTATTTCTAGATTGGTATATTTTGCTATGGGAACTTCTGTTTATCAGAGCTTCGTAAAAGACAAACCAAACTAATGACATATTAGGTTAGGCGATCACCTGATGGAGGATGCAGCCCTGCTTGAATCCAAAAACGTCGCGCTGCTCGAATGGAATCATTTTCTGGATAGCGTATATCGTTCAGATCAAGACGAATGTACGTTGCTCGACCAATCGCCGTAATTCCCTGAAGAACAGCTCCATTTTCTATCCAGATGAAATGTTCTTCCCAATGCTGCTGACGAGGGTTATAGATAGGAACAATTGCTTGAGTTTCCGGATCGATTCCTGCCACAAAGTTATAACGCCTTTCATTGCAGCGACGACAGGCCAGTGCAAGGTTATTGTTACCGTCGGAACCTCCTAGAGATCTTGGAATAATGTGATCAAATGTAAAGCGATTGGCACTTAAACGTTCTTGGGAGTGGCAGTATTCGCATAAATAGTTCGCTCGTTCTCGAACAGCTTGCTTTTTCGCATCACTAATGGGCATTTTGGGCCGTGATCATTGCGTTGATATGAGTGAAAATTCGGTCTAACTCTCCAATAGCATCTAGTTCTCCAACTTCTTCAGGGCTTAGTTGGTCAGTCTTTTTCTTCTCTAGAAGACTTTCCATACGAAGTTGCAGGGATTCACTAAACTTAAATAAATTCCAATCACCCACTTTTTCAATACGAATTTGGTGTAGCAGTGCAGATGGTTTATTGAGAAGCGTAAGCATTTTTCCTCTATCCTAAGTCCAGATTTATATCTAATTTATCCGAAATTCCTGGACAACAGCAGCAGGCGCTAGGCTAGAAGTAACTATTTGATTTACTCCTATGGCCCTAGACCTGCAAAGCCTGATCCAAAAACATCGCCATCAAGTGGATTTCATCCAAATTCGCTTAGAGCAGTCGGAGGGAACCGATATTGTTCTAAGAGGAGAAATCCTCGATACCCTCAGCCAATCTCTGTCCGTGGGGGGAAATGTGCGGGTCTGTCACAAGGGTGCTTGGGGATTTGCCAGTTTCAATCGTTTAGATAAGTTGGAAGAACGGCTTCTAGAAGCGATTACCAGTGCTCGATTGACCGGAACCGATGTCACGGAACTAGCTCCCGTAGAGCCGATCGTGGACCGAGTGGCGTTAGCGCTAAAGGGTGCGGACCCGCGCACGATCCCGCTTTCTCGTAAAAAATCTTTGGTCCATCACTACAACGAACTTTTGCGCCACTATGATCCCCGGATCACTTCAACCGTGGTGCGTTATGGCGATACCTATCAGCATGTGACCCTTGCTACCTCCGAAGGAACCTTTATCGAGCAAGAGTGGGTGGATTTGGAAATGCGATTTTCGGCCACAGCCCGCGATGGAGAGACCGTACAAACAGGCCGCGAAACTCATGGTTCCCGCCAAGGCTATGAAGACCTGGAAGGACTGGATGAACGGGTGAAGGCAGCAGCAGAACGGGCGGTGACGGCTCTATCTTTGTCTCCTGCGGTGGGTGGCAACTACACCGTGGTAATTGACCCGATTCTCTCTGGACTGTTTGTCCATGAAGCCTTTGGACATCTTTCAGAAGCAGATATGGCCTATGAAAATCCTGACTTATTGGAAGTGATGACCCTGGGCCGTCGGTTTGGACCCAAAACTTTGAACATTAAAGATGGAGCCCTACCGACCGGCCATCGCGGGTCTTACCGCTACGATGATGAGGGCGTTCCAGCGACAACGACAACCCTGATTCATGAAGGCGAACTGGTGGGCAGATTGCATTCTCGGGAGACCGCAGGCAAACTTGGTGAGCAACCTACCGGCAATGCCCGTGCTCTGGATTACCACCACACGCCGATTGTGCGAATGACCAATACCTGGATTGAACGGGGCGATAGTTCCGTAGAGTCTCTCTTGAGTGACCTGAAAGAAGGGCTTTACTGCCGCAATTGGTTAGGGGGCATGACCAACGGTGAGATGTTTACTTTTGCGGCGGGAGAAGCCTGGATGGTCCGTAAGGGCCAATTGTGCGAACAGGTGCGGGATGTAAATCTATCGGGAAACGTGTTCCAAACCCTTTCGGACATCGAAGGTCTTGGCAATGATTTCTACTGGGATGAATCGGGTGGTTGTGGTAAAGGTGGACAAAATGGCCTGGCGGTAGGTTGTGCCGGTCCAAGTCTCCGCATTCGTAATGTCTTGGTAGGCGGTAGTTAACGCGGTAAGTGCTTAACTTATATGCGTAACGATTATGCGTAACGATTAAACGAAAGCGACGGACCATGACGCTCTATTTACAGACCAGCCATCTAGAAGCTATCCGTAGGCACGGAGAACAGACCTACCCCAGAGAATGCTGTGGACTGATGCTGGGGACGTTCAAAGGAGATGATAAAACTGTTCATGAATTGTGGCGGGTGGACAATAGTTGGGATGGAGAACTGGAAGTTAAAGAAAGCATCAGCGCTGATGCCCAAGGCTCAGAACGACGATTTTTGATCAATCCCCAGGACTATCTAGAAGGCCAGAAGTATGCCCGTCAGAAGAATCTCGATATCATCGGCAACTATCATTCCCATCCTGACCATCCAGCCCGTCCCTCTCCCTTTGATGTAGATACGGCTACTTTTTCTGGCTATTCCCACATCATCGTCGCCATTGAGCAAGGAGCTTCTAAGGACCTAACCTGCTGGCTTTTTAATGAGGACCGAGCCTTTGAACCGGAAGCCTTGGAAACGCTTGCCTAGATGTAAAAGTCTTCTAACAGGGGATTGGTAAAACGTACGCCTTCAATAACGGCTCCAACGTTGAAGTCTTCGCTGTATATTTCTGAGATTTGGTTTAGCCGAGCAGTTGCCCATACTTGAGCATCCCAAAATCCGAAGCTATAGGTTTCAACGCCGCGCAGTGCTTCGAGGGTAATCAGTCGCGTCACATCGAGCACTTCAAAGACTGCTAAATAGTTGCGTATGGAAGCTATGGCCTCGGCAGGACGGAGGATAGGACGCCGAGAGCGAGTTGTGGCCGCAAAGAACTCACTGAGCACTTGCGTACTAATCACCGCACGGGCGCTGCAAACCAGCTTATTCACCGTCTCAATGGCTCGGTCCTGTTTCGCCGTGTCTACGGGGTCGTATAAGTAAACGAGTACATTCGTATCGAGCAGAACCCTACCGCTCATAGAGATCTTCTCTCTTCCAATCCCGTCCTCCGGGCAGGGCTGCCCGCTTTTTGGTGCTCTCAATGAATGCTTTTTCTTCTTCCCATGCGTCGAGGCTGGTTTTGGGAGACACCGTGTATGCAATATGTTGGTCAATCGCTTGGCGAATGATTTCAGCTTCGCTAATCCCTGTTTTTTGGGCTATCTCTTTGAGTAATAGCTCTTGACGAGGCTCGATGTAAACTTGCTTGCGGACTTTAGTCGCCATGGATTTTACTGAAAAGCAATGTATACATTATGTCATACATCACCTTGAAAGCCTTATTCTAGAACCAGATAAGAACCAAAAGAAATCACGGGAGACCTAGCGTGGAGACTCCACCGATCAAGCGCTTAAATCAGGAATTACTGGATGCTGTGGCCGAAAAAGCACAAAGCCGCCCTCGATTACGTCAGAACCATGACTTCCATGAAGCGCCAGAAAAAGTGCAGCGGTTTCTCAACGCGCTTCAGCCGGGCACCTATGTCCGCCCCCATCGCCATCTACGTGCCCCTGACGGGAATGGCTTTGAGTTTTTTTTGGTGTTACAGGGCGCTTTAGGAATGCTTATTTTGGATGAACAAGGACAGGTGATTCATACAGAGCGTATCGAGGCCCAAGGCCCGACCCGTGGCGTTGAACTGGCAGAGGGTAACTTTCATACCTTGATAGCCCTAGAGCCCAATACCGTGATGCTTGAGCTCAAAGAAGGCCCCTATCAGCCCTCCACTGATAAAGACTTTTTGCCAATGTTTCCAGCAGAAGGAATGTCAGAAGCCCAGCACTGGGTCTCAAAATGGCAAAGTTATTTCGCGCTTTAGGCTACTGACTTCATCCAGGTCAGGGTTGTGGTGAAGTGAATCATCAACATTGCGACGATCTGCGTGCTGTCTACGTTCTTAAAACCGCGCTCTGGAGGCATGAACGTTTGAACGACCTCACCAACACCACCTTGGCGAGTAAGGAGCGTTTTACGGCCTTCAAAGTCGCCATTGTCAAAGTAGAGGGTGAAGAGCTTATCGGTTTTTCCAAAGTCCCAGCGAACGGTGAAGGCATCATCCTTAAAGTTAAACTGTGCATCAGTTACCCCCTGAGCTTTCATGCGTTCAGCCAGCATTGGGATGATTTCTTTCTGTACCCGTTCTTCTAAAGGCAAAACGAGAGGGACTTCCTTCGGTTTGGCAGGCGGCTCAGATGCCTCTGCGGGGGTAGTCGGGTCAGCCACGAACTGCGTCCTCAATAAGGGTTTTGCAAGGGATTAGGCCCCAATCTGCTCACGATATTCTTCACTGGTGAGCGTCTCATCCAGTTCTTCACTATCGCTGAGCTCTATTTTAACCAACCAGCCATCTCCATAGGGGTCGTCCCCAATGGCGGCAGGCTCGTCCACGACAGCGGTGTTGATAGAACTAACCCGCCCACTGACTGGCGCAATCAGGTCTTCCACCGCTTTTACCGACTCTACTGTGCCGAATTTATCGCCCTGTTTGAATTCGCTGCCCTCTTCGGGGAGTTCAACAAAGACGATATCGCCCAGTTGATCTACTGCGTAAGCAGTAATCCCGACCGTAACAGCACTGCCTTTTACGCGTAGATACTCGTGGGAGTCCACATATTTCAAATCTTCAGGAAATTCCATAGCTTCCGTTTTCTGGGTGTACTGATGACACTCGGCGTGAGCTCCGCATCAATCAAGAATTCTAGCGGTCTTTTATCTTTTGAGTAAGCAATAGGTTATGAATTATTGAGAATTATTGCGGTGCGGGATAATACAGTCTCTATCCAGGCTAAGTCTTCAGGGGTATAAATGCGAGGCGTATCTGAGGCAAAAATAAAGATTCCCTTCTCTCCACAGGGCTGACAGACCAGTGCCTGCAGGGGCTGAGGCAGGTAAGAAAATTCTACTTGGCCAGGAAATAATTTGAGGGAAACTAGGTAAACTGGTTTCTTTTTGGAGAGGACTCGCTCAAAAATAGGTCCAGGCACCACTGGCTCTTTGCTGAGTACTCCCGCCTTCAGTAAAACTTTACCCTCCCACCAAAGCAGTAGCGTCCGGGTTTTGGTCCTTTGTAAAACCGTATTGGCTAGCCAAATCAGTTCTTCTTGAATTTCTGGGGCGATGGGTGCCGTTTCAATGCCTTCGGGACCTTCTAAGGGGACCGTCTCCGGGTCTCTCGGCTCGGCCTGTTGGTAGAGGATGGCCACCAGAATCAATACCGCACTCATACCCAAGCCCAAAGCATCAGACCGTGCCTGCTCTGGACTGACGCTAGCGGTAAGGATCCGATTGAGCATCAAGAGAGAGCCACCCAAAAGACCAACAATCAGAGGCAGGTAACGTAGGAGCATTTATTCAGCTTATGGCCTAAAGCGCTCAGTAATATTCACTGACCAATTCTCACAGATGAGCAGTAATAACGCTTGGCGATAATAACGTATTGCGCTACTATCGATTCATTGTAAATCCTTAACTAATATTTTTTCTATTTTGGATTTCTATTTGGATGATTAAAACTTTTCGCTGTAGAGAGACTGAAAAGCTCTTTTTGCGTCAGGTCTCGTCGCGCCTTCCCACGGATTTGCATCGTGGGGCTCGGCGGAAACTGAGCCTACTAGATACAGCACAGGAGTTGAATGACCTCCGAGTTCCTCCAGGGAATCGCCTAGAAAAACTTGATGGGAATCGGGAGGGTCAGCACAGCATTCGCATTAATGACCAGTGGCGACTATGCTTTCGCTGGAGTGAGGGAGATGCCTATGAGGTTGAGATTGTTGACTATCATTAAGGGGGCATTGTAGAGGTTGATAGTACTTTTTTGTAATATAGTTATGTTAGAATGCTTAAGCTATGAGAACCGATAGATACGCGCCCATTCATCCTGGGGAGATTCTTTTAGAAGAGTTCCTAAAGCCGATGGGAATTAGTCAATACCGATTGGCTAAAGATATTAGTGTGCCTGCGCGTCGCATCAATGAAATTGTGCAAGAGAAACGTTCGATCAGTGCTAACACGGCCCTTAGACTATCACGTTACTTCGGCCTCTCAGAGCGTTTTTGGATAAGTCTTCAAGCCAACTATGATCTTGAGATAGAGAAAGATAAACTCGAAGGCCGTATCGAAAGTGAAGTAAAAATTCTGGAATTTGACGGACGAACGTAAGGTCTTGGGGGCTTATACCTATCTTGGGCCTACTCATTAATATCATTGCTTTCCTTCCCGTGCTAGTGTTTTGGATATACTCTGCTGCTATGGGCGGGCTTCCTTTCGGCTGCCTACAAGACCTTTCGTATTGTCTCAAGTGGCACATCGGCGCAAAGCTTATCGGGCAACACTAGGATCAGAAACGCCGCCCAACAAATCGCTCCAGCGGTTGCGGCTGCGNCGCGCGGTAACTNGCCGGTTTCTTTCGCCGGCGTTTGGGTTAGCCGCCGTTCGGGTTTATCATCGCCGCGCCGCTGAGCTCAACCGTTAGGCGTCATGTGAGCGCCACCCTGCAATCGTCTTAGGAAACGGAGAAACAAAGTCATGCACGTTAAGGACCTGAAGTTCGTTGTTGTCATCGCTGCGCTGGCGCTTGGGGCATTCTCGAATGTCCGCGCAGCGGACACAGCTGCGGAGCAACGCGCCGCACAACCGGCAACGTCCCCGGTCCCACTTCCGACCACAATGTCGCCTGAGGCAACTCGCGCGCTCCAGGCGCTCTATGCCGCAGATATCAAGGCGACCACGGTGCCCGACCCGACTGACCTTGCCGCCTGGCGTCGATTGCAGGACCATGCGGCCACCAACAACCCGCGCGCCAAGGCTGCGCAGGCGGTGCTGCCGAAGTTGGGCGTGTCGGTGATCGATGCGAAGCTTGGTGGCGTGCCGGTCATCGATGTCCGCCCGCGTGGCTGGGACAAGGCCGATCGACGGCTGGTAATCTACATCCACGGCGGCGCCTTCACCGTTAACAGTGCGCGTAGCACGCTTGCCAACGCCGCCCGCCTTGCTGCGAAGTCCGGCATACGCGTCATCTCGGTCGACTACACACTTGCTCCTGGGGCCAACTGGAAGATCATCCAGGATCAGGTGTTCTCCGTCTTCAAAGAGCTTCTGGAGCAAGGTTACCGAATGACCGAGATGGCGATCATCGGTGATTCGGCGGGCGGAAATCTGGCCACGCGCACTGTGCTCAACCTTCGCGACAACGGTCTCGGCATGCCGGCGGCCGCCGTGCTTTGGGCCCCGTGGTCAGACCTTACGGATGAAGGCGATACGGCAATCACGTTGAAGGACGCGGAACCGATCCTGTCGTATCGCAACATTCTGGAGCCGTCAGCCCGCGGCTATGCGGATGGCCTAAATCTGAAAGATCCGCGCGTATCGCCGCTGTATGCCGATTTTACGAAAGGCTTTCCACCCACACTCATCCAGGACAGCACACGCACCACCTTCCTGTCGACAAGCGTGCGCCTTTACCGCAAGCTCGATGCGGCGGGCGCCCAGCCCGTGCTCGATCTCTATGAGGGCATGTGGCATGTGTTCCAGGCAGACTTGGTTCCCGAGGCGGAGACCGCCGTCGCGAAGTCAGCCGCGTTCATCGCCACGCGTCTGTCTGCTGCGAAACAGTGACGCTGGTAGGTCAGCTGCTGGTGCGGACTCCCGGAAGAGGTCTCAGCATTGGCCGCACTGCTAGCCTCGGACGAGACTCCGTACATAACCGGCACCGAGCTGAACATAGACGGTGGCATTCTTGCTGGTTCCGCTGCGAGTCCGCATGCCCTAGACGCCTAACCATTCGTTCTAGCGGACTGTCTTCGGCAGCCGCTGAACGCGAACGCTAGCCTGCTTTGCTTCTGGGTTGAGACATTCATGCGCCCTTGCATTTTTAGTATGACCAAGGTATAACCAAGATATAGTAAGCATGGTGAAAGTAGCTATGAAAACAGCAATTTCACTTCCAGACTCTGTTTTTGAAGAGGCAGAATCACTGGCTAGACAGCTAGGTGTATCGCGTAGTGAACTTTATACAAATGCATTAAAAGCGTATTTGCGAAAATACAACCGAGATCAGATTTTGAGTAAACTAAATCAGATCTATTCTGAAGAGTCTTCTGAACTAGATCCAGTTTTAGCAAAGATACAATTTATGTCCCTGCCAAGTGAGAATTGGTAGTGTATCGGGGAGAAATTTGGTGGGCAAGTTTACCTGCTCCAATTGCTTCAGAACCTGGCTATCGTCGCCCTGTTTTAATTGTTCAAGATGATATCTTTACGCAGAGTCATATCAGTACAGTAATCGTCGTAATCATTACGTCTAAGACTCAACTAGCAGAAGCACCGGGCAATGTCTTGTTGCCGAGTGAAGCTACCGGTTTACCCAAAGATTCAGTTGCTAATGTGTCTCAAGTTTTGACGGCTCATAAATCATTTTTAGTGGAGCGTATCGGAATGCTACCAGAACACCTACAAGAATTAGTAGACGAAGGACTACGAACAATTCTGTATCTTTAGCAGTAGACGCAGGCTAATACCAATTCCGATCCATCTTGCATTAAATTAGGTTCCCCTCCGAAACCTGCATCTGGTGGAATCTTACTGATATAGCGGTTCTCAGTTGCATGGAATAAAGTAGCAGCTATGCGTAAACCATCCTATGATTTCTTGCTCCGTTCCCCCCTTCAAAAGTTACCGGAGCCATAAAGCCTCTGAGGGCTATCGCTCCGATTCAGCGGCGGCGCGATCCACTCCCCTTCCAGCGCCTCGGGTTTTGGGACGTAGAGGCGCAAGACCACCCAGAAAGGTCCCTTCGGCGAGGGCAGCCAGTTGGCTTCCTTGTCCTTGCCGGGTGATTCGTTCTGGACATAAAGCGTCAGCCCGCCGTCATCATCCATCTTGAATTGCGACAGCATGGTCGAGTTCAACAGGTAGCGATTGATCGGATTGGCGACGAGCAGGCTCGCCGGCTGATC
>JGI20200J14955_1000281_pt1 | contig 11682 bp, 5 predicted proteins | sample NGESurshal092012_FD_14955 | JGI IMG/M metagenome (IMG submission 14955) | reverse complement strand
ATTGTTTTGACAGATGATTATCTCCAAGCAGATCTAGAGGCGCACAATCGGAGCGCTCTTCAGTCCAATCACCCCTGGATATTGATCAAACCTTCAGGGCTGATCGCATGGATTGGTCCTATCTTTCAACCTGGTAGAACTGCCTGCTGGGAATGTCTTGCCCATCGACTACGCGGCAACAGACCCGTAGAAAGTTTCATTGAACGGCGAAAAGGTTCTTTAACATCCTTACCCATACCCCTAACTTCTCTAAAGTCGTCCACTCAAACAGTGCTCAATATGGCTGCCACTGAGATATTCAAGTGGATTGTCTGTGGTCAGAACAAACGATTGGAAGGCAATTTAGTTACCTACGATGCCTTGGCATTCAGGATAGACAGTCACGTATTAAGCAAACGGCCCCAGTGCCCCAGCTGCGGTGTAGTTCCAAATGAGCTAAACGGCAAATTTTCACCTATTGTTTTGGGCAGACGTAAGAAAACTTTTACAGCTGACGGTGGCCACCGTTGCGTTACCCCAGAAGAGACTCTGAGGGCCTATCAGCATCACATCAGTCCGATCACAGGGGTGGTCCGTTCTATGGAGAAAGTCTCTTCCAGGTCTAGCTCTCTGGTTCACACCTATGCGGCTCGGCATCATTTTGCCGCTACATCCGATGATTTAGCATTATTACGCCGGAATATCATGGGTAGAAGCGCAGGGAAAGGCAAGACAGATGCCCAAGCCAGAGCTAGCGCTTTCTGCGAAGCTATTGAGCGGTATTCTGGGGTCTTTCAGGGAGATGAAATTAGGCACACAAGTAGCTATCAACAATTAAACGATAGAGCTATTCACCCCAATGCTTGCATGAATTTCAGTACCACCCAATATGAGAATCGTCAGCAATGGAATGAACGTTGCCCGAGCTTTTTCCAACGGATTCCGGAACCCTTTGACGAAGAGAAAGAGATTGAATGGACTCCGATGTGGTCTCTGACTCATCAAGAATTCAAATACTTGCCTACCGCCTACTGTTACTATGGCTACCCTCAGCAAACAGCTCAGCTCTCTTGTTGGGCGGATTCGAATGGATGTGCCGCAGGGAATAACCTTGAAGAAGCCATTCTTCAAGGGTTTATGGAGCTGGTGGAAAGAGACTCTGTGGCTTTGTGGTGGTATAACTGCACCAAACATCCAGCAGTCAATTTAGATAGTTTTGAAGATCCTTACTTTCAGGCTTTAAAAGATTACTATCAAGCCTGCCAGCGTGACCTTTGGGTCCTCGATATTACCAGTGATTTGAATATTCCTACTTTTGCTGCCATCTCCAGGCGGACAGACTGCGCCGTGGAAGATATTGTTCTTGGCTATGGTACGCATTTCGATCCGGCAATTGCAATTGGGAGAGCACTGACAGAGGTCAATCAGATTTTGCCTGCGGTTTTCTCGTCCAATGCTAACGGCACCACTCGATATCTGTCCGATGATGCATTTGCGATCGAGTGGTGGGAAACAGCGACTGTGGCTAACCAGCCTTATCTCTTGCCCGACAAGGGCCTTCCGGCTAAAGTGCGGGAGGATTATCCCAGCATCAAAAACGAAGACCTCCTTGCGGATATCAAACTATGTCAGCGAATCGTTGCGGAACGCAACATGGAGATACTGGTTCTCGATCAGACACGCCCTGATGTTGGATTGAAGGTGGTCAAGGTAGTTGTTCCAGGACTGCGACACTTCTGGCGGCGGCTAGGTCCAGGGCGACTTTATGAAGTTCCCGTACAGCGAGGTTGGCGGCCAACGCCTATAGAGGAAAGTCAGCTTAATCCCTTCCCGATGTGGATGTAACTCAATGGCACAAACTTTTCTACAATCGCTATGCTAAACGGATACCAAATTATCGATGCAGATTCTCACGTTCTAGAGCCTATCGAGATGTGGAAAGAGTATCTTGAGCCGAGATATAAGCACTTCGCGCCCACTCCAGAAATGACCATCGATGGAGAACAGGTTTACTACAAAATCAGCCCTGAAGTTGGTAACAGAATCCGGAACGACCATGAAGAGTTGATTCAGCAGCATTATCAGAGCTTTCTCCTCAATAACTTTGACCCAGAGTCCTACGCCAGGATCATGAAAAAAAATGGTGTGGACCTTGCTTTTCTTTATCCCACATACGGAATGTGGTTTTGGGGAGTTGACTCTATGGCTCCACCCCTAGCTGGTGCATTCACGAACGCTTACAACCATTGGCTGCGGGATTTCTGCAATTATGACGCACAAGTCCTGAGAGGAGTGGGAGCTATTAACGCACACTCCCCCGAAGCAATGGTGCTTCAACTACACCAAGTCATCGAGTTTGGATGGAGCGCCATCACCTTACGTCCCACTCCCATTAAAGGAAAGCTCCTGAGCGACCCTGCCTATGAAGCGTTTTGGACGGAATGCGAAAAATTTGGCATTGCTGTTGGTCTCCATGAGGCTGCTCACAGTCGTTTGCCCTGCACGGGTTCTGATCGCTTCGATACACGGTTTGCCCTTCATGCCTGTGCTCATCCCCTAGAACAAATGCTGGCGCTGCTGGCCTTAATCGAAGGAGGAGTTCTAGAACGCCACCCTAACTTGAGAGTTGGCTTCCTCGAATCAGGCTGTGGCTGGCTTCCCTATTGGCTGTGGCGGCTCGATCGAGAGTATGAGGATTTGCAATGGGAAGTAGAGCATAATATAAAACTGAAACCTTCGGAATACTTCCGCCGCCAATGTTTTGTTTCTGTTGAACCGGATGAGCACTACCTATCTGCAATCATTGACTATATCGGTGTGGATAACTTAATCTTCGGATCTGATTACCCTCATGCTGATCACAAACCAAGTATCGTGGCCGATGCCGTGGCCCTCGGAGAAAACATTTCGAAGGCAACTGTCCAAAAAATTCTCTGGGACAACCCAGCTCGCTTCTATGGCTTAGAAGCTCTTTAGGACCGTAGTTATTTGGAGAGATAGTCCGCCATGCTAACAGTCTTAAATTATCAAATTAGCGAACAAGTGTATGAGAGTAATAACTCGATAATCTACCGTGGTTGTCGTCAAGATGACAGTCCCTCGGTTATTTTGAAAATGCTTAAACAAGCGTATCCACCGCCTGAGAAAATTGCCTGGTTCAAGCGAGAATATAAAACGACTCAAATGTTGAATCTTGGCCTGGAGAATTATCAAAACTGCTGGGTCATGGTACTTGAAGATTTCGGTGCCGAATCTTTGGCCAAAATCATGAAGCACCGTCAGCTAGAACTGGATGAGTTCTGGCCATTAGCGATCGAGATCGTTGAGATCTTGGCACAGATCCATCAGCAACAGGTTACGCATAAAGATATTAATCCATCGAACATCGTCTGGAATCCTTCCATGGGAAAGATCAAACTCATCGATTTCGGTATTTCCACCAATCTTCTAATCGAAAATCCGACCTCAAACAATCCCCATTGTCTCGAAGGCACTCTTCCTTACATTGCACCCGAACAGACTGGGCGAATGAACCGAGGCATAGACTATCGGACTGATTTCTATTCTTTAGGCGTGACGTTCTATGAAATCTTAAGCGGAAGACTACCGTTTTTGACAACCGATGCTATGGAGTTAGTCCACGCGCACATGGCGAAGCAGCCAATAGCACCGCATGAACTCAACTCGAAGATTCCTCAGTGTTTATCTGAGCTTGTCATGAAGCTAATGGCCAAAAATGCCGAAGATCGCTATCAGTCTGCCTATGGTATCAGGATAGATTTAGAGAAATGTCAGCAATATTGGCAAACAAAGCAAGACTCAATGCGTTTATTCCCACTGGGTCAAATTGACACAACGGATCGTTTTCAGATTTCGCAGAAGTTGTATGGCCGAGAGACAGAAATTGAGCAACTGTTAGGAGGTTTTGAACGGGCCAGCCAGGGTTCCAACGAATTGATGTTAATAACCGGATACTCCGGCATTGGCAAATCATCCTTAGTGCGAGAAGTTTACAAACCGATTGCACAAAAAGGAGGCTACTTTATTTCAGGGAAATTCGATCAATACCAAAGAGACATTCCTTACGATTCCTTAGCCCAGGCGTTTCGCTCTCTAGTCAAGCAGCTGTTGACCGAAAGTGAAGAGCAAATTATCAGTTGGAAAGAAAAACTACTGGATGCACTAGGCGAAAATGGTCAGGTCATTATTGAAGCTATTCCAGAAGTAGAGCTGATCATAGGACCACAGCTAGCCATGCCAGAACTAGCTCCGACTCAAGCACAGAATCGATTCAATCGAGTATTTCAGAGCTTTATCAGTGTATTTGCTCAGGCCAAACATACTTTGGTCCTCTTCTTAGACGATCTCCAGTGGGCAGATGAGGCTTCGCTCAAGTTAATTCAAATGCTCATGAGTTCTAGTGAGTGCCAATACTTATACGTCATCGGGGCCTATCGAGACAATGAAGTCAGTCCCGTTCATCCACTGATACTAATGTTAGAGGAAATCCGGAAAACTAGTGTCAGAGTAAACCAAATACATCTCGATCCCCTAAATTATGATTGCGTTGAGCAATTAGTTGCGGAAACTTTGCACCGGAGGGCAGAAGATGTTATGTCCTTGGCAGAATTGGTACTTGTAAAAACTCAGGGTAATCCCTTTTTTATCAACCAATTTTTAAGGTCGCTTTATAAAGAGCAGCTATTAAGTTTTGACCACCTTCGAGGATCCTGGCATTGGAATTTGGGGCAAATTCAAGCACAAGATATTACTGATAATGTAGTCGAATTTATGGCTCTAAAGATACAGAAGCTGGAGACGAATACTCAAGAGATACTCAAGCAAGCCGCCTGTATAGGCAACGAATTCAACTTGCAGACCTTAGCGGCGCTAGGGGAAAGACCACCCCATGAAGTGGCTCAAGTTCTGTGGCCAGCCATTTTAGAGGGCATGGTCTTGCCTCTAAACGAGACATACAAACTGGCTGAGCTAGATGTACAAGATTTAGCAGAAACAGTATCAGTCGACTATAAGTTCGCTCACGACCGCATTCAGCAAGCGGCCTATTCCTTGATTTCAGATGCAGAGAAAGGAGCCATTCACTGGCGCGTTGGTCAGCTCGTACTATTGCACACACTACCTCAAGACCGAGAGCAGAAAATCTTCGATATTGTCAACCAGTTGAATACGGCAAAAGAACTATCCTCTCAATCAGAAATATGGGAAGAACTAGTCCGATTGAATTTACAGGCGGGCAAGAAAGCTAAAGCATCAGCAGCATTCCAATCGGCCTATCATTACTTTCAGTTTGGCTTGGGCCTCTTGGCCGAAAATAGCTGGCAGGACCAGTATAAGCTGACTTTAGAACTTTATCTTGAGACAGCAGAGACTGCCTATCTCAACGGCAACGTTGATGAGACAGAAGAACTAGCAGCAACCATAGTTGAGCAAGCAAAAACTGCCCTAGATCTGGTGAAAATATATGAAGTCAGAATCCGTGCTTACTCTAGCAAAAGTCAATTACTAGAAGCCATTGAAGTTGGATGCGAAATTCTAGCACAGTTAGGAATTAATTTTCCTAAAAATCCAGGGCCGGCAGATGTTGAACAAGCCTTAGCACAAACTGGATTATCCTGGTCGGGACAACATCCTCTAGAGCTCGTTGACTTACCACGGATGACTGATCCAGAAAAACTGGCAAGTATTCATATCCTTTCTGAGTTGATTCGCCCTACTTTTGATGCACTCCCACAATTGTGCTCCTTAGTTATTCTTAGCATGTTCGACTTATCCGTTCGATACGGCAACGCAGTGCCATCAGTCCATGCCTATGCTTCCTACGGAAGGATTCTCTGCGCCATGGGACTAGATGTGGAAACAGGTCATCAATTTGGCCAGCTTGCTTTGAAATTGTTGGAACGTCTAAAGGCTAGAGAAGCTAAAGCAGAGGTTGTTTTCCATGTTTACTCTTTCACAGTCCACTGGAAAAAGCATATTAAAGAGACTTTGGAACCTTTATTAGAAGCCTTTCAGATTGGCCAAGAAAATGGAGATTTTCAATATGGATGCCTAAGTGCATATGCTCATTGCTACTATGCATTCTGGATGGGACAAGATTTAGATATCCTAGAACAAAAAATTGGGAAATATAGCCATGCTTTGGCTAAGCTTAACCAAAAACATCTACAAACCTATCAGGATAGATACTGGCAGTTTACTTTGAACTTACTGGGTCAATCGGAAGACCCACTGCGCTTAATTGGCTCGAGATATGATGAAGAAAAGATGTTGCCCATCATTATTGAAATGAATGATATTTATTCACTGTGTGAGTTATATCTCGACAAGTGTTTTCTTTGCTATCTCTTTTATGAATACCATAAGGCCCTTGAATATACAGCTATCGTAGAAGCTCACTTAGTGGTGATGAGTGGCACCATGGGGGCTCCTATCTTCTATTTGTATGATTCTTTGACAAGACTGGCGCTTTATTCAGAAGCCTCAAACAATGAGCAAAAGCAGTATTTGGAAAAAGTAGAAGCTAACCAGCAAAAGTTAGCCATCTGGGCAACTAGCGCCCCCATGAACTTTCAACACAAGTTTTACCTCGTAGAGGCAGAGCGGGCTCGCGTTTTGGGCAACGATCGAGAAGCTAGAGAATTTTATGATCTCGCCATTGCCCTGGCCCAAGAGAATGAATATCTTAACGAAGAAGCTCTTGCATACGAGATCGCAGGGCGATTCTATCTTTCCATCAATCAAAAGCATGTTGCCCGCTATTACCTACAAGATGCCCATTATGCTTATCAACGATGGGGCGCTGTTGCCAAAGTTAGAGATTTGGAAAAGAGATATCCGCAATTTTTAGCTAAAGCTCAAACGGAGCACGGACAAAATTATATTTCCATTTCAACAACCCCATCAACAACTCCAGGTTCTGGGCAAACTACCTCTGATGTCTTGGATTTGAGTAGTGTCCTTAAAGCTTCTCAAACGATTTCGGGCGAGATCATTCAGAGTAATTTATTAGAGAAGTTAATAAAAATAATGATGGAGAATGCTGGTGCTCAAACTGGTTTTCTCATTTTGGAAAAGGACCGTCAACTCTTTATCGAAGCACAAGGAACGGTGGAGCCAGATGAGGTGATCTTGCTCCAAACCTCCCTGAGTGAGACTAGTGAGCGCTTGCCCGTATCGCTTGTCAATTATGTGGCAAGGACAAAAGAAGACGTGGTTTTAGCAGATGCCGCTCATGAGGGAGGATTTATTGCAGACCCTTATATCGTTCGCAATCAATCCAAGTCTATTTTGTGTACCGCTATTGTTCTGCAAGGTAAACTAATCGGTCTGCTTTACTTAGAAAACAATCTAAGCACTGGGGTTTTCACACCCAAGCGCCTAGAAGTCTTAAAACTTCTATCCGCTCAGGCGGCTATTTCTCTTCAAAATGCCCAACTCTATGTGTCATTGCGTGAAAATGAAAGAAGACTGACTCAATTTTTAGAAGCCATGCCAGTGGGAGTTTTTGTTACTAATGCAAAGGGTCAACCCTACTACGCTAATCAGACTGCTCAAGAGATACTAGGCAAGGGTATCGTAACCGAAGCCACGGCCGCTCAATTGACCGAAACCTATCAAGCCTATCTGGCGGGAACCGAGCAATTGTACCCCATTGAAAAGCAGCCCATTGTGCGAGCCTTGAACAGCGAAAGCACAACCATCGACGATCTTGAGATTCACCAAGCGGACAAGATCATTCCTCTAGAAGTATCAGCTACCCCAGTTTTCGATGAGCAGGGACAAATTGTTTATGCGATAGCCACTTTTGCTGACATCACACAACGTAAACGCGCTGCAGAAGCATTACGAATTGCCGAAGAAAATTACCGCAGCATTTTTGAAAACGCCCTTGAGGGTATTTTTCAATCCAGTCCAGATGGACGTTTTATCAGTGTGAATCCAGCAATGGCAAGGGTTTACGGCTATGATTCACCGCAGGAAATGATGGGCACGATCGCAGACATTGCTACCCAGATTTATGTTGATCCATCCGATCAAACAGAGTTTAAACGCCAGCTAGAAGAGAACGATCAAGTCAAAGATTTTGAGTATCGAGTATATCAAAAGGATGGACAAATCATTTGGATTCAAGAAGATACCCGAGCCGTTCGTGATCTTACGGGTCACTTGTTGTACTACGAAGGAATAGTTCAGGATATTACAGACCGCAAACGCCGCGAAGACGAATTGAGACGGCAATTGGAAGAATTGAAGATTGAAATTGACCAGAAAAAACGTGAAAAAGAAGTGACAATGCTGACTGAAAGCAGCTACTTCCAGGAGGTGAAACAAGAGATAGAAGAAGTGAACTTGGATGAGTTTTGGGGTTGAAGGAGCTTCTGCATTAAATCAATCTTGTGCGGTGGGGCTAATCCGCCAATACTGGAGCGCCAAAGCGGTCATAGAGGAAGGTCATGATTTGGTTGCGGATATTGTAGTAGGCGGGGTCTTCTAGGATTTCGGCGCGAGAGCGGGGCCTAGGGAAATGAACATCCAGGATTTCGCCAATCGTGGCTTCTGGGCCATTGGTCATCATCACAATCCGGTCAGCCAGAATAATCGCTTCGTCAATATCATGAGTAATCATCATCACCGTAGTGCGGTGAGCTTCCCAAATACTCAGCAGTTCATCCTGCATTTCCTCACGGGTCAGGGCATCCAAAGCGCCGAACGGTTCATCCAAGAGTAAGACCTTAGGCCGAATTGCCAAAGCCCGTGCAATCGAAACCCGCTGCTTCATCCCCCCAGAGAGTTCCTTGGGCCGCTTATTTGCACTCGCTCCCAAACCCACCATCTCAATATGCTCTTGCGTGATTTTTTTCCGTTCCGCATCGGACAACTCGGGCATCGTAGATTTAACGGCTAGATGAACGTTTTCATAGGCCGTTAACCAAGGCAACAGGGAATAGTTTTGGAAGACTACCATCCGGTCGGGGCCGGGTTCATTGACTTCTTTGCCCTCTAGAATCACGCCCCCTTCCGTCGCTTGACTGAGTCCAGCAACCATATTGAGCAGGGTCGTTTTTCCACAACCAGAGTGGCCCAAAAGTGTGATGAATTCTCCTTCGTTGATTGTCATTGAAACATCTTTGATCGCAACAAAAGGGCCTTTCGGCGTCGGGAAGGTCTTGGTGATTCCGCTCAGTTCAAGATAGGGCTGGGGCTGGGTCATGGCGTCCTCTTTTAGGCAACGGTCAATAGACGGGGCTTGAGTTTCATGTCGCTGATGGTGACCTCGTGCTTGATGGCAAAGCTATTGATGTAGCCAATCGGGTCGTTGGGGTCTAATACCGAACCATCGGGCAAGGTGAAGGATTGATAGTTCGCTTCTGGGACCGCAAAGCTTAGGTCATGGCAGGCCTGACGGTAGACATCCAAGCGATACACCCGCTCAATCACTTCCTCCCAGTTGCGAGGGAACATCACCAAACCCCAACGCGCCATTTGGGTGAGGACCCAGAGTTTCTCGCTGCGGGTGCTGAAGTTGGCATGGTTTTTGAAGAAGACATTGAAGTCAGGCACCTGAGCGGCGCGGCCAAATCCATAATTGTAGGAACCGGAAAGACCCATGGAACTATAGATCGGGTCGGCATTGGTATAGGCTTTTCGGGCAACGATCTGGATCACTTCATCCCGATTTTCGGGTTGGTCACAGAACTGACAGGCTTCTAAGAGTGCTTTCACCAAGGCCACATGGGTCTTGGGATTTGCTTCTGCCCAGGTTTCCTTCATGCCCAAGACTTTTTCAGCATGACCGGGTAAGATATCCAGACTGGTGGCAGGCACGAACCCTAAGCCTTCATGAATGGCACGGGAATTCCAGGGCTCACCGACACAGTAGCCGTCAATGTTGCCCGCTTGCAGGTTGGCGACCATTTGGGCGGGAGGAATGACTACCAAATTGACATCTTTGTCCGGGTCAATCCCGGCGGACGCCAGCCAATAGCGCAACAAAATATTGTGCATAGAGCTGGGGTAGACCATGCCAAAGGTCAGTTCTTTAGCCCCTGGGTTGCTATCCAGATAGTTTTTCANGCCCTTAGCCGAACGGACTCCCAGGTCATGGAACTTACGGCTGAGGGTAATCGCGTTACCATTCCGGCTCAGGGTCATCGCCGTGACTATGGTGGTCGGCGTCTTGTTAAAGATACCGAGGGTCTGGCCCAAGGGCATACCTGCAACCATTTGAGCAGCATCTAAGCGGTCTTCCAGAATGCCCTGGAGCAAGGTCTTCCAACTGGTTTCTTTAGAGAGATTTACTGTTAAGCCATGTTTGGTAAAAAAGCCTTTTTCCTGAGCAATGGCTAGAGGCGCACAGTCAGAGAGTGAGACAAATCCAAGCTCTAGGGTCTGTTTCTCTAGGCCATTGCTAGCACCTACTCTTACCTTAGAGACTGGGACTTTAGTGCCCGTAGCTTTTTCTTTCTTCGCCTTGTTCAAGAAATAGAGCAGTTCATTACGCTGACGGTAATAGTTTGGATTGTTGATTACTTCCATACGGGTGCGGGGGCGGGGTAGTTCCACCGTCATGATTTCGCCTACCCGCGCACTCGGACCATTGCACATCATCACGATCCGGTCGGAGAGCAGTAAGAGCCTCTTCCACATCGTGGGTAATCATCATCACCGTGATGCGATGGGCTTCCCAGATCTTGAGGAGTTGTTCCTGCAAACGTCCACGGGTGAGGGCATCCAAGGCTCCAAAAGGTTCATCCAAAAGTAAGACTTTCGGCTGGGTGACCAGAGCACGGGCAATCCCCACCCGTTGCTTCATCCCTCCAGAAATTTGGCCTGGCTTCTTATCGGCGGCGGCATTCAGATTGACCATGGCGAGGTGCTCATCCACCAAAGCCTTGCGTTCCGTTTCAGACAGACTCTTATGCACTGCTTTTACGGCCAGTTCGATATTCTGACGGACCGTTAACCAGGGCAGCAAAGAATGATTCTGGAAAGCTACCATCCGGTCGGGTCCGGCTTCTGTAACTAGCGAACCGTCGACCATAATGCGACCCGAACTCATAGGGTAGAGGCCGGCCACCAAATTGAGCAGCGTAGACTTGCCGCAACCGGAGTGACCAATCACCGAGATGAATTCCCCTTCTTCAATCTGGAGATTCACACCCTTAAGTGCTTCAAAGGTCCTGCCCCCAGCGGTATTGAATACTTTGCCAACATTCTGGATTTCTAAGTACGCCATGTATTTGCCTGTACGTAAAGGTTTGGTGNTTACTCAGAAGCAACCAGTAGCTTGCCTGCGTAGTANACTGCCCGGTCTAGGATAAAACCGACCAATCCGACGTAGATNACGGCGACTACGATATCCCCAATCCGGGAGCTGTTGTAGGAATCCCAGATAAAGAAACCAATACCGGTNCCCCCNGTCAACATTTCCGCAGCCACAATCGCCANCCAAGCNAAGCCCACCGCAATCCGCAAGCCNGTGAAGATGTAGGAAGCAGCAGAAGGCAGCAGTATCTGAAAAAAGTAGGTGGTATTGGAAAGCTTGAGGACACTGGCTACGTTTTTGTAGTCTTGGGGAGTCGCTTGAACGCCCACAGCGGTATTGATGATGATTGGCCAGACGGCGGTGATGAAGATAACGAAGATCCCGCCGGAGGGACCATCCCTGAGGATGGCGAGGGC
>JGI20200J14955_1000280_pt1 | contig 11687 bp, 7 predicted proteins | sample NGESurshal092012_FD_14955 | JGI IMG/M metagenome (IMG submission 14955) | reverse complement strand
TCGAACTGCCGGACCGGCTTGCCCTTGTTGTTGAAGATCGTCCATCCGCTGCCGACCCAGCGCGGGCTGACCACAGGCCCACCGTCGACCACGGGGCCGGGATCTTCTTCTGTACCTCCCGCCCGAAACCGTCGGAATAACTCAGGCTCAACTGCACCTTGAGGCCACCGGCGGGCATCGGGTCGCTGGCGTGGGTCTCACGGGTCAGCATCGAGGCGCAGACGGGCTGCCGCTCGCGCCGGAAGCGGTCCAGGTCGTAGACGATGCGGGTCGTGGCGCTGCCCAGCAACGGCGCGGCCTGGGTCAACGGATCGACCAGGAATCCCAGCCGTTGTTCGGGGCTGAGGTTCGCGGCGAAGCCGGTCAGCGAGTCGCCGAGCGCCTCGCTCGCCTTGCCCAGCACGGCGCTTCCGGCGACGAACCCGAGCGTGTCGAAGGCGACTTCGGCGCGGTTGCCGTTGGGGTCGGTCAGCCGGAACGGTTGCAGGACCCGGTAGTCCTGCTCGGCGAGCATGCGATTGCCCACCGCGTCGTTCGTCTCGAGGGCGAGCAGCACGTAGGGGTCGCTGCGGGTCGTCGCGAAGTTGCCGAAGGGATCGCGCGTGCGGTGCGCCGCGAAGAAGTGCCGCTGCGCAAAGGACAGCTCAGCGGCCGGCGCGTCGGTGTGACCGGGGGAATAGAACACCCGCCCCGAGGGAATCCACCAGGTGGTCGGGTCGTCACCGCGAACGAAGCCGCACCCGACCAAGGTCGGGTCGTCGACGCGATCGCCATAGATGCGGGTCAACAGGCCGGTGGTGAAGGCGAGCCGGTGGCTCTCCCCCGGCAACGCCAGCGACTCGAGCACGCCCAGCGGCAGCAGGTCGGTGAGGTCGTCCTTGCGGTAGAAGGTGCGCACCCGCTCGATCAGGCGCTTCTGCGGGACGGCCGGATCCGCCACCTCCTCGTAGCCGATGGCCCGTGCGCCGTCGATCCGCGCGAGGTCGTCGGCAACCCATTCGGCGTAGCTGAAGCGTTGGGCGCCGGGCGCAATCGGCGCGAAGCCGGTCAGCTCGTGGCTGAGCGTCTCAGCCGGTGCGGGGGCCCGGTAGGTGTCCGGACTCGCCGGGTCGTCGATCGCGTTGGTGAATCGGGCTTCGGTGTAGGTCACGAGCGTGCGTGTCTGCCGGTCGCGGTCGGCCTGGGTCGGCAAGCCCGAATCCGGGTGCCGACGTCCGTAGCCGATGCTCAAGGTTTTGAGCGGGTTGCCGAAGGCATCGACGGCCAGCGTCAGTGCGTGGCTGATCCGGGGATCGGCGGGGTTGCGCTCGTAGTGGTAGGCCAGGCTCTCCAGCTGGTGGCTGAAATACAGTGCGTGCTTGTTGGTGCTCCTGGGCTGAAGCTGCGCGACCCGGTAGCGACTTTCACTGACCTGGTAGGGGTGTTCGGCCTTGGCGCTCCCGTCGTGCGCGTACACCTCGGTGCGCAACTGGGCGCCCCGCAAGGCTCGACAGGCTTCGGCCGGCGTTTCGCCCGGGTCGACGTCCTGTTCGTCCAGCGGCACGGCGTGGCCGTCGTGCTGGTAGTACTCCTGCCGGAACCTCTCGGTCAGGTCGCGGTAGTCCAGGGGGCGGGTCCCCCGGTCGTCGAAGTAGACGCCGGTGTGGAACCAGGAGCGGGTCTCGACCGGTGGCACGTGATGCCCTCCGGCGCCGTTGGCGAACTGCGTGCCGTCGCCGTGCAGGTCCGGCCGCGAGGAGTCCTGAAGAGACTCGGCGTCAAACTGGTCGACCCGCCCGAAACCGCAGAACTCGCGTTCCCGCCCGTCATAGTGTCCGTGGTGGTATTTGTAGGTGCAGACCCGTCTCGTCTTGCTGACGTGGTCGATGGTTTCCACGGTGTCCACGACCTGGACGGGAAACGGCAGCGGCGTGATCCACGGCGCACCGTTGGCCATGTCTGCGAGAAAGTGTCGGGTGGAGGGGGCATAACTCACCCTGGTGGTGGCGCCCATGTTGTTGTCCATGCCGACGAGGACATACGGCTTGACGCCGCCGCAGAAGTCGAGCGCTTTGTAGTTTCCGTCCTGGGTGTCGACAAAGTCGCGACTGAAGACCAGGGTGGCCGTTCCGGTGCCGAATACATCCGCGAACTGCAGCGCGCTTGTATCGCTGGTGGCCGGTGTACCGCGAATGGTCTGCCGCTCACTCCAGCCGTTGCCGGACTGGTTGAACCAGAAATGGACGCGCTGAAAGTCGACATACACCAGATCGCTGCAGCCCGTCCCGTTCAGGTCGGCAAGGAATAGGCGTCGGGGATCGAAATCGATATCCAGCTGCGGCGCATTGGCCATGCTGACCCGGTTGCCGAAGCGGCCGTAGCCGAGGTTGGGCCAGTAGTCGATCCGGCCGTTGTGGACGGTGACGATGTCGCTCAGGCCATCCCCCGTCATGTCGGCCAGCCGGACACGTCCTGCCGGATCGTCGAAGAAAACGTCGGGGAACTGGTCCAGGTCGTGGCTGCGCGTAATGGACTGTGGCGGGCCGAACCCCTCCTCTCCCAGGCAGGGAAACCACAGGAACTGCTGGTCCCGGGTCATCAGTGCGTCGGATCGACCATTCCCGGTGAGATCCAGCATTCGGGTATTGGGATCCTGCGGCGCGAAACCAGGAGCCGTCTCGTACGGGGTGAAGCGCTTCCAGGCCCCTTCGGATGTGGTTTCGAAGAATCCTGCCAACCGAGGGGTATTGACGAGCAGATCCGCAATGCCGTTGCCCGCCATATCGCCGAAGCCGATCCCGGGTTGGTCGAGAGAAATGCCGGCCGGCATATCGGGCAGGGTGCGCGGACGGTCCAGCGTGGCATTGCCGAGGTTGCGCCAGTAACGAAAGCCATCCGGGCCGGTCTGAAGAATGTCCGGCAAACCGTCACCGAACAGATCCACCAGCGCCATGGTGGGGTCGTTCAAAGCCAGCGCGGGCAGGACGCCGCCCAGTGCCGTGAGCGACTGGTAGCGCTGCTCCTGGGGCCTGAACCCGGCGTAGGAGAACGCGACCGGGGGCATGCTGGCCCATCGGTACTGGCCCTGCCCGTCCTTGTCGTAGCCGGTGACCGTCGCTGCGCTGAGCAGCGACACCCGGGTGTCAGCGTCGGTGGTGTAGCTGAAGTCGGTGGAGCGGACCAGCGTCGGGCCGCCCATCTCGGCGAGGTGATGGAACATCAGGACGCGGCGGCAGCGGCGCAGCGTCCGGACCTCGAACCCGGCGCGGAAGTGGGAGAAACGGTCGGCCCGGACCGGCACCGGTCGACGCGTCGTCGACGCCTGCCGATCCCCGCCGAACAGCTCCTGCTGATCGGCCGGCGGTGGTTCTGGATGGGGCAGCACGGTCGGCAGGTCCCAGTCGCCGTAGTCGAACACGACCTCGAACGCGTAGCGTCGGCCGTTGCGGAGATGCCCGACCGCCGTGCCGTCGGGGTACGTGAGGGGGCGTTGCTGCGGGTCGAGCAGCGGCTCAGGCAGGTTGCCGTAGTAGAACCGGCGCGGGTAGCGGTTGCTCGCCACCCGATGCCGCTCGAAAATCTCGGGCAGGCGCCCGTCGGGGTCGCCGCCGCCGTACAGCGCGGGGTCGTCCGCGGCGTACTCGCACAGGCTGTGGTTTCCCGCCACGTCGAACGTCTCGTGCAGGAGCCACTCGTAGACGCGCCGGTCATCTGCGGGGTCGGCCAGTCGTGTCCCTGCGGTGTTGCCGAACAGGCTGGTGATGTTGTCCGTGCTGATGGTGCGCCAGTGGGTCTCGCCGGTGGTGGTGTGCACCCAACGCTCGATCCGGGCGAACAGCCCCTCGGTCCGGGGACGGTAGCGGAACACGGTGTGCTCTCCGCGCACCAACGGATCCTCCGGCTCCCAGGTAATGCGACCGCTGTCCGGATCGACCACTTTCCTCAGGCATCGAACCAGGTCCTCGGAGCCCGACAGGACGAAGACATCGCCATCGTCGTAGCGCGGCAATCCCTTCTCCGTCTTGCGGGTGATGCGTGGCAGCGCCAGCTGCCACCCCAACCCGAAGATGCCGTTGCCGTTGCCGGAGCTGTAGCCCAGCGAGAGTGACGGTCCGAAGCCGTTCCGCCCGGGCGAGAGGGCGATCGGAATGCTGTGGTTCGCCGTGCCGCTGAAGAGGTTGGCCTGGAATGTCTCGCCAATGCCCTTGATCGCGCCGCCTCCCTTCGGAAGGCTGAGCGCCGCCTGGGTGCCGCTGGAATTGTTGCTCACGGCTGCCCGGTGGCCGCTGCGCCGGTCACGGCGCCGGCACCCAGGACAGCCCTGCGAGACGGGAGTGTCTGACGGATCATCTGATCTGGCCTGTCCTGGGTTGTCATCCTGGGTGCGGGGAGGTGCTCTGTCTCTGGGTACGTTGATTGCGACTCAACGGTTCTCATTGACCTCTGCCGACGGATGGGCGGCGGGCGGAAGATCCGGCCGGTCCTCATCGACCCGGTATCGCAGGCTGCGCGAGGCGTTGGCGCCTGCCGGACCCGGTCCTGACCGATGACCACCTCGCCGCCGACGAGACATGTTGTCGTCACACGAGGGTCGGCCGACGACGCGGCAGTACCGGGTCATTCCGATGTCGTTGTCAGACCGTTGGGGCGATGTTCTGGTTCAACCGGAACAGGTTGGTCGGGTCGTACTCGTTCTTGAGTGCGACGAGCCGTTGGTAGGTGGCGGCCGGGTAGGACGCCCGGACGAGTGCCGGGGTGCTCTCTCCGGTGAAGTTGACGTAGGTGCCGGCGTCCGGGCCGAGCGCGGAGGTCACGCCGCGGGCCCACTGCACGACGGCCGGGAATCCAACGGCGGTGGGTGTGCGGGCCACGATGTTGACGATGAATTCCTGATCCCGCAGGGCGAAGGCTGTTGCGTCCGCGGGGACCCGGCCGACCGCACCGCCGAGGTGCTGCAGGTGAATCTCGGTCATGCCGGGGGGCAGTGTCGCGAAGGCCTGGAGCAGGACGTCGAGGGAGATGTCGTCGACGGTGCGGAGGAAGGCAGACCGGAAGTAGTTGTGCACGCCGCGTGGGTAGAGAGGGTCGAGCGCCTGCTGCCACCCGGTGTAGGGGTTGGCGGCGAACACGTCGGAGATGACGGTTCCCAAGGACCGGAAGGGGGCGGTGGCGGCTTCTCCGGCGTCGAGGTCACCGGTGAAACAGCCGGCGACGGCGATGATCGGTGTGCCGTGGACCGATTCCGGCAGGAAGGGGACCGGGGGGGCGGTGGTCATGTTGACCAGCGTGGTCAAGTCGTCGGGGGCTGCTGCGGCGGCCGCCCGGTAGCCGCGCAGCACCTGCTCGGCCTCGTCGGCCGGGTAGAAGACCAGGCCGGAGAGCACGGTGGCGACCTCGTGCAGTCGGAATTCGAAGGCCGTCACGACCCCGAAGTTGCCGCCGCCGCCCTGCAGCCCCCAGAACAGTTCCGGGTTCTGCTGGGCACTGGCGTGCACGAACTGCCCGTCGGCGGTGACCACGTCGGCGCCGATGAGGTTGTCGGAGGCCAAGCCGTACTTGCGCATCAGCCAACCGATGCCGCCGCCGGTGGTGAAGCCGGCGATGCCGGTCGAGGACACCAGGCCGCCGGTGACGGCGAGCCCGAATTGTTGGGTTTCGGCGTCCAGGTCTTTCCAGGTGCAACCGGCCTGCGCGCTCACCCGGCGGTGGACGGGGTCGACCTGGATGCCCTTCATCAGCGACAGGTCCAGCACAATTCCGTCGTCGACGGTGGAGAACCCGGGGATGGAATGGCCGCCGCCGCGGACCGCCAGTGGCAGGCCCTCGCTCCGGGCCAGATCGACGGTGCGGATCACGTCGGCAACACCCGCGGCCCGGGCGATGACCGCCGGATGACGGTCGTGCGCGCCGTTCCAGATGCTGCGTTCCCGGTCGTAGTCCGCGTCCGCCGGTAGGACGGCCGTGCCGCGTAGGCCGGCGGCGAACTCGGCGATGGTGGCCTCCCCGATGCGGTTCGGTCCGGTCTGGGTGATTGTCATGCTGTTCCTCCTGGTTGCTGTTCAGTTCCAGCAACGACGCTAGGGAACCGACCTCAACGGGACCTCAACGCGATCTCAATGCATGAATTGATTGAATTGATGAGCATTGGCGCGGGTCGGGAAACTCCCACCAAACCTTGTGGCGCGCCGCGGCGAACCGGAGTGTGGGCCTGGTGACTGATGGGGGACATCGCTGCTATCAGCAGGGCAACAAGGCAGGTCTGCTCGACGGTGTCGAGGCGCAGTACCCGCCGCCGCAACGACCGCAGCGTGCCGAGGTGGCCGATGCGAACCACCTTGTCGTTGCCGTCCAGCGTCCGGTCTTCGACTCAGAAGGGACCTGACGGTCTGCCTATTGCCCCGCTGTCGGCGCCTCGCAGCCATCTCCCCCAGCCGGGCAGAATCGTGTGCCGCCAACGATGAGTCTGATATTGAGGTCGGCGCCTGCCATGCCGTTCTCGCTCAGAACTTCGTCGATCCCCGGCTGCGCCATCCCTGCTCGATGAACAGGCTGGACCTCATTCGCTCGACATCTGCGGCGTTCACTGTTGGCATTCGACAATCCTCCCGACACCGTCTTCGGACCTTGGATCGGCGATCCGCATGTGTTGTCGTCGACGTCAGACAGGCGCGACCGGATCTTCCGTTGCCGCACCGCGACGGTGGCCGCGCAGGAAGCGTAGGTGCCAGGACCCCGCTCAGCGACTCCAGTCGGTGCCGTCACGACTGGCGAACCGGCGTCTGCCGGCCCGGCCGGTGTGCCGCGCATGCTGGGCGACCCGATGGACCAGGCTTCTCGCAGGCCGGCTGCCGGCCGAGATTCGTTGGCCGGCCAGGCAGGTGGGTCGCACCCGGCATGAGCTCCGTCCCGGTGCTGGGTCGGTGTGCCCTGGTTGGGTCGCAGGAAAGTGCCCGGCAGCCGGTCGCGATCGGTATCCACTTCGCCCAGCCAGTGCAGGGGAACCCGGTGCGACCCTGCAGGGTTATGCGCTCATTCGCCTCGGCCGGTTCGACGTGGACCGAGATCGACGGACCCTACGAAGCCGCCGGAATGCCCATCACACTGATCACCCATTGCCGAACAGCCCGGCGTGGCGTCCCGATGCCGCGGCGACCAAGTGGCTTGTCGAGGTCAGCGCCCCGGAGCTCAGGTCGATGTTGATCCGCCGAACCGTCGGCAGGTCGTGATCCAGGACCAAGGGCGTCATGGAACAGATTCCCGCGTGCACGGCCGGATCCACCTCGCAAAAGGGTCGTATTCGCTCGCCGAAGTAGCCGGCGTGACCCAGTGCGCAGGGCGGTCCGGCCGACCGATGCGCCGGCACGAAAACCTGCTCACCGGAGGGCAAGGACAGCACGAAGGAGGTCCCCGGCCAGTCGCGGTGCGCCCGGTCGATCAGCACGTCGATCAGCCGCGCCGCTCGAACCGCCAGGGAGTTCCGACGCTTCGGTGCGGCAATCCACTCGGGCGTCTTCATGAACAGCCCCCTCGTTCAGCGGTCGAATCGGGCACTCGACCTGACCCAATGAAAGTGCACCGCCCAGGAAAATGCACGGCGAAGTTTGAGAAGACCCTCGTTGAACGGTGTCACCAACTTCGGGTTCCGCAGGGCAGCTGTGAGCCCGCCGCCCCCAGTCGATTGAACCCCCCCGCGGTCGTGTTCGTGTGGCGCGGACGGCGATCAGGTCAGCGAGCAGACCACCTGCCGCCACCCGTTCGGAGCACGGTCCGAAGGGGAGATGTCCGTCCGCGCCCCGGCTGGGTGCACGGAATGCCGCTCCGCACCGGGTATTCAGTCGTACTGATGACTTTCTGGGTCACCAATGGTCAAATCGTTGCGACAACGGCTCACAATGGAGTGCTGACAACACGGAATGGACCGTTGGCAGTTACCGTTAGGAACGAACCGGTTACGAACCGACCTGACCGAGCTCGGTGGGCCCGAAACAGCTGCTCTTTCCCGCCGGGCATCTGCGCGCCCTCGTGCGGCCGCGCGGACTGAGCCACCCCGGAGCGAGGCCCCGATGTCCGCACAGCCCGGGGCGAGTCGGACGCCTTTGTCTCGGCGCACAAACCTCACGGCGGCAACGTTTCTCGTGGTGGCCGCCGGCATCTTCCTGACCACCACTGCCGCAAGCCGTCCTGCGCCTGAGAACCCGGCCCAGCAGGTGGGACAGGCGGAGGCAGCGGAACCGGCGTCAGCAACGACCGCTGCGCCGACTCCGACCGCCGCGACGACGAAACCCGCGCTCGTTGCCGGGCCGGCGGCCGCATCCGCGACATCGACCGACGCCGCACCTTTGCTCGCCGGCGAGCCGGTGGCGGATCCAGCGCCCGCACCGGCACCGGCCGCCGCACCGGCACCGGTCCCCGCACCGGCACCGGTCCCCGCCGCGGCACCGGCACCGGTTGGGCCGCCTGCCGTGAGCATGGTCACCGGCCGGTTGATGTACGCGACCGATTCGGTGAACCTGCGGAACGCCCCAGCGGCCGACGGCACCACGGTGCTGATGGTTCTTACGACCGACCAGTCGGTCACCGCAGGCGCCGCCGTCGACGGGTGGGTGCCGGTCCAATCCGGCGCCGTTGTCGGTTGGGTGTCGGCGAGCTACCTGGCGGACGGAACACCGCCCGCCGATGCTCCCGCGCCCCCGCCGTCCGGCGGATCGTCCAGCAACTGGATGACTGACCTCATCCCGCAGGTCGACCCCACGGGCGCGGCCACCTGGATCTTCGAACGGAACGGTTCGTGGGGAGCCTCCGACGGGCACCACAACTACGTCGACCCGGATGTTCCTGCGGACAAACGCCTTTCGGTCATGGTTCACGAATACAGCCACGTCCTGCAGGTCCGGGTGTACGGCAGCCTCGCCGAATCGGTGGCGGCCATGAGTGCCGTCGTCGGGGCGAGCCCGACGGATGTATCGGCCAACGAGAGCACTGCCGACTGTATGACGCTGATGCAGGGCGCACCGTGGGTCTACTACGGATGCCAGGACGCCCTCCGTCCCGCCGCCGCAGCGATCCTGGCCGGGCAGCACCCGTAGCGGCAGGGTCGTCGACGGCTCAGCAGCCGGCGGCACCACTGCTGGCACCACTGCTGGCCCACCAGCTGCGGAGTCGGGGAGATCGTGATGCCCCGACGCTGGTGGCACCCCGTCAGGTGCGGGTGTGGCTGACCGTCAGCGCGGGCGGCGCGGCCAGCGTCTGGAACACCACGCAGTACCGCTCGGTCAGCCGCAGCAGGGTGTCCACCTGCTGCTGCGTCGCGTCGGTGGTCAGGTCGAAGCGCAAGCGAATCTGCTGGAAACCCACCGGCGTCGTCCGGTCGACCGCCAGCGTCCCGCGGAAGTCCAGGTCGCCCTCGGCGTGCACCGACCCGGCGACCGTCAGGTCGAGCGATGTCGCGACCGCCGCGAGCGTGACACCGGCGCAGGCGACCAGCGCCTGCAGCAACATGTCGCCCGAGCAGGCAAGGAGGCCATCGCCCCCGGTGGCCGGGTGCAGGCCGGCTGCCACCAGTGCCTGCCCGGTCTGGACGGAGCAGCTCACCCCGTCGGCCAGCTGGCCGTCCGCGCGCAGCGTCAGCCACGCGGCGGACGGATCGTCCCGGTACTGCTGCTTGAGCGGTTCCTGAACAGTGCGCAAGGAGTTCGTCGTCATGGCATCTCCTGATCGGGCCACAGCAGGGCCTGCGCGACCCGGGCGGAGCCGTCCGCGCCGTACAGGTGCCAGCCCACCGGCCCCGGACGGACCGGGTCGATCGGTTCCGCGAGCATCAGCTCACTCCTCAGTTCGTGGGGGGGTACGCCCCGCAGGATAGGACCGCCGCGATCAGCCCATCGAATGGATTCGGTCGGCCGTGATGGTCAGGATGACGCGCACCTGGTCCCGCCCGCCGTACCAGGGATACGGGCCGTCGAGATAGCGCTGGGCCAGTGCCTCTATGTGCTCGGCGCCGCCGTCGGTGGTGCTATTGGTGACCCGGCCGCGGACCGTGAAGTATCGGGAGGCGTTCGCTGGATCGGACACACTCACCGCCACCCGGGGATCCCGGTCGATGTTCCTGACCTTCTGGTAGCCGTCGACCGTGTTGATGATGACGTTGCGACCGTCGGTGTCCACCCAGGTTTGGGTCAGCTGCGGTGAGCCGTCGGGCATCGTGGTCGCGAGGTAGCACGTGCTGCGGCCGCGCAGCAGCTCAATGAGGGCGACAGGAAGGTCCATCCGTCGATCATGCGCGCACCTGCGCCGGAGGATCGTCGAAGACGGCAACGGACAATGGGTTGAGGACCGCGGGGGCGAGGAGCAAAAGGTGCACGGAGATGGCAATGGCTGGATCCGATGCTCGCTCGGCCACCGGCACTGGGGCATCCATGGGGCCGCCGGGCTGCTGCTCCGCCGTCGCACCGCTGGGACCACCCAGGTGTTGCTGCAGCACCGGGCGGCCTGGACCAGCGACGGGGATACCTGGGGTCTGCCGGGCGGGGCGATGGACACCCACGAAACGCCGGCGCAGGCTGCGCTGCGGGAAGCGCACGAGGAAGCCGGGATCGACGCGGACGCGTTGCTGGTGACCGAAGAATGGCGGGACGACCACGGCGGCTGGGCCTACACCACCGTCATGGCCATCGTCATCGGGCCGCTGTCCATCGTGCCGAACGCCGAGAGCCTGGAGCTGCGGTGGGTGGCCGAGAACGACATCGACGCGCTGCCGCTGCATCCCGGCTTCGCGCTGAGCTGGCCGCTGCTGCGCGATGATCCGCAGGACGGGCAGGCCCACTCCGCGGGGAGTTGACACCACCCGACGCTGCACCCGGGCTCGTGGTTCCACCGGGGATGGCGAGGATCACGGCCGGCTCGGGACCTTCGCCCGTAGAACGTCCGCAGCGACGCCCGCAGGCATGAAGCCATGCGTACGCTGCGCGGCCATTTCGATCTGTCCTTCTTCCTGGTGTCGGTGGGACTGCTGGCCGCCGGCCGGCTGCTGGAGGCGAGGGCGGCCAAGCGCGCCCGCCGCGACCTGAGCCTGCTGGTGCAGCGCGCCCCCAGGACCGCCGCCGGGTCGAGGTCGACGGGGTCATCGAGATCCCCGTCGACCAGGTGCGGCGCGGCGACCATCATGGTTGGCGATGGGGTGAACGACGCTCCGGCGCTGGCGGCTGCGGGCGTCGGCGTCGCGTTGGCGGCGGGCGGCGCCACGGCGTCCTCGGAGACCGCGGACGTCGTGCTGACCGCCGACCGGATCGACGGCCTGGCCGACGCCATCCTGATCGCCCGCCGGTCCCGCGGCATTGCGCTGCAGGCCGCCGTGGTCGGGATGGGGTTGTCGGTGGTGGCCCGTGATCGCGGCGGCTCTGGGCTGGGTCAACTGCTCGGCATCGTGATCATTCTCGGCGCGGTGCTGACCGTCACCGCACGGCCCGCGCCGTCACCATCACCCAGCGTTCCCAGCGGTGGAACGAGATCCGCAGAACACCGTTGCGAGCTGGTACGCCGGCACAGCGTCCCGACCGGTGCCGACCCGGCGCCGGCGCGAACCGGGTCAGCGATTGTCCTTGCGGGCCTGACGCCGGGCCCCGGCGGCGGCGCTGGAGGCCGCCCGCTTCTTGCGGGCCGGGGTCTTGGGCCGGCGGTCGTCGGCCCGACCCGCCGGGGAGCCGGCGGGC
>JGI20200J14955_1000276_pt1 | contig 11759 bp, 8 predicted proteins | sample NGESurshal092012_FD_14955 | JGI IMG/M metagenome (IMG submission 14955) | reverse complement strand
TGTGACGGACCGGAACGTAGTAGGTGCTTCGGACCTTGCCGACCACGTCCTGGCCGAGCCACGTCGATCGGCTTTCCGGATGGGTGGAGATGACGATGCGGTCGGGGTGGAAAGTCTGCGCCGCCGCTTCGAGCGCCCGCAGGGGTCGGTAGTCGCCCAATCCTCCCTCGGCCTTGAGCCCCTCGGCGCGCAGGATGAGCAGGGTCGCGTCCAGCCGAGCTTGCGCTGCCTGCACGGTGGCCTCCCACACCCACACGGCACCCTTGCGTTCGGCCTGGCCGGTGTCGACGGGATTCGCCGGGACGCACACGTAGTACTCCGCGCTGCCTTCCCGGTCGATGGTCCGCAGTTCGCTGAGCAATTCGTCGGCGCCCACCGTCTCGTTCGCCAGCACCAGAACATGGGTGGCGCCGCCCTCGGGTCGGTCGTCGTCGAAATCGGCCCCCACCGAGCCGCCACGCCATTTCGTGATGCTGTAAAGGCCGATGAAGACAGCCCAGGCCAACAGGCTGAGCAACAATTGCTGTCGACTGCTGACGTCGAAGTACATCATCACCAGGACCGCGAGGATGCCCGCGATCGTCAGCAGGGTGAGCCATGGATACAACCACATCTTGACCTTGAGTTGGTCGGGCGAGGTGCGCCGCCGCAGGATGAGCTGTGAAACGGCGATCAGCAGGTAGACGAAAAGGATGACAGCGCCGGAAGAGTTGAGCAGGAACAGAAAGACCGTCGACGGCGAGATGGCGGCGGCCAGGACGCAAAGAAACCCGACCACGGTCGAGGTCAGGATGGCCGCCATGGGAACGCCACGGCTGCTGACGGCGATCAATCTCACCGGCGCCTCGCGACGCGCGGCCAGCACGAACAGCATCCGGGAGGCGGTGTAAAGGCCGGAGTTCAAGCAGGAGAGCACAGCGGTCAACACGACTGCATTCATGATGTCGGCCGCGTACGGGATCCCCATCACGTCGAAAGCGCTGACATACGGGGACGCAGCGAGTTCGGTGGAGTTCCACGGCAGGATCACCGCCAGCAGGAAGACCGAGCCCACGAAGAAGATGGCGATACGAGCGACCACGGAGTTGGTGGCCTTGACGACCGCCCTTGCCGGATCATCGGATTCTGCAGCCGCGATGGTTGCGATCTCGGGCCCGACCATGGAGAAGATCACCACGACGATGCTGGAGAAAATCGCTCCGACCCCCAACGGGAAGAACCCGCCGTGAGCGGTGAGATTGCTGAAGTCCCAGCCCTTGCTCGGCCACAGACCGATGGCGAAGAGCGTCCCGAGGACCAGAAAGGCGATGATGGCGAAGACCTTGATGCCGGCGAACCAGAACTCGAATTCGCCGAACGAGGAGACCGAGAAGAGGTTGGTGGCGGTCATCAGCACCATCAACCCGAGTGAGAGCAGCCAGAGGGGCGCGTCGATCCAGTACGTCAGGATCTTGGCGCCGGCCACCGCCTCGAACCCCACGACGATGACCCAGAAATACCAGTACAACCACCCGACGGAAAATCCCGCCCAACCGCCGAGGGCGCGCCGGGCGTAGTCGGAGAAGGAACCTGTGGAGGGATGGGCAGCGGCCATCTCACCCAGCATTCGCATCACCAGCACGATGAGGACGCCGGTCAGGGCGTAACCGAGGAAGGCTGCCGGGCCCGTGTCGGCAATCACCACACCCGAGCCCACGAACAGGCCGGCGCCGATCACGCCGCCGATTGCGATCATCGTGAGATGACGCTGCTTGAGGCCTTTGGACAGGGTGGTCGGAGGTCCGGACATGGCGCTCCTTAACCGGCGATGCCGTCAACCGGTGATGGTGGGGATGATGCGAATTCGCGGGCCGCGAATTCGGCTGCTCGGGGTGACCCATCGCTGCCGAACCAGTCGCTGGATGACGCCGCGGAGTGCCTGGCCCCCATGGACTTCACCGCGGATGTCGACGCTGACCCGGATGTCTGCTGACCCGATAGGACGATCGCTCGCAGTGCCGATGTCCGCCGATGTTCGCTCGGTATTCCAGGGCGATGCATCATGAATCGAACGGCGGTCACATGCACGTAACAAAGCCTTTCGGCCCGAAAGTTGATGACGGACCGCCAAAAGCTCTGGCAATGTCACAGCCTCTGCAGTGGCGACAACAATCCCATTTCCGGCTGTTTCTCAAGTTCTCCTGACGCTACTCGTCCGATAGGTCACTGAGTACCACTGACCGGGGCACTGACCGGTCTGTTTCGTCACCTTCAGTCAACCTGATGTGCTACGCCGGGAGTCGGCGATGTCGCAGGTCGGCCGAGGGTTGCTCGCTGCGCCGGTGGCGGGTTCGCCGCGCATCACCAGTGCCTCCCGCCGTTGCAGCAGTGACTGCTGTGACCCGTGGGATTCATGTGACGAACGCCGCGCTGGCGGCAGCGAGATCCACAGCACTGTCGGTGCTCCGTCGTACGGTTTGCCTGTCACCGAGAGGGGGTCGCGAGGTGCTTGCGACGACGGATTTGATCGATGCTCAAGGGAGCCTTGTCCCGCCCCGAGAGGCGGCCGAGGCGCCGGACGGCTACCGGCACCTGCTCGCACGGCTGCTGGGCGGCGCAAAGGTCCGGTCCGATCGGATCAACCTGGTCGACGCCGCGGCGGCGGTGTGGAGCCGACCGGGGTTCGACACCCTGATGTCGGGGCCGACGCTCACCTTCGAGCCGTTCGACTACCAGCTGCAGACCGTGTCGACGGTGCTGGGTCGGATGCGCGGTCGGGCGATCCTGGCGGACGAGGTCGGGCTGGGCAAGACCATCGAGGCCGCCCTGGTGCTGTCCGAGCTGCGGCTTCGTGGGCTGGCACGACGCGTCCTGGTGATCACCCCAGCCGGGCTGGTCGACCAGTGGCGGGAGGAACTGGAACGCAAGTTCGGCCTGCCGACGACCGTTCCGCGGCGGGGCGAGTGGGAGAGCTCGGACGAATCGCCCGTTGTTGTCGCCTCCATCGCCACGGCCCGCCGGGATCCGACCAGGTCGGCCCTGCTGGGTTCGCCGTGGGACCTCATCGTCGTGGACGAGGCTCACCGACTGCGGAACCCTCGCTCGGCGTCCGGCCGGTTCGCCCGCGAACTGACGTCCCGATACCTGCTGCTGCTCACAGCGACGCCGGTGGAGAACCGGCTCTCCGACCTCTACGAACTCACCAGCCTGGTTGCTCCCGGGCTGCTCGGAACTCCCGCGGACTTCCGCCGGAACTACGGCGCGGATGCCGTCACGCCTGGACCGCGGCGCCTTCCGGAGTTGCGTCGCAAGGTGTCCGAGGTGACGATCCGCCACCGCCGCAGCGAGGTCGCGCTGCGGCTGCCGCACCGGCTGGCCGAGACCGCCATGATCGCGGCATCACCGGAGGAATCAGCCCTGTACGCCCAGATCGCCGCACGTATTCGCCAGGAAGGCCGGGACGCGCCGGCCGGTCGACGGCTCACCCTGCGGTCCGTCGCCCGGCTGGCCGGTTCGAGCCCGATGGCGGCGGCGCCGACCCTGTCGAAACTGGGCTGGACCGATCTGGCGGAACGGGCCAGGGCTATCGAGCACCCAGCCAAGATCGCGGCGCTCGTCCACCGGCTGCACCCGCATCTCCAGGCGGGTCGAAAGGTGCTCGTCTTCACCGCTTTTCGGGAAACCCTGGCCGCGCTGTGCACCGCGCTGGACCGGGAAGGAATCCCGGCGGCCGTGTACCACGGAAGCCTGACCCGCTCGGCCAAGGAGGCCGCAATGGCGGACTTCCGGGATGCCGTGCCGGTCCTGCTCAGCACCGAATCAGCCGGCGAGGGCAGGAATCTGCAGTTCTGCCACGTCATGATCAATGTCGATCTGCCGTGGAATCCGATGCAGATCGAGCAGCGGGTCGGCCGATTGCACCGGGTCGGGCAGATCAATGACGTTCTGGTGACCAACCTGGTCGCCCGGGACACCATCGAACAACAGATCCTGTCGGTGCTGGAGGCCAAGATCAACCTGTTCGAGTTGGTCGTCGGCGAACTCGACATGATCCTCGGCCGGGTCGACGACGATTTCGACTTCGAAACATCCGTGTTCGACGCCTTTCTCGCCGCCCAGGACGATGCGGACTTCCGCGATCGGCTGGAGGATCTCGGCGGCCGGCTGGCCGAGGCCAGGAGCGACTACATCGGCGCCCGCGGCCGGATGGACGAGCTGGTCGGAGAGGAGCAATCATGACGGTCGCGGATCGGGGTCTGGACTTCTGGCTGCAGTATGTGAGCGCCGAGGGTGGCATGCACGAGCGGGTCGGCGACTCGACCCTGGTGCTGCTGCCGGAGACGCTGCAGGCCAGACACGAGCAGTCGGAGGATCTGACGGTCACGACGGATCCCGAGATCGCCAGGGAGGACGGCGCACTGCTGTTGACTGCGGGCCATCCGCTGCTGGCCGCGGCCGCCGAGGCGGTGCTCGCGCTGGGCGATGTCGGCACGCTGCGGCTTGCCCGTCCGACGGCGCGACCGCCGGACGCGGAGCACCTGCAGGAACGGGTCCGCGACCAGCTCGCCGTGGACCATGGGCGGATTGACCTCACCGGCGGGCCACGGCCAGCAGTTCGGACCATCCTGCGGGTCAGCTCGTTGGTCACCTACGCCCTGTCGGCCGACGACCATTTCCAGGAACAGGTCGAATGCTGGGTCGACGTTCCGTCATGCGTGCCGTACCCGGACGAGATCGGGCGGGAACTGACCGGCCTGCTCACGGTCGAGCACCCCGAACGTGACCAGCTGCAGCCGAACGGTCCGAACCTGCTGGCGGCACTGGCCGAGGCCGACAGCGAGATCCGCCGACGCGCCGAGAGACGCCGAGATCTGCTGGCGGGCACCGTCTTACGGACGCATCGGGAAGAGGTCGCCAGGGCCCGCGACTACTACCTGCAGGTCGCCGACTCGTTGCGACGGCGAATGTCCGCAGCGGCCGCGGACAAGGTTGCGGCCTACGGAGCCCGCCTGGCCAGCACCGACGCGGAACGTGACCGGCGAATCGCGGAGATCGACGAGAAATACAAGTCCGCGTTCAGTTGCCTGCCCTTCCGCTTGCACGCGATCGGTGTCCCCTGCATGCGGGTCGAGGTCGACGTCCGCCGGGGGAACCGTCGGTATCCGGTCGAGCTCGACTGGCTCCTGCCGCTGCGCAGATTCGCGCCGATGCGGTGCCCGGGCTGCGGGTCGACCGACCGGTTGGTGGCCGGCAAGACGGCGCTCGGCTGCCGCAGCTGCCAGCCGGCTCGGGCGTCCTCGTGAGGCCTATTCCTCGACAGGAATCGCTCCCGGCTCCAGGCGGAACGTAAACGGAGCACCGTCGGCGTAGATCGCTTCGACGATGGCCGGACGCAGCGCCGGCGGGACCGATGATCGGCCGTCAACCGTCGACACGAAACCCCAGGCCTCGAGCATGTCAACGATGTTGACAACCATCACGAACAGGATTCGGCTGATCGACTCGGAGAGGTCGGCGGGGTCCACGCCCGGGCGTGCCAGAGACCTGAGTGCGGACAGATCCGCACCGTCGGGCCGGCACAGGCCGGCCAGGAGGGCCAGCAACACGCCGATGACGGCCATGTCGAGCTCGGACAATTCCTCGCCGGCATCGATGAGGCCGTCGATCAAAGTATCGACGGCGTCTCTGGCGCACAGAATTTGAGCAGGCAGGTCAGCGGTCTGGAAGATGGCGGCATTCGGTCCCGGTCGGGCCTTGCCGCCCGAATTGTCGATCAGTCCGCACGCTGCCGCGATACTCCAGGGCACGGCCAATTCGGGCCAGTCCCACATCGAGTTCGGGGTCACGCCGTCCCCACTCGCCACGCCGAACCGGTGGACCCATTCCGCGGTGTCGGCGCGGCGCATCGCGCCGGTCGAGGTGATCTTCCGGCCCGGCCGGACCCATTCGGTCAGTGAGGTCATCCTGGTCAGCAGCGGAGTTGCGAGCAGGGCCGAGAGTTCCGACCGCGGGTCCGGCACGGTGATCGGCACCGATTCCTGCGCCGCGAAACCGATTGCCGCGATACCGGTTGCGGACGCCGCCCCGAGGATTTCGAGGACGTCCGGGCCGTCGAACAGTCCCGGCTCGCCGTCATAGTCCCAGAGCTCGTCGTCGGGATTGTCATCCGGACCGCCGAAGCCGAGGTCGTCGGGCCAGCCCGGCATGCCTGGGGCGTCGGTCAGTCGCTTGCGCCACTCGTAGGGCATGTCGTTGAACCGCTGCATGAACCCGTCGAGGGCTCCCGGCTCGGCGATGTCGACACCTTCATCGAGCGCGACCTGCATGATCCGCCCGGCCATGGTCAGCCGGTCCGGGTCGTTGAAGCGTCCGGGAAGTTCTGGCTCGAGTGCCGACAACGCCGTCCGGGTCGCGGAAGCGTCGTTGTGCGGCTTCCAACGGCCGGTCACCACGAGGAACTCGACGAAGGTCTGCATGGCCGGCACCAGGGATCTGGCGTAGTCCTCGTCGACATCCACAACCTTGCGCGGAATCACCTGACCCACGACCTCCACCGCGATCTCGGGATTCCACTCAGCNGGGTTGGACTCGCCGAGATAGGAACTCTTCAGCTCGCACGCCGTGCGGACGATGTCCGTCACCTCGAGGTACCGGCTCGGGTCCGGTTCTCGCTCACCCTGCCAGCGATCGAAGGCACCGAGTACCCGGTCCAGCATCTGCTCGGCCGTTTCCGGCCCGCCGCTGTGCCCGGCATGCCGCTTCTTGCTTCGTCTCGTCGCCACCGGAGTCCCGTTGTGTCGGTGAATTGCCGGTGCCACGCTACCGCGTCGGACACCCACCGACATCCCCCCGGACAGGATCGGACCGCGGCCAGTGGTGGGAGCAAGGGCGCTGTTATCAGTTCACGACGTGCACTTACGGGCACCCGCCAAAGCCCCTTTGGCCACACGGAAGGCACCGGCACACCGGTCGACGCCACCTACGATTCGGCCATGGACGTTCACGAGTCCGCCGAGCGTGACGCCGTGACCTCGATCTCCCGAGCCCCGACCAGCCGGCGGGACCCTGGGAGAGACCCGTCATTCGCGATCCCGCATGGTGTGGTGACGACGGGTGAGGTGTCGCAATTACAGCGACTGGCCGGCAACGCCGCTGTCGCCCAGCGGCTGGCGGTGCAGCGCGCTCCGTCCGTCGCCGACCGCCTCGGTGCGCTGGAGAAGGCCGCTCAGGTGCAGAAGAAGAAGAGCGACGCGACCCAACTCGACCTGCAGTACCGCGCGGACTTCGGGGCGGTCATCGCCGGCTACGAACAGATCGTCTATCGGCGGTGCAGAAGGGCCAGGCTCCCGGCAGCACCGCCCCGCCAGGAAACAGCACGCCGGGCGGCGTTGCGGCCAGCGGCGACCCGCTGAGCTTCCAGAGTCAGAATCTGGAGGCGCTGGCCGCAAAACGAGCCGGCATCGAAGCGGCGTTCGGGCTCAGAGCCTCCAAGTCGAACAATTGGACCGACGATCAGTGGCTGGGTTTCGACCGCGCCGAGCAGGAAAAGATCTACGTCGCCAAGATGACCGATCTGAAGCAATTCCCGACGGTGGAAAAGCTCAAGTCGTTGGCAGATATCAGTCTCATCATCGAGAAATTCCTCTGGGCGCAGTGGGTGAAACAGAATGCCTTCTCCACGCCGTTCATGAGCGACACCAAGGGGCAGAAGTCACTCAGCCTGTCCCTCGGCGGAAACCGCGAGAGCAAGTTCACCCAGCTCGGCATCGACAAGGCGGCCGGCGTGACCTTCCACTGGTACGGGAATTCGCCCGACGACTGGCAGCAGAAGATCCTGGACTGGGCGGGCGGCTTCTCCGAGCGCCTCGGCAGTTGACACCGGGTCGATAGCCGGCGAGTCCTACACGCCCGCAGGGACGTCGGATCTGCGCGGTACCGGCCCCTGCGAGCCGCGGGTCAGGAACCGCTCGGCTGCGGTGCGTGGGTGGCGGAGCGACTGGTGGGCGCGCTCACGATCGTGCACCCCAACCACCCATCAGAGATCTATCACCCGTTCGCTCGCCGTGCCTACACTTTGCGTGACCGCAATCGTCGCTAGGAGTGACCCATGACACTGATCACCGCGATACCAGTCAGAGCTACCCACGCCCTCCGGCAGGGCTNCACNACGATCGCAGTCGGCACGCCGGGCGAGATCACCGGGATGACCGGCGAACCGGTCGTGTACACGGTGACCTTCTGGCCGGCGGGTCCGGCGGGAAGCGCCGTGGTGCTGACCGGGCTGCGCAGGACTGACCTGACCGAGGCCTGAGTGTGGCCCGCCTACGCGCGCAGCGATGCCGGATCGATCTGGATTCCGACCACCCGCGCCACCTGATGGTGGTTCGCTGTCGCGCCACGCACCTATCGTGCACCACGGTGCATGGCGAGAGTGGGTAGCGGGATGGCGGGCGCANATGACCGTGCCACGCCGTCGGCGGAATCGTGTCGACCACAGGCTGAGGTCGCTGGTGGATCGCGTCCTGCGGTGACGCCGACGCAACCGCAGAATCTCTCTCATGACGGCAACGGAACCGGCGATCTCCGTCGTGCCCGCCAATCAGGCGAGCTGGGACGACCTGCAGACCGTATTCGGTAGTACCGGCCCCGCGGCAAGGTGCCAGTGCCAGCGGTTCAAGCTGCGCCGCAAGGAGTATTTCGCCGGGTTCCCCGCCGAGGAGCGGGCCGACCGGCTGCGCCAGCAGACCGACAGCGGGCATCCGGAATCGGGCACCACCAGCGGCCTGGTCGCCTACCTCGACGGGGAGCCGGTGGGCTGGTGCGCGGTCGAGCCGCGGAGTCACTACGAGGGGCTGGCGCGCAACAATCGCGTCCCGTGGGAGGGCCGCGACGAGGACAAGGCCGACGACAGTGTCTGGGCTGTCACGTGTTTCTTCGTCCGGAAGGGTTTTCGGAAGAATGGCGTCAGCCGCGCGTTGGCGCGCGCGGCGGTGGAGTTCGCCCGGGAGCGCGGCGCCCGTGCGATCGAGGGCTACCCGATCACCACCAAGAACGTGATCATCGAGGAACTCCTGGTCGGCACGGTGAGCGTGTTCGCCGACGCCGGCCTCTCCGTGGTCAGCCGACCGACCCTGCGGCGGGTCGTGATGCGGCTCGACTTCTGACGCCTGTTGCGTGTCGGCCCAAGCGGCGACAGGTCAGGGATGCGGTCCGGATGAAGACGGCCGACCAGAGGTAGACTAAGTAGACTAGGCCGCGTCGTGTCGCAGGGGACGCAATGGAGGAGTGGTGACTGTGGTCCGAACTGTGAACATGCACGAGGCAAAGACGCACCTGTCACGTCTGGTCGACGAGGAATTCATCATCGCTCGCGACGGACGACCCGTTGCCCGGGTCGTGCCCATTCGGGACGAGATTGCGGCGCCGAGGATCGGTTTCTTGCCTGAGATCACCGTGCCCGACGATTTCGACGAGATGGGCGCCAACACGATCGCGGGGATGTTCGGCACACCGTGACGACCTACCTGCTGGACACCCATGTCCTGCTGTGGGTGGCACAGGATTCACCGTTGCTGAGTGATCGGGCACGCGAGATTATTGGCAATCCCGCGAATGACATTCTGATCAGTGTTGCGAACATCTGGGAAGTTGTCATCAAGAGCGGGCTTGGTCGAACTGATTTCACGGTGAACCCAGTTCAATTGCGAGAACAGGCGCTACGGGCAGGTTTTGGTGAACTTCCCATCCGTGCGGGGCATGTGCTGGAAGTCGGTGCACTGCCCAGGGTGCACACCGATCCTTTCGATCGAATACTGCTGGCGCAGGCACGGATTGAGCAGTTCACGCTGCTGACCGCCGATCAGAGGGTGCTGAACTATGGGACGCCCGCGCAGGCGGTGTGAGGGGCTCACCCGCGCCCGCCGGGCGACGCTGGTCCGTCTCGCTTGGAGCGAACCTGCCTGACGCTAGGCCGGTAAGGTGCGGCGCAGATGGGGGACCGCGCTGATGTCCACTTCGTTGGCCGGCCCTTGGAGAATTGCACCCGCCCAGGAACACAGCCCTCGACTCTTTCGATCGCCCAACGACCCGAACCCCGCGAGGTCCTCAAAAGGTCCGCGGGCCCTTGACTCAACGAACTCAGTCCATTCGGGGGAGTGCGTCATTGACCCGCTTACGGGAGGCGTGGTGATACTGCAGAAAGCACCGCGCTGGGCAATGTCTTTGCCTGCATCACTTGGGGGCACGAGGTGAAGGCAGGCGCGTCCATCTAGGGAAAATCAGCCAACTGACCTCGAACGGCGCCGCCCGCGTCACGTAGCGCTTATCGTGCGTTCGCTGAATGGCACCCATGTGAGTGCCCGATTCTGACGGAGCGGTAGCGTACTGATGCGCCCGCTACGGAAAACTGTTCGGAGACAGGCTAGTTCCAGCCTCGATCGACCTGCGTCCGGTTGGCGCAATAGCCCCGTTCGCCATCGGTCGATCGTGGTCCACTTGGTGGCCGGTTTCACCCGGACGGGTTCTGGGGGCGAGCTATCGGTAGCGGCAATCGCTGCCAAGGCCGGTGAAGAGGGGTACGACCCGAGCAATGGCGGTAACGAGCCCGGGACCGACTCAGCAGCGCAACCGTCGATTCCCATGTGATCCGCAACAATCACCTTGTCCTCATTCGCCAGTGGTGCCAGGCTCTCAATGCTGCGTGCAGCAAATAGTGAAAAGTCGTTCACACGGGGGTGGGCACCAGCCGTTATGCACTGTCACTAACGAAATGGAGCTGCAGGGGGAAATGTTTGGTCTACCGACCAGGGTCCAACAAATGTGTCGCAACGAGCTCCCGGCTGAGCGGTCAGGTCGTCCGTCGGCTTGCTGTTCGATCACCCGGCGAAGTCCCTTGCCGACCGCTGGGCACGGACACGGCCCGCTTGCGGTTCTCGAACGGTGAGTGGTCGCGACCGGCCGGGCGTATTGGAGTCTGCGGCGACCGCCGATCCGAGCCCCAGCTTCCGTTCCGCATTGCGGCATCGGCACTTCCGGGTGCTGCTGCTGGGACACGGAGCGGCCACCATCGGACAACTCATGATGACGCTCGCGGTCGGCATCGAGGCTCTCCAGCGCACATCGTCGAACCTGTGGGTGTCGGTGACGGTGGCGTTGGGCTTCGTGCCGTTTGTGGTGTTCTCCGGGTACGCCGGGGTGCTGGCCGATCGCTGGTCCAGAAGCGTGGTGATGACGTGGTCTTTTGCGACCAGGGTGATGTGTGCGCTGGGTGTCGCGGGGGGCCTGTGGATGGGGTGGCCGGTGCCGCTCCTTGTCGTGGTGACGGCCGTGGCCGCCGTCCTGGCGACTCCGTGCTATCCGGCGCTTGTCGCGGCGACGCCCGAGTGCGTGCCGGACGACCAGCTTCCGCCGGCGAATGCCCTGGTCACCGGGGTCGTCAGCGCCGCGTGGATCGCCGGTCCCGGCGTTCTGGGGCTGGTGATACTGGCGGGCTACGGTCCAACGGTCGCGACCTTCGGGTCGGCTGCGTTGTTTGCCGGCGCGGCCTGGCTCGCGGCTCGGGTCGGGCTCCCGCGCCCGGTCGGCGCGTTCGGCCGGTCGGGGGCGGTGTCGGAACTGTTCGGCGGACTGCAAGTGGTGGCGACCCAGGCGTGGGTCCGGCGGCCGATGACGGTCGCGGTGGTCGACAACTTCCTCTACGGCTATTTGGTGGTTGCCATGGTGCTGCTCGCGGAAGGGGGGCTCGGCGGGCACCAGACGGTCGGCTGGCTCAACGCCGGCAT
>JGI20200J14955_1000275_pt1 | contig 11775 bp, 11 predicted proteins | sample NGESurshal092012_FD_14955 | JGI IMG/M metagenome (IMG submission 14955) | reverse complement strand
ACGCGGGACGCAGCGGTCGCGAGCGCAGCTGCGGGAGTCGTGATGGTTCCGTCGGCGCTGTTGGCACGAAACTGGAGCTGGGCAAAAGGTGTTCGGGAGGAAGAGTCTCTCACAATCCGAGCTGCCTGCCAATTTCTGGGAGTTCACGCTCCAGCGTCAGCCAGATGATGTGGTGATCAATCCGATGGTAATACTGTGAGGTCAGATTTCTGGCACCTTTGATGCTTCGCCAGGGCACCTGCGGATTTACCTGCTTGAAGTTTTCAGGAAGGCGGCTGACTGCCTGACCGACCCTGGTGACGATCGCTTCGCCGGCGAGCCTGAGGGTGATGTCGGCGTCATAGACGGCGCGGGTCCTGGAGGTGACTTCCTGCGCCATCTCGATGAAATCGGCCAGGTCCCGCAGGGTGCGGGAAAGTCGTTCGCGGTCGATGTCGGCGACTTTATGGACAATGCGATCGCCGGAGTCGTTCGCTCCCGCTTCGATCACAGTGGACGTGCAGCAGCGCTGATGTGTGTGTCGCGCGTCAACAAGCCACCGGTGCTCACCAGATCGACACGGTGCGGGGCGAGCAGCTCTTCGAGGTCTTCCATCAGACCCCCCATGTCGAAGAGTGAGGCATCCTCATCGAAGTCGACCAACAAATCGATGTCGCTATCGAAGGTGTCCTCGCCACGTGCCACCGATCCGAAGACCTGAATGCGCGTCGCTCGATGCCGCGCAAGAAGCGCGATGACATCATCACGCCTCTTCGCCAGCGTTTGACCCGGCAGTCCCGCCAACGAGCGATCCAACCGGTCAAGCGTTTCCGCAGACGGCGATTTCGCCCCTGATTCGTAGGCCGCTATCTCGGACTGGCTGGTGCCGACGCGCCGTGCGAGTTCGGTCTGTGTGATGCCCAGCTGTTGCCGTCGTTCCCGCAGCGATTCGACCGGTCCCATGCCGATGGTATATCTCGTATATAGGTCGGGATGACGCCCCGGCTCCTCGGTCCGAGTGCCAACTCCCGGCTCTGGTGCCGGTCGCGAGGCTACGGAACACTGCTGGTATGGCCTACGACCAAGAGCTGGCGGACCGGGTCCGCGAACACGTCGAGCCGGAGAAGGGGCTCACCGAGAAGCGGATGTTCGGCGGCCTCGCGTTCATGATCAACGGCAATATGGCGGTCAGCGCGAGCAGCAAGGGGGGTCTGCTGCTGCGGGTCGACCCGACCGACACTGAGCGCCTGCTGGGGGAGCCCCGCGCGCGACCGTTCGAGATGCGCGGGCGGGAGATGAACGGATGGCTGTACATCGACGTAGACGCGTCGGTGCCCGCCGACGAGCTGGCGCGATGGATACGCATCGGTGTCACCTACGCCAGGTCGCTGCCGCCGAAGTGAGGCACGACGGGACCATGCATGTAAACTGCATGCATGGTCGCACTGCAGATTCGTGATGTTCCCGACGAAGTGCGGGACACGTTGGCCGAACTCGCCCGAGTCCGGGGCCAATCGTTACAGGCGTTCCTGCTGTCCATGGTGGTGAATGAGGCACGCCGCTCGGCGAACGCTGCTCTGCTCGAGCGCTTCTCGGATCGATCGGATGGGACACGTCTGACGCCGACCGACATCGTCACCGCGCTGGAGGAGGCCAGGTCAGAGAGGGACGCTCAGCTGGCCGAGCTCTTCCCCACCGACAACCGCCCGACGTGATCGTCGTCGACGCATCCGCGATGGCGAACGCGCTGACGGATGATGGTCCGGTCGGGCAGATCTGTCGAGCCGAGCTCGCCCGCGATGTGCATTGGGCGGCACCTGGACACCTGATCGTCGAAACGTTTTCGGCGGTCCGGGGCCGTTATCTGGGGGGCAAGATCAGCGAGACTCGCTGCGTGGATGCGCTCGACGCTCTGGGCTCGGCCAGCATCGAACTCGTGAGCACCACTGTTCTGTTGCCCAGGATGTGGGAACTGCGCGCGAACGTCAGCGGGTATGACGCCGCGTATATCGCGACGGCTGAAAGCCTCGACAGCGCGCTCGTCACCAGCGACGCCCGCCTTGCTCGGGTGACCGGCATACGCTGCGCCGTCCGACTGGCACTCCCAGCCCTGTGACCGAACCCCATGACCGCCGACCCGGTCGGCCGGTCAGCCGGGCAGCACGTCCCCCGCGGTGAGCCCGACCAGCGTGACCTTCGTTCCGCTCTCCGGAGCGAACTCCACGGTGTAGGTGGTGCCGGCCCACCCCGGTTGCAGGTTGACCACCGTGCCAGGCACGCCGTGTTGGACTGCAATCGTGCGGCCGTACTGGATGTCGTGTGCTGCGCGGACAACGGTCATCGCCTGAAGGGGCATTCGCACTCCTTGGTCGCAGGTGGTATCGCGGAGAGTACAGATGATGAGCACCACTGAATAGAGCGAGGCTGTGAACTAATTGTGCAGATCGTCATTCGATACTGTGAATCCGCCAGACCGCCTACACATCAAGGAGTTTCGTAGTCCGAATCCAGCAATCTGGCCACACCTGACCCCAGTGTAGGACCTGACGGACCCGCCTATGACCAAGACCCCGGTATCCACGTCAGACAGTTCCGGGCGTCCCCCTTCCCANATCCCCGAGCAGCACGGCCAGCAGTCGTTCCTCCATCACCGCCCGGCCCCGCGCGGCCATCTCCACCGCCAGGGCCGGATCCCAGGGCGACGGCGCGGGTGGACCCTTGAGCGGCTCCGTCTCGATCCCCAGGTCGACGTCGCCGACCCCGCGGAGCGCGGCAAGGTAGTCCGCCGTCGACATCCGCCACGGCACCGCCCGATATTTCACCGCAGCCGCGGCCGTCGTCCGCAACCCCGTCCAATCGAAATCCCCCCGCCAGCGCACCGCCCCGGCAACCCGCGACAGCAGCCTCGCGCAGGCGGCGGACGGCTGACCCTCGCTGCATACCAGCGGCCGGCAGTCGGCTCCCCAACGCGCGGCGGCCGCGCGCAACACGGCGGGGTTCTCGCACACGAAGACCTCGGAACCGGTTGCGCTCACAGGGTTCTCGGCCAGTTGCTGCAGGGTGACCCGGAACGGCAGCCCGGCGTCCGCGGCCTGCCGGAGCCAGCCGCCGAGCAGGTTGTCCTCCAACGGGCGCACACCGAGCACCAGCACCTGACTGGCCAGGTCGTCCAGGATCACCCCGGCCGATTCCCACTGCAGCCGGCGCTCGGCCGAGGTGGCAGGCGCCGGCAGCCCGTCCCGCACCGCCAACGCGCGCAACACCAGGGTGGCCAGGGCCGTCTGGGACAGCGCCTTGGTGTTCCCGGTGGTCCGTTCGGCCAGCACCGGAAGAGACATCTCGCGGACCGGCAGCTGCGCCAGCACCGCGCCCGCCTGGCCCAGCAGTTCGGCGTCCCCGCGACGCACCAGCTTGGTGACCGTGCCGTCCGCGGCGAGCTGCTCCAGCCACTGCCCGAACCACTCCTGACGAGCGTGTGCCCCGGCCCGCGCGGTCGCAGCGCTCAGTGCCGACTCCCGCGCCGCTTGCTCGGCCAGCCGCTCGGCCGGTCGGTCCCGCACCGGGCCGTCCAGCACCGCGAGCGCCTCAGCCACGGTCAGCGAGAACCTCTCGATCATCGCCCGATTGAGCACGCCCAGACCCACGGTCACCGCAGCGACCCCGGGTGGCCGGTGCGTACCGGTCATCCCGATCACCAGCCGGCGCTCGTCGTCCGTCGGCGCCGTCAATCGGATCGTGCCGTCGAGCGACCCGCCCGAGCGCTCCAAGCGGCGGCGGGCGAGCGAGAGCAACCGGTTCCACGGCGCGGATCCCAGCGCCGAAAGGTCGGGATCGGCGCTCACTGCTCCGGCGTCATTCGTCGACCTCGAAAACGTCTGCTACGTCGGGCGTTCCGTTCCCGGGTCGGCGCCTGGTGCCGGGTGAGCCGAGTGCTGCCGCGAGATCCTCTCCGCTGTCGGCGATCTCGCTGTCGGTCAGGAGTTCCTTGCCGTCCCACACCATCAACAGTGAGCTGACGGTGTGCTCGACCGCGGAGTGCGCCAGATCGTAATGGGCGCAGGCCGGCACGGTCGGGTAGGTCGCCCACAGGTCGTACCCGGTCATGAAAAGGTCGAGATCGAATTGCGCCGTCAGGCCGAGCAATTCGTTGCGACCGGGGTCGTCGATGCCCGCGAACGCCTCGTCCAGGGCCAGCAGTCGCGGGCAGGTCGGTGACGCCGACGACAGCAGGACGTGCGCGGCCGCGAACAGCGGAAGGTGCAGCGAGACGGACTGCTCACCGCCCGACAGCATGCTGTGCCTGGCCTGGGTCAGCCGGTCCTCCCGCCCGTCGGGCGCCACCAGAGTCAGCACGAAGGTCCGCCAGGTCCGGTAGTCCAGCGCCTCGGCGAGCACCTCGACATACGGGCGGTCCGGGCGGACCGCCCGCAGGTTCTTGATCTGGCCGGCGAAATGCCCGCGCAGAGTGGCCAGATCATCGGGAGTCAACAGCGCGGCATCCCGATCAAGTAGGCGACTCACCTCCCGCTGCGGACGATCGAGCGCGTCCGCCAACTCCCAGCCGATGCCCACCGTGGCGCCGGAAGACATTCGCCGGCGGCGCATCTCGCGGTTCATGTCGGCGATGAGGTCCCGGGCCTCGGTGGTCCGATCGTGGATCTGCTGGGCCAACCGACCCAGCAGCGCGTCCTCGAACACCCGGCGCTCGGCCTCGGTGAGCAACTGCTCCTGGTCCCGCCGGGCAGTGGCCATGTGCTGGGCGAAGTCGTGGATCGAGGAGAACCCCTGCTCGTCGGCGACCCGGACGACGATGACGTCGTCGTCGGTCTGGAATTCGGGACGGTACTCGTGTCCGGCGGCGGCCAGTTGGTTCTGCAGTTCGGCCATCGACGCCGACACCCGGGTACGGCTGGATTTCAGTGAACTTTCGCTGGGCCGGAGGTCGGCGGTCACCGCGACGATGGCGTCGAGCAGCTGTTCGGCTTCGTGTGGCAGCGGATGCACACTCGCGTCCGTGTCCTTCGAGAGTTGTTCGGCCAGAGCGGTTGTCAGGTCCTCGGGATCGGTCCACTGTTCTACGCTTCCCGGCCACCGCGGGGTTTCTGCCGGCAGCCGCAGCGCGCCCCGAACGTCGGAACCGGCGTAGGGAGCGAGCCGGCGGGCGTCGCGTTGAGCTTCGCGGACGGCGCTGAGCACGGCGCTGTTCGCGCTGCGAATCCGCTCCTCGGCGCGACCGGCGGCCGTGGACGCCTCGATCTCGGCCTGCTGGGCGTGCCGCTCCTCGGCGTTCGCGCGGTCCAGCTCGACGGCGGTCTGCCGGATGTCCCGGTCGAGCTGGTCGACGGTGCTGCCCACCGCCTCACGGAGGACCCGCAATTCCTCTTCGCGGGTGCGGTGTTCACCTTGCGACAGCTCGGCCTGCTCGGCCGCGTCCTGTAGCGCGCCCTCCGCGGTGTTTCCAGTTCGGCGGCGGCGCTTGCCCGTTGCTCGGCGCGGGCGGTCGAGGTTCGCCGCGCGGCGTCAAGCTGGCTGACCACCCGGTTGAACCGCACCACCGCAGCGGCCACCCGATCGACTCCGGCGACGTCCACGGGCATCGCGCGCTGCGCCGCGGAACTGTGCAGGACGCGTTCCGCGCCGCCTGCCGCGGCGACCGCCTGGTCGAAGGCGGCTCGGCGTTCGTCGAGTTCGGCGTTCAGTGCCCGCAGTGCTCCGGCCGCTGCATCCACCGCGCGAATCGCCTTGCGGACCGGAACCAATGACGGCAATTCCTGCCGAGCGACAGCCGCGGCTTTCAGCAGCTGCTCGAGATCCGCGATACGCGAACGGATTTCCGCGAGCTGGGATTCCCCGCGGGTGATCTGCTCGTCCAGCGCGGCCAGCCGCGCCGCGCGCCGGCGGGCGCGAGCGGTCGTCCCGATGTACTCGGCCTGCGGCTTGTGATGCGCGCCCAGCTGAATTCCCGACCGGAAGCCGCCCGTGGTCCACACCGTGGGTGCGGCCCCCACCGATTCGCCGTTGGTGGACCCGGCGACATCGCCGTCGAGCAGCGCCACGGACGCCAGGATGGATGCGACCACTCCGGCCGGGACCGGGCCGCCGGGCTCCGCCACCAGGACGTCGGCCAGGGTCCGACCGGGCGGCCGAACATCGGGCGGCAGCGCCCTGAGCTCCGTCTCGTAATCCGGGACATCGGTTGACGCCGAACGCGTGTCGCTGCCCGAATCACCGTCAGCAGGGACCCAGGCGTCCAGCAGATTCGCGGCATGTAGCGCTGCCTCGATAGCCGCCGCGGTCGGGTCGTCGACACCGTTCGCGAAGTCGACGGTCGCCCAGAACGGCGCGCCGGCTCGTCCGTCGCGGCTGGCGGTGCGCGCCGCGAACGGCGGCGGCGCCTGGTCGCGTTCGGCCGCGATGGCCGCGCGTTCTGCCCGCCAGTTCTCGATCTCGATGGCCTGCCGCGCCGCCTCCGCCCGTGCGGTGGCGACCGCATTCCGACCCGCCTGCAGCGCCGGCCCGGTAGCGGCGTCCACGATCTCGGGCAGGTCCGTGGCGTCGAGCCGGTCGGATTGCTCGATCGTCGCGATCAGATCGGACACCAGGCGCTGGGCCAACGGATCCGTGGCGTCGCTCAATGCGGCCAGTTCGGCCAACCGATCCAGCGCCGGCGCGTGCCGCTGACCCCAGGCGCCGATCGCCGTCGTCAGCTCGGTCCTGGCGCGGGTCGCCGCCTCCTCGGCCGCCACGGCAGCGGCCTCGGCGGCGGCATGCCGCTGCTGGACCCTTTCCAGGTCCTTCTCGGCCCGATCCCGCAATCGGCGGGCCTCGACCAGCGCCAGCAATGCGGCGCGGAGCACCGCGATGTCCTCGTCGCGGGCGGTGACCCGGGCGAGGGCTCTTTCGGCCAACCGCCCGTCGTCGGCGTTGTCCGCGCCGCTCCAGGTGATCCCGGCCTCCGCCGCCGCCTGCAGCAATTCGGCCGCCTCCCGGGCGACCTCGGCCTGCGCCAGAGTGACCGCCTCCTGTGCCCGGTCCAATTGGTGTCGCCGCCGCTCGACCTCGGCGCCGGCACGGGCGGCGCGCTCCTGATCGCGGGCCGCCGCCTCCGCGAGCTGCGCGGTGACGTCGGCCAGGTGGGTCAGTTGGGCGCGGCTCCGGTACGCTGGAGACTCCTTGAGCGAGTTCAGCTTTGCCGTCAGTCTCTGGTAATCCTGCTGGCAGCGCAGGTGATCCTCGCGGGCCTGCTGGCGGGCCTGTGCCGACCGGCGCTGCGCCGCGATCGCCTCCACCAGCCCGTCGCGGCTGCCGTTGACCACCGTGAGCCGCTCGGTCACGGTGTCGCACGCGGCCCTGGCGTGGGTGCGCAGGTAGGTGGCGTACCCGGCCAGGAACGCGGTGGCGGCCTGGTCGGCCTGGACGAGTCCTTCCAGGACGCGCTGCAGGTTCTCGATGTCGCTGAACGAGTGCGCCGCTTCCTCGATCAATGACGGGTCCAGCGGTCGGAGACCGTCGGACAGCGTCCGGGACAGCCCCTTGGGGTCCAGGTGCTTGGCCAGCTGCGGCCGCCGCAGCGTCAGGATGAGGGTGAGGAGTTGCTCGAAGCGTTCGATCCCGAGGCCGAACAGGCGGGCGTCGACGGCGGTCCGGTGATCACCCGGTTTGTCGGTGATGCGGTCCGCCCCGATCTGTTCGCCCAGTTGACGACGGGTCAGCGGGCGGTCGTCCGGTCCCAGCAGGGAGAAATCACGCCCGACCTGACCGTCCGCCACGAAATACCACCGCGTCACCCGATCCGTCTGGCGCTGAGCGCGAAGCCCGACTCCGACCGTGGCAACCTCCGCAGCGGATTCGTCGCCGAGCCCCGGGTCGTGCCGGAACTCCATCCAGACGTAGGCGTAGGTCGAATCCTGGCCCCGGTAGAGCAGGTTGGACCGCATCGTCCGCTCCTCGCCGGCGAACGGGTTGAGCCGGCGCGGCTCGATGCGGCCGTCGAACAGAAAGGGGAACAGCACCTCCAGCGCCTTGGTCTTGCCCGAACCGTTGGGTCCGCGGAGCACCAGACGCCCGTCGGCGAAGACGAATTCCTCGTCCCGGTAGTCCCAGAGGTTCACCACGCCGCACCGTGACGGCCGGAACCGGGCGGCGTCGCCGAGTCCGGCGGCGGGCGGGCGCGGCGCGGTGGTCACGTCGGAAACGGTAGTACGAGCGGCGCGTGCGCCCGGACATCTCCGCTCAGAGGTCGAACAGCCCGCCCTCGCCGGTCCGCTTGCGGATGTCCATCACCGCGTTGCGGTACCGGGCCAGCAGCGGCAGCGCCAGCACCCCGCCCGGAACCCGGACCACCATCTTCAACTCGGTGAGCAGCGTGATGATCTGGGCCAGCAGCCGAGGTGGGTCGGCGGCCAGCGCCGCCCGGAAGGTCGAGCCGAATTCCTCGATCAGGTCGGCGAGGGTCGCCGCCAGCCAGCCGTCCCCGAGCATCGGGTAGCTCGGCGCTTCCGTTGTCGCGGCGTCTTCGTCACCGGACTCTTGTTGGAAGTCGACTGGCTCGTCTGGCCGGTCCACGGGCGGGTCGGCGTGCTCCGGTCGGGGAAGCACCGAATCCAGCGCCTCGACCAGCCGGTCGGACGGCGGCGGGGGAGCGGGCAGCGAGATCAGCGGCGGGGCGTCGAGGTCCTCGATCCGGTCGGCCATCCGGTTCAGCAGCAGCAGTGCGGCCTGCGCGACGGTTCCCGACCCAGGAAACCGGCGATCGGAGAATCGACCCGAAACATCCAGCAGCGCAATGCCTTCGGCACGTCGCTCGACGACCAGACCGGTCAGTTCGGCGACCTCGGCCGCAGCGGACGGGGCGCGCAGGGCGCCGCGGTCGGCCGGGTCCAGTTCCGCGTCGTAGACGACCGGCTGCTCGACGAGGGCACGGCGGACCCGCTGACCGGCCGTCATCCGGCGGGTGCTCCGGCTCGTCGCGTCCGATCGATGCAGCAGTTCGGTGACGCTGCCGAGGTGCTGCAACACGCGGGTCGGCCGGTACACGGCCCGCAGCACGTCCCGGTCGATGTCGTAGAGGGCCTCACCGGCGGTCGGGTCGTCGGCCCAGCGGCGGGCATTGCCGTCGGCCAGTCGCACGGCGCCCCTGGTTTGCAGCCACGCGACGGCGTCCACGAAGGCTGCCCGGTCGTTCTTGTCCTCGGCCGACAACTCCAGGCCGTCGATCCGGGCCGCCTCCGCGGTCACCCGCTCCGCCAACTCCGACAGTGATACCTGCATTCCGGACCTGCCCAGCACGGCCACGGCGAGCGCCAGGCAGGCGTAGCGGCGGCGATCGAACGGGCGGTCCTCGTTCGGCCCGGCCATCGCCGGTTGGCTCGCATCGAGGGCGTCGTGCACCCGGAACAGCCGCGCCGTGGTCGGTGTGAGTTCCAGCCGGTAGTCGAACAGCCGGGCCAGGTCCGTCCGCAGCGGTACCGCCCACCTTCTCACCAGGGACAACGTCTGGGTGTCGGGGTAGGTCTCGGTGATCAATGGATGCGTNAGCACCGCCCGGGCGGNGCGCTGGTACATCGCCCGATCCAGGGTGGGCACCTGGTTGTCGGTCACCGTGTCCGCACCGCCCCNGGCGCGGACAGGGCGANACGCATCCGGTCCAGATGCAGCGTGCCGCGGACCGTGGGCACGGAGGTGGTCACGTCCGACGGGGTGAGGGTGAGCCGCACACCGTGGCTGGAACCCGTGGTCGGGGCCCTGCCGGACACCGGAACCCTTGCAGAGAGGGCGATGTCGAGGAGTGAGAGCAGCAATGCGGTTTCCTCTTCGGTGAGCACGCGACCATGGGACAGCCCAGATGCGGCGAGGCTGGCCGCTGCCGCGGCGCGCGCCTGCTGCTCGGCCGCCTGCGTTTCGTGCAGCCGCCGCCGGCCCCCTTCGTTGCGCTCCAGCCGGGCGGGTGCGCCCGGGCTGGCCACCCGGCCGGTCTCGACCAGAGTGCGCGAGATCTCCACCGGCGGGGCCTCCCACCAGCTGCGCCGCGTCGGGATCAGCTCGGGATCGGGGTGCACGCCGCTGACGTGCCGGGTCTCGCCGACGTCGAAGACCACGCCGAACAGCGCGTGCGCGGCGTCGAGGTCCGGGGCCCGGCTGAACCAGGCGGCCAGGTGCCGCAGCTGGCTCTCGCGGCTGACCCCGCCGCGGCGGGCCTCGGTGACCCGCCGCAGCAGCGCCAGCACCGCCGCCACCGCGCTGATCGTGCCGTCCTGCAACCGATCTGCTTCGCTCCGCCGACTGGTGCCTCGCGAACCCGTGGTGCCGGGCTTCTCGGTGTCGGCGGTGAACCAGTTCACCAGGCCGGCCCACCGTTGCCGCCAGTCGGCCAACCGGTCGACCGGGGTCCGGAAGATCCGTTCGTCGGCCTCTGCGGCCCGCTCGAGCAGTTCCTCGACGCCGGTGGCGGCGACGTCGGCGACCGCTGCGGCCAACCGCGGTGCGTACCGCTCCAATTCGGAGGAGAACTCCCGGAGATGGGCGAGCAGGGCGTCTTTGTGGGTCAGAAAGACCTCGGCACTCGACTCGGTTGAATGGCTCAACTCCGACAACATCAGATAGAAGCGGGCGGCCCGCTCGGCCATATCGGCCAGTGCCGAATCCAGCCGGTTCAGCTTCCGGTACACCAATTCCGCATCGCCGGCGCGGTTCGCCTGCGCAAGGTCCTGCAGATCGGCGAGTAGTTCGGGAAGGACCAGCCGGGACAGTGTGACGTCGTCCAGGCGGGCGCCCAGCACGTCCTCGACCGCCCGGTAGGCGCGATAGCCCGGCTGGCTGAATTGGTACACGTAGTGGCGGTTGCGGTACTCGGCCAGACTCGCGGCCCGTGCCCCGTCGTAACTGCGTTCCAGCAGCCCCCAGAAGAACAGCTGATCGAGCATGGGTGACAGCTCTTCGGCGGAAAGACTTGGCACATCGGCCTTCCCGCCGTATTCGCTGCGAAGCTCGCGGAGCGAATTCGCCACCTCGCTGGCATGCAACAGGACCACATAATTGGCGCGGCTGCGCTCCATGGCCCGCAGCGCCCACAGGTAGTGCCGGCTCCGCTCCGCGGTGGCGAAGGCGAAGAGCCGCAGCCGATCGTCCTGCTCGAACGACTCGACACCGAACGGTCCGCCCGCGTCCGGCACCGGGTTCGGCTCACTCCTCACCCGGTCAGAGTAGAGGCGGCTACCTACGCCACGCGTCGGAGGTGGCGCAGGAGCCTGGCTTCGAGTGTGCTGTGGCCTTGCCAGGGTTGGGATCTGGGTGGTGGGGGTGGGTCGCTGCGGATGGTGTGGCCGGTGGGGGTGGTGGTGATGACGCCGATGCCGTCGGGTGCTGTTCGGGTGGTCCAGCCGGCTGCCATTTTGGTGTAGTTGCAGCGTTCGCACAGTCCTTGGCCGTTGGTGATGGCGGTGGGGCCGCCGTTGGCGTAAGGGGTGGTGTGGTCGGCGTGCCGGATGGGGGCGTCGCACCAGGGGGTGCGGCAGGTTTGGTCGCGGGCGATGAGGTATTGGCGGGCGGCGGGGGTGAAGATGCGCCGTTGGTTGTCTCCGTTGATGAGGTGCCCGGTGTCGGGGTCGGTGTAGAGCCGGCGGATCCAGGTTTTGATCTGTGGGCCGGCGGTGCGGATGAGGTGCCGGGCCAGTGGGGCGGGGATGGGGCCGTAGCCGGTGAGGTGGGCGGGTTCGTTGTCGCCGTCGAACAGGGTGCGGTCGGTCATGACGAGTTGGATGTCGATGTTGGTTCCGGCGGGGACGGAGCCGAGCCCGG
>JGI20200J14955_1000273_pt1 | contig 11844 bp, 15 predicted proteins | sample NGESurshal092012_FD_14955 | JGI IMG/M metagenome (IMG submission 14955) | reverse complement strand
CGTGCCGTGCGCCGGCCCGGTGATAGCCGCCATCGCCGGCGCCACCGGCCGGGTCGACCAGGGCGTCCTGGTGCTGACTGCGGCGTTCTCGATCGGCACCGCCATCCCGCTGCTGCTGTTCGCCTACACCGGGCAACTCGCCGGCGGTCGGATGTCGGGGGTCCGGGTTGGTGCCCGCCGGTTCCGGGTCGCCGGCGGCGCGGTCATGATGGCGCTCGCGGTGGCGTTGACGTTCAACCTCACCGACGGCCTGCAACGCTGGGCGCCGACCTACACCTCGGCCATCCAGGACGCGGTCGAGGGCAACGACTCCGCCCGGCAGGCCCTGCAGCAGCTGACGACACCGGAACCCGGACCCGGCAGCACCACGGCGGACGCCGCCGCGCCGGGAGCGTCCGGCGCCGTGGTGACCTGCCGGTCAGCGGCCGAGGCACTGGCCAATTGCGGGCCCGCGCCGGACCTGATCGGCATCGACACCTGGATCAACACCCAGGACGGAACCCCGGTCACCATCGCCGGGTTGATGGGAAAGGTGGTGTTGGTCGACTTCTGGACATTCGCCTGCATCAACTGCCAGCACGTGCTGCCCTCCGTCACCGCCTGGTACGACACGTACCACGACGCCGGACTTGAGGTGATCGGCGTGCACACCCCGGAATTCACCTTCGAACACGACCCGGACAACGTCCGGGAAGCGGTCACCAAGGAATCCATCCACTACCCCGTCGGACTCGACAACTCGTCGGCGACCTGGCGGAACTACCGCAACAGCTACTGGCCCGCCGCCTACCTCGTCGACGCCACCGGAACCCTGCGGTACGTCAAATACGGTGAAGGCGATTACCAGCACACCGAAACACTGATCCGGGAACTCCTGACGGCCGCGAACCCGGTGGTGGCGCTGCCCCCACCCACCCGGGCACCGGCGTCCTGACCGATCCCGAGCCATCAGCCGGTGATGGTCAGTTGGCGCGGTTGACGGTTCAGCTTCCTGGTGGAGGTTCCGGCCCATGCCCGCCGACAGCTGGGACAGGCTGCCCGATCGGGGAGCCGTCGCCCCCGACCAGCGCACCGAGCACCGCGAGATCTTCGAAGCGTTGCGCCGGGCGATCGATCAGGATCTGCGTCGTCACCTCGATCGACCCCGACACCGGTGAGCAGAACCGGACCTACCCGGATCGGTGGGTGGATCGTCGGCACACCCGATCAGCATCACAAGAGCATCGGCGCCCCGTCGCCCGCCGTGGTCTGATCAGAACCGGCTCCGGACGGACCCACCGACCGACCCACCAAGGAGGGATCTTTCGATGACTCGCCCAGTATCTCCGGACCCACCCACCGGCCCGCCGCACACTGCAGCCCCGACTGCGTCGAATCGCCTTGTCTCGGTCAACGTGGGCCTGCCCCGCGATGTGGAGTGGCGGGGCCGGACCGTGCATACCGGGGTCTGGAAGCACCCTGTCGACGGGCCGCAAGTTGTGCGGAAGTTGAACATTGACGGTGATGGGCAGGGCGACCTCGCCGGTCACGGCGGACCGCACCGGGCTGTGCTGGTCTACCAGCTCGACTCCTACGACCATTGGCGTCACGAACTCGCCCGTGCCGATTTGAACTACGGGCAGTTCGGCGAGAACTTCACGGTGGACGGCCTTTCCGATGACGAGGTCTGCATCGGAGACCGGTACGAGATCGGCACCGCGCTGTTCGAGGTGAGCCAGCCACGTGTCACCTGCTATCGGGTCGGGCTCCGGCTCGGCGAGCCACGCCTGCCGGCTCTGCTGGTCAGCCACCGACGCCCCGGGTTCTATCTTCGGGTGCTGCGGGAAGGCGTCGTGCGGGCAGGCGACGCGATCGCCAAGGTGGCGAACGGCCCGGAACGGATGACCGTGGCCGAGATCGACGCCCTGCTCTACCTCCCCGGCCACGACAAGGAAGCGGTGACGCGGGCGCTGCGGATCACCGCGCTCAGTCCGGGTTGGCAGGGATCCTTCACGTCCCTGCTGGGCACCGACACGAACGTCACCGGCAACGCCGGTCTCACCGACGCCGCGACCGCACCGCCCGTGGCCTGGCCGGGATTCCGGCCGGTCCGGGTGGTCGGCATCGACCGGGAGAGCGACACGGTCCTGTCCCTGCGACTGGCGCCAGTTGACGGTCCACCCCTGCCGGCCGCCGCGGCCGGCCAGTTCGTTGCCCTTCGCCTGACCATGGACGACCACGGGCGAGCCACCACCCGCAGCTATTCGCTGTCCGGACCAATCGGGCGGCCCGAGTACCGGGTCAGTGTGAAACGTGAACCCGACGGGGTGGTCAGCAGCTACGTGCACACCCACCTCCGGGTGGGCACGGTTCTTGACCTGGCCGCCCCCCGGGGCAGCTTCATCCTGGAGGCCGGCAAGGATCCCGTGCTGTTGGTCTCGGCGGGCATCGGCGCCACACCGGTACTGGCGATGTTGCATGCCCTGGCCGACGCCGCATCCACCCGTGAGGTCTGGTGGCTGCACGGCGCGCGTCACTCCGCCGAACATCCCTTCGCCGCAGAGGTGCGCTCGCTGCTGAATCATCTACCCCATGCCCGAAGCGACATCTGCTACAGCGCACCACTATCGACAGACCAGATCGGCCGGGACTACACCCACCATGGTCGACTGGACGGTGAACTGCTGCGACAGTTGGCAATTCCATCGGACGCGCACGCCTACATCTGCGGGCCGCAGGTGTTCATGGACGACGTGCGTTCTGCGCTGGTGACTCTCGACCTTGATCCGGCAAAAGTCGCGACGGAGGTCTTCGGTGCCCACACGTCCAGCACCCCGGGCATCGCCGCGGCACCCATCATCCCACCGCACCCACCGGCCGGCGATCCCGGTCCCGGACCTGACGTCACCTTCGCCCGCAGCGGCCTCACCGTGCCCTGGCGAACCGACGTCACCAGCGTCCTCGAACTGGCCGAGGTCTGCGATGTGCCCACCCGATGGTCATGCCGGACCGGGATCTGCCACACCTGTGAGACCGGGCTGCTCGCCGGGACGGTCACCTACGACCCGTCACCGATCGATCAACCGGCCGACGGAAACGTCCTGGTCTGCTGCGCGGCTCCGAGTGCGGACCTGGTCATCGACCTCTGATCGCTGCCCGGACGCAGGGTCGGCGACAATCCGCCGACCAAGCAAGCCATGTCCGGGGCGCATCTGCATCCCGTCCCGACGAGGTCGCACCTGGTGGAGCGCGTGAGATCGGCACCTCGTCGTACCGCGGTGGTCAGGAGCGGTATTCGGGGTTCTCGAAGTCGAAACGCGTGCCCGCGTCCCATTCCTTCCGCTGGTTGCCGTAGGCGGGGAAACCACCGGAGCTCTTCAGCATCCGGGCCAGGTGCAGCAGGTTCCAGGTCATGAAGGTGGTGTTGCGGTTGGTGAAGTCGTTGGTCAGCCCGGCGCGGGTGCCGTCGTCGAGCAGGTCGCCGTAGCTGGGGCCGGGCCCGGCCTCACCGATCCAGCCGGCGTCCGCCTGCGGCGGGATGCTGTAGCCGACATGTTGCAAGCTGTACAGCACGTTGGACGTGCAGTGCTTGATGCCGTCCTCGTTGCCGGTGATCAGGCATCCGCCGACCCGGCCGTAATAGAGCCATTGTCCCTTGTCGTTCAGCTCGCCGGAGTGGGCGTAGAGCCGCTCGATGATCTTCTTGGTTTCACTGCTGTTGTCGCCCAACCAGATCGGGCCGCCGATCACCAGGATGTCCGCTGCCAGAACCCGAGGGAACAGGTCCGGCCACTCGTCGACATCCCATCCCCTGGTTCGCATGTCCGGGTAGACGCCGGTCGCGATCCGGTGATCGACCGCCCGGAACTGGTCCACGGTGACGCCCTGCTTGGCCATAATGTCGGCGCTGACATCGATGAGCAGTTGGGTGTGGCTGGCCCCCGGTGATCTGGTCAACGTCGTGTTGATGAACAGCGCAGTGATGCCCGAGAAATCTTCCGATCGATCCGTCATCATTCCTCCTCAGAATAGGCCCGAAATGTCCAATGATGGTGGGTTACCGCGACGCCCTCCGCAACCCCGAGGGCCAACGGTGGGCCCCGGCTTGCGGCAGTCAGGGCCGTTGGCGCGCTCTGGAGATCGGTGACATCGCCGCCGTTGACGGCGAACCCGCTGACCGCGGCCGCCGGTCACGACGGGCAACTGGCCATCCGGTGACAGCCGGGAACTACTTGAAGAAATGCGTTGTCGGCCGTTCGAGTAATTCCCCGTTGAGGTAGATGTCGACCTTCTCGTTGTAGAAGGCGATCAGTCCGGCGATCGGCTGCAGTTGTCGGGTCGGGAAATCGTAGGCCCAGGCCAGGTCTGCATGCACGGTCTCGCCGATCCGGATCGACCAGTACCCGCTGGTATTGCCCTTGTAGGGGCAGGCGGTCTGCGTCTGGGTGGGGATCAGCTGATCGAAGTTCGTCTCGCTGCGGTTCAGGTAGTACCGGGTCGGCAGACCCGTCTCGAAAACCATGACGGGTGAGGAGGACTCGGCCAGCACCACACTGTCCAGCTCGATGCGCACCGTCCGGGTGGAACGGATCGCATCCACCCGGGTGTAGGGATTCCGGGGGTGGACGAAGACCTGCTCATCCTCCTCGAACCAGGCGTCCACGTGGTCCCATTCGAACCGGACCATGCCCGACAGGCCGGGTATCGCGTCCTCGCCGTAGACGCGCGCGGCGCCCGACCGGAGTTCGTCGCCGGCCCGAATGCTGTGCCGGCGGGCGGTGCCGCGGCTGAGCCGCTGTGGGTGTTGTTCGTCGACCAGCGCGCCGGGATCGACGTCGGCGATCGGGATGTAGTACTGCGGGTAGTTCGGCCATTCCCACACGTAGAGGGCATGGGTGGTGTCCAGGATGGTGTGCGCACCTACGGTGGCGCGGATCCGCCTGGGGACCGGTTCCATGTGGTTCACCGGGGCAATCATTGTCGGGTAGTCGGTCATGCCGGGCTCCAGTCTGAGCATAGGTGGCGGCCGAGCACATCACGTCTATCAGCCGCAGCAAGATGTCCGCGACCTCGGTCCGGCAGCGGTAGAGCCTCACAGAGAGCGTCTCTAGCCCGGGGCCGGCCCGCTTTCCGGTGCCGTCGGCCACCGGACAGCAGATCGCGCTGTGGCCGTTGCCGACGGAGCGGGACAGCGGTTCCAGTCCATTCGCGGTCAGTCGGTACGAAGATGCGGCGGCCTTTCCGACCTGGGCACCGAAGGCCTCCGTCACGACGAGCGTCTGGTTTCCGGCGAAGGTGAAGCCGTAGGGCGACCGGACGAGGCGATCTCCTGCGGGTCACCGAGCAGTCCGTGCTCATCCACGGCGAAGCTGACCAGCGAGTTCGTGCCTCGCAGGGTCACCACGACAGTGCTGCCATCCGGCGAGAAGCCAACCTGCGCCGGGTCCGCGGCCGCCGCCAGGTCACGGCGAGACCCCGGCACGACGTGCAGGCCGGCCGCGTCCAGGGTGAACCCGACCAGGCAAGGCTCACCGGTGTTCAACACGTACACCAGGCCGTCGTGCTCGGTCACGCTCACCGGCGCGATGCCGTCGCTCGGCGCCGTCTGGACCAACACCAGCCCGCCTTGGACCGCGAACACCGAGATGTCATCGCTCCCGGCGTTGGTCACCAGCAGGAAACGACCATCCGCGGTGAGGATGACCGATCCCTGCGAACCCAGGTGTGCCGCGCCCAGTCCGGCACCGCCCGTGGGGTACTCCCCCGCCTGTTCCAACGCACCGTCCGCGCCACGGCGGAATGCCCGCACTCGGTTGCTGCCCTTTTCGTTGGTCTGCACGAACACTCCGATGAGCGCACCGGTACTGCTCCTGGTGTCGAGAATCGACATCGTGGACATCCTTCTTTCGTTCCGATGAATGCTGACCACGATTGGTGCTTGGCAACCCCAGAACCGTTACGCCGCGCGGCGATGCAATGTCACCGTCGGGATCGAGCAGGCACACCGTGGGCACCGGTATCTCCGGCAGCCCACGTTGCCGGCGGCCCTCCCGCAGCAGATTCGCAGGCTCGAACAACGACGGGGCCCGGTACTCCTTCGCAACGAACAGCGGGTAGCGACCCGGATCTGGGTGCACCGTGCCACTACAGCAGCGCCGCCGCTCGGGCCTCGACCACTCCTCACCACCAACGATAAACACGATGGCCGGTATCTCGACTCACTCAGAACACGACGACCGTGACCGCCTCATCGACCGCCTCGCCTCGCCCAGTTCGGGATCTTCCGTCCCTGCCTCAATCGTGGGCTGTCTCGCGCACACACTGTGGAAGAGGGCAAGAGACTCCGTGGGGCGCTGACAGCGACCTTCCGTCACCCCGCTCGCCGTGCTGAACCTTGGTCCGCTTCCGTCGCGTTCGCCAAACGAAATGTGACTCGTCGCGTGCGGGAGGTCAGTGCGCCCCCTTGGCCACCATCCGCATGATGCGCGTGTTGAAGACCGCGAAGCGGGTGAGCTGGACGGGCAGGTTACGGCGGCGGCGCAGGGTAGCTGCTGTGGGCAGTGGGGCTCGGCTCAGGTCGGCCGTGGGCTGGTCGCCCACGGCGGTACCGGGGACCGGGAAGCAGGGGTCTCTCGTCGTCATGTCGCTCATTCCGGGATCAGCTGCCAGCCACCACCACCCGGGTCGCCGCCGACCAACTCGGCCACTCCAAACCATCCATGACCCAAGACCGCTACATGAACCGAGACCTCCACGTGACGGCCGGCGCCACCGTTCTTCAAGATCTCGCATACAACTAACGGCCCATCGGTGCGGTGTTGTCGGCGCCGACGTGTCCTACCTTCGCAGTCGCGGCATCACGCGATCCTGCTCAGACTCTTGGTGGCCCCGAACTGGGCGGGGAGCCAAATTCGCAATTCAGCGAGTCGAGGTTCCTGTTGGCGTAAATGGCGCCAAGCACGAGCCCTCGTGGCGCAGCGGTCCTGATTGACGCTGGGGCGACCTACGCGTCTCCGTCCTGCGACCATCATCTTTTGTCGGGCAGGGCTCCAAGGTGATGGTTGGCGGTTCTGACTTTCATCCGTTCTCCGGGTAGCCCGAAGATACTGAGAATTTCCGCGGGTTCATAGCCGGTGCTGCCGAACCAGTGCGGCACCTTGGTATCGAAGGCGGCGACTTCGCCTGGTCCGAGCACAAGGTCCTGATCGCCGAGCACGAAACGCATATGCCCGGACAGGACGTAGATCCGTTCGTCACCGTCGTGGGCCCGTGGTTCCGGGGCGGTGTTGCTGGTCGGGATGATGATCTTCCAGGCCTGCATCCCATCGGGTTGCCGGGTCAACGGGATCACCATCCTGCCCTTCACCCGACCAGGCTTGAGCCGGAGCCGCGGATCACCCTCCTCGGGCGCCGCAACGAGGTCGTCCAACGGCACCCGATAGGCATGCGACAGCGCAAGCAGCAGTTCAAGTGTGGGTCGCCGCTGACCGGTTTCGAGTCGCGACAGTGTGCTCTTCGAGATCCCGGTCGACGTTGAGACACCGGTCAGGGTCATTTCCCGTTGGGTGCGAAGCAGCTTGAGCCGCGGCCCTACCTGCTCAAGTGCCGCCGCAATCCGCGCCGCCGAAATGTCGTCCACCAGGCTCATCTGACTCGGAATTCCCAGAAACAGCAACGTTCGTAGGCAATTCCGCTACGTGTCGCCAACCTTGAAGACATGAATCACTACGACGTCATCGTCATCGGAGGCGGCGCCGCCGGCCTCTCCGCAGCACTGGTGCTGTCCCGGGCCCGCCGCAAAGTCCTGGTCGTGGACGCCGGTAGCCCGCGCAACGCCCCGGCCGCCCACATGCACGGGTACCTCTCCCGTGACGGGCTGCCACCCGCCGAACTGCTGGCCATCGGCCGACAGGAGGTACGCAGCTACGGCGGGGAGATCGTCGACGGCACAGTCACCGACCTGATGAAAGACGGCCATGGGTTCACCGCGCTCCTTGCCGGCGGGCAGCGGATCTCCACCCGGCGGTTGTTGGTCACTACCGGCCTGGTTGACGAGCTGCCGGACATCCCCGGCCTGCGCGACCGGTGGGCCCGAGATGTCCTGCACTGCCCCTACTGTCACGGCCACGAGGTCAGGGACCGTCGGCTCGGTGTCATTGGCGGCACGCCGGGCGCCGTTCGGTATGCGCAAATCGTGCGCCAGTGGACCGACGACCTCGTCTACTTCACTCCGCCCAACCGCCTCACCGCGGTTGAGCGAACCCCGCTGCTCGCCCGCCATATCGGCATCATCGAGGGCACCATCGACCAACTGGTCATCGACACCGCGGACGAACTACGCGGCGTGCAGATGCGTGACGGCTGCGTCATACCCACCGACGCGCTATTCGTGCCACCCCGCTTCATCCCGAACGGGGCCCTGCTCGTCGGCCTCGGCTGCGACGCCGACACCGACGGCTGGGTCACCGTCGACACCACCGGACGCACCAGCGTCCCCGGCGTCTTGGCCGCCGGCAACATCGTCGACCCGCGCGCCCAGGTCATCACCGCCGCCGGTGCCGGCTCCGCAACCGCGATCGCCATCAACGCCGGCCTGGTCGACGAAGACGTCCGCAACGCCGTCCACGACCTTGACCACGGACTCACCCTTGCAAACACCCCGAACGCCCGACCGAAGGAGTCAGCATGACCACCCCACCGCCCAACCAGAAACCCACCCCGAACCCGACGCCAAGCAATTTCGGACCACCCACCAAACACCAACTCGCGCTGATGATCTGGCTGGCGGTATTCCCGACCCTCCTGATCCTCAACCTGGCCCTGGGCGACTGGCTCCGCACGCTGACCCCGGTCCTGCGCACCTTCGTGCTCGCCACCATCGCGGTACCGATCGTCATCTACGGCCTGATGCCACAACTGCATCGGGCCCGCAAGCGTTTGCTGACTCGCAACGCCAGCTGAGTCGCACAGCAACAGCGCGGCAACACCTTTCAGCTAGCCGTCACACCCACCGCCAGGAAAAGAAGCGTCCCATGAGCTCACGGAGCAACACCACCTCCGCTCGTCATAGCGAAACCGGCGAAGCAACGGTCCAAGAACTTTCACCCAAGCGGCTGGCTAGAACCGCCGGCGTGATCTACCTGCTTATCGCCGTCTTCGGCGGCTTCGCCCAAGGGTTCGTGGAACCCAAGATGTATGTTCCCGGCGACGCCGCCGCGACAACCGGGAACGTCGTGGCGAACGAGGGACTGGTTCGCCTGGGCGTTGTCAGCGATCTGGTGAATGAGGTTCTGCTCGTCCTTCTGACGCTCACCCTGTATGCCCTGCTCAAACATGTTCACCTCGCGGCAGCCCGGGTGATGGCTGCTTTGGCGCTCCTCGCGGCCGGTATCACACCACTCAACGTGGTTTTCGAGTTCGCTGGTTTGCAGGTCGCGACCGGTGCCGTCGATATGTTTGCCATCGGTGTCGACGGATCAAACGCCATGGTGCTGCTCATGCTGGACACCCAGCACTACGGCTTGCTGATCGCGCAGATCTTCTTCGGCCTGTGGCTGGCTCCGCTGGGCTATCTCGCATACAGATCGGGCTGGTTCCCCAAGTCCTTGGCCCTGGTTCTTGTGGTTGCCGCTGGCTGCTACCTGGTGGACGTGTTCACGGCATTCCTCGCGCCTGACCTCAACCAGCTGATCCATGGCTTCATCACCATCCCGCGCATCATCGTTGAGGTCTGGATTGCCGGTTACCTACTCACGGTCGGTGTGAACACCAAGAAAAAGGGGCAGGCCGAGCCGTCCCTGGTTGGAACGTTCGCAGTCGAGGCGGCAGGTGCGTCACCCGTCGCCCACAGATGACGGATACGGCACACGAATTCGTCAGAGTCGCTGCAGCCCAGGAGGTCAACAGATGCGACCGCCGGTCGCTGGCTACAGCGAGCTCGGTGCTGGGGCTGTTCACAGATTTCTAATTGAGGAGCCAATAATGACCATCACCACAACTAAACTGACCCGCGCGGCCGGCCTGGCCGCAATCGTGGCCGGATTTCTCTACATCCTCGTGCAATTCATTCATCCCTATGAAGAACCGGCCAATGTCGCCACCACCGGTTCGGCCGTGACCCACATCCTGACCCTGCTGATGGCGCTCCTGGCCATGATCGGGATCTCCGGAATGTACCTGCGACAGGTGAGACAGACCGGTGTGCTGGGCTTGGCCGGAGTCATCCTTTTTGCAGCAATTTCCTGCTCATCTTCGCCTGGACTTTTGCCGAAGCCGCGGTCCTGCCGCTACTGGTCGATCTGGTGCCGCAATTCGTCAATGACTTCATCTGGCTCCCCGCCGGCGGAACCGCTGTCGGTGACGTCGGGAGCTTGAAGGCCATCAGCCTGGTAGCGGCCGTACTGTATCTGCTCGGTGGGCTGCTGTTCGGCATCGCCATGTACCGGGGCGGGGTGCTCGCACGATGGGCTGCCCTGCTGCTCGCGGCGGGCGCTGCCGTCACCGTCATCGCGGCGGTGATTCCGCACTCCGCCGCCCGGATCCTCGCCATCCCAGTCGGTATCGCCCTCGCGGGTCTCGGCTACTCCCTGTTCCGCGAGCAACGCGCACCAGTGGCCGAGTCGGTGGCCGCCACCGTCAGCACATCGCTGGACCCAGCCGCAGCCAAATGACCGTGCATCCGCAGGCGTACCCCACCCCGACCGAGCAAGTCGATCGGGGTGGACGTCGTTTGCGCTCGTCGCACTCATCGTCATCGGCGAACCGGACCCACCCCAGGTCAGCGCGGACCGGGTGCTGGTGATCTCCGACATCACCCTGGACAGCGCCGGCGTGGTCCAACCGGCCACCGGGATGCAACGAATGATCGGCCGCAGGGCAACCTGCTCCTGGTCAACGGCCAGGCCAACCCCCACCTGACCGCCCAACCCGGCACCCGGGAGCGGTGGCGGATCGTGAACGCCGCGTTGCACAGTATCTGCGGCTCCGCCTGGACGGCCAAGACCTTCGCCTGCTCGGCATCGACCTGCCCCAGGGTGGTCAGCCGTCCCAGGTCGACAGGTGCTGCTCGCGCCCGGCAACCGGGCCGACCTCCTTGTCACCACCCACACCGGAACCAGCACCCTGCAAACACTTTCCCACAACTGGGGGCACCCCGATGGGCATGGCCCGTGGCATGGGATCTCAGGGCGCAGACTCACCCGGGTCGGTCATCGAACTGGCTTCGCTGACCTTCACCGGAACCCCCGGCCCGACCGTGACGGCCGTCTCGCCGCGACCGGCCGCCCGGGATCTGCGTGGCAGCACTGTCGCGACCAGGCGCACCCTCACCCTCGCGATGTCAATGGGCATGGGCATGGGAATGGGCTCCGGCGGTTCGGCATTCACCATCGATGGGCGAGGCTTCGACCCCACCGCGTCGACAACACCGTCAAGGCCGGCGCGGTGGAGGTGTGGACCATCACCAACGCCAGCGGAATGGACCACCCGTTCCACCTGCATGTCTGGCCGATGCAGGTCCTGAGCGTCGCCGGACGCGCGATCGGTCCGCCGATCTGGCAGAACGTGGTCAACGTCCCCGCCCGGTCTAGCAGCGTTGTGCGGATCGCGTTCGACGACTACACCGGCCGCACCGTCTACCACTGCCACATGCTCGACCACGTGGACAACGGCATGATGGGCATCATCGACGTCGTGTGAAAGCGGCTGGACAGGACTTTGGCAGTAGTGGCCGAGCCTGCTGCTCCTTGAAAGGCATTGCTGTCAGATGGTTCTCGCGGTCATGGGCCCACCAGCTCGGCAGCGCCCGACCGATTGGGCGTGCGTAGCGGCAACACCACGGTGAAACTCGCCCCTTGTCCGGCGCCG
>JGI20200J14955_1000272_pt1 | contig 11848 bp, 4 predicted proteins | sample NGESurshal092012_FD_14955 | JGI IMG/M metagenome (IMG submission 14955) | reverse complement strand
CGTTCACCCGCGCCGTGGCTCGCGGACCGCGCGGCACGGGTAACCCACGCATCGCCAGGTCGCGTCGGACGGCCTGGGCGCTGGCCGAGGCGCCGAGCCGGAGCAGTCCCGCCACGGCTTCGGAGGTCTCGGTGGGGCCGCCCGCCGCGAGCGCGAGCGCGGCCCAGAACGGCCGACCCAAATCCGCCCAGGCGTCGCTGGCCTCCCGCACCCGGCCGGAGCGCATCAGCGCGAACGGCGCGGGCAACGTGAACGGGACGCCCTCGATCGCACCGCCAAGAGCCCGCCACCAGGCCAACTCGGCGACGATCCACGGCTCCCAGGACTCGGCGCAGGCAATCCACACCTCGTCGGTGAGGCCGACGATGTCGGCTGCCCGCCCGGCGGTCCAGGCGGCCTCGGCCTGCAACAGCGCCACCGGCAGCAACCGCAGCGGCTCCGCTGTACCGCTGGCCAGCGTGTGCAACTCGGCGAGCTCAGCGTCCGCAGTCGGGTCACCGCGGCGGATCGCCGCGAGGCCGGTGGCCAGCAGGGCGGGAATCCGGCTGACCGGCGAGATCTGCGGGTGCCGCAGCACGTCCTGGGCCAGACGCAGCGCGGTGTCGGTGTTGCCTTGCTCGAGCGACACCCCGGCCAGCCAGCCCGCCATGCACAGGCGCGACGTGTCGAGGTCGCGTTCGGTGCAGTAGGCCAATCCGACGCGGAGGGTCCGTTCTGCGTCGGTCAGCATTCGTTTGGCCGCCTGCAGCGCTCCGATGTTGCCCCATGCACGCGCCGCGTGCTCGTCCAGCCCGTCGGTCAGGGCGATGTCCAGCGACTCGTCGAGCCTGGCTCGCCCCTCCACCAGCTCGCCGCGCCGGAGCAGGGCGGTGCCGACGTTGGTGAGTGCGTGCGCCTCGACCCCGCGGTCACCCGCCGCCCGCGCCGCGTCGACCGCCCGCCGCCCCCACACCAGTGCCTCCTCGGTCGAACCGCCGAGCACCCGCAGGTTCGACATGTTGCTGTACGCCATGGCCAGATCGGCGCCCGCCCCGAGAGGTTCGAGCGTCGCGACCGCCGCCTCGGCGTACCGGTTGGCATCAGCGTTGCGGCCGACCAACCACGACAGCCGAGAGAGCCAGCGTTGATCAACGCCCAGCCGGCCCGCGTTACCCGCGGCTTTGCGCAGGGCGACGGCACCCTGGCGTGCCTCGAGTGCCTCGGCCGCGCGAGACGTCAGGTAGCACTCGTAGGACAACCGCTCCAACAGTCCTGCGCGGTCGGCAGCCGGTAGCGAGTCGCCGTACCCCAAAGCCGTCCGCAGATGCTCCGCCGCTTCCCGGTGGGAGCCAAGCCGGCTGGCCAGATCGGCTGCCCGCGGGGCGTGCAGGACGATGGCGCCACCCTCACCGCAGGCGACTGCATGCTCAGCGAGCCGGCGGTGGTCCTTGCTGCCTGCCGCGGTCAGCCGGACCAGCACCCGTCGGTGCAGGTCGACCCTGATGCCCGGCGGGAGCGCGTCGAGGATCGCCTGACGGGCCAACTCGTGGCGGAAAGCGACCGACGGCCCCCGGGCCAGCAGCACGCCGCCCTCGACGCACTCGTCCACGGATGCGGCCGGCTCGCCGGAAACCCTTCGCACCAGGGCGATCTCGGCCGTGCTGCCGATGACGGCGGCCGCTTCGAGCGCCCGTCGAGCGGCCCTCGTCAGCCGCGAGGCACGCGCCACCACGGCATCGCGGACCGTGGTCGGCAGGGTGGTGGTTCCGGCGGTCGGCACAGCGGCCAACACCTCGGTGACGAAGAACGGGTTCCCGTCGGTGCTGCGATGCAGAGCGGCGACGTCGACGTCGCGGTCCGACTCCCGCGCCAGCTCCGTGACCGCCGCTGCGGTGAGCAGCGGCAGCTGCATCCGGCTGACGGCGGCCGACGATGCAAGATCGCCCATGACGCCGGCCAGTGGGTGGGTGCGTCCGACTTCGTCGTCCCGAAAGGTCGCGATCACCACCACCGGCAGGCCGTCCATCCGCCGCCCGAGGTAGCGGACCAGATCCAGCGTGGCCTCGTCGGCCCAATGAATGTCCTCGAGCAGCAGCAGGGTCGGCGACCGTCCCAGGGCGGCGCGGGCCCGCGGAAACAGAGACGCACGGCGGACATCCGGGTCCTCGAGTTCGGCCTGCACGCCCAGCGCCTCGGCCACGTCGACCAGCGGTCCCAGCGCCCGAGGAGTGGCACCTGCGTCACACGCGCCGATCAGAATTCGCGCGCGGACGGCCACCCGCCGGGAGAATTCCCTGGCGACCGAGGACTTTCCGGCGCCACCCTCGCCGCCCAGAAACACGAAATGCCCGCGCCCGACCAGCGCCTCGGCCCAATATGAGCCCAACGCCGTCAGTTCAGCGTCCCGCTCGAGCAGCCGCACGGCCTCAGGTTAGGCCGGTTCCCGGAGATCGCGGACTGGTTTTCTCGACGCTGGTTGTGCGTGGCCTGCCGGGCAGCGGCTTCCGGTCCGGATCCTCCGGGAGAGTGCAGCGCCGGGAGAGTGCATGGTGCCGTTCCACACTGCGCCGCCCGGTTCACTGAGCGCCGCCTTGATGAGCTCGGCGCCAACATATGTCGGAGCCGAGAGGACGAAACCGGCGCCGAGTGGCCCGCGAGATCGCGTGAACCCCGACCCTGGGCGGTGCGGCTCAACGATTTCCAGGGCCAGGCCCGGCAGAAAGCGTTCGTCCGGGCTCGGGCGAATCTCGCGCGGCCCCGATGCGCTCAGGAAGCAACCGAGAGCTGGGCGAGCTTGTCCTGCGCAGTCGCCGTCCACGGCGCGGAACCGCAGCGCCGGGCGAGCTCGAGCCCCGCGGCGTAGTGGGCCGCGGCGACCTCGCGCCGGCCCAACAACACCGCGAGGTCGCCGAGCGCGGTGTCCACCGGCCCGAGCGCGAACGCGCTGCCACCCACACCGCCGATCTGACCCTCGTAGTCCAGGAGCTCCTCGTACACCGACTCGGCTTCGGATCGTTCGGCCAGCACCGTCACGGTCATCGCCCGCATGGTCAGGAACAGCGAGCGGAAGAAGTCGCGACGCACCGGCCGGATCCGACGTCGCAGCTCGCGAGCTTCGGCGACCCGACCCTGCGCGGCCAGCGACATCGCCAGCAGGTCCCGCTCGACGTCCGGTGCCGAGCCGGTGTCGCGGATGGTCGACTCCAGCTCGCCCACCCGGCCCTGGGTGATGCGCATGGTCATCCAGGCGACGGCGATGATGCCGTCGGCGTCCACCGCGCCGCTCTGCCGGATCAGCTCACCGCCCTGCGAATACAGCTGCTCTGCCGCGTCGAGGTCCCCGGCGATGTGCGCCAGCATCCCGCGGTTCATCGCGACGATGCCCCGGGACTGTCGCCATCGGTAGCGCTCGACCAGCACCCCGGCGAGTTCGGTCTGCTCGCGGGCAACGTCGAGATCGACCCTGGCGCCGGCGACCTGGGCGGCTCCCAGATGACCGATCAGCGCGAAAACCGCCAGCCCGGGACGTCCGCCGATCCCGATCAACTCCAGCGCGATCCGCTGCCGGCGGTCCGGTTCCAGATCGGCGAGGATCACCGCGCTGAGCGCGTGCAGGGAGAGGCCGATCAGCACCGGATCGGCGGCCCGGCGGGCCAGGGATTCGGCCTCGGTGGCCGCCGCCAGCGAGCGGTCGTGGTCCTCCCCGCTGACCTCCGAAACCAGCGCGCAGAGCAGCCGGCACCGCGTTGCGTCGTCGAGATTGTCTGCGCGCAAGCATCTCTCGATGAGTGCGGTGACGCCGGAATCGATCGAGCCGTACTGCCGGTTCAGCCACGGGGTGGGCAGGTCCCACGCAGTCAGCACCCGGACGACCAAATCGTCCCGGCCGGCATCATCGGCGAGCAGCAGCGCCCGCCCACGGCTGGTCAGCGCATCCACGCCGGCACCGGCAGTCAGCTGTGAACGGCTCAACCGCGCCAGCAGCCGCACCCGCTCGGTCAACAGCCGTTCCACGCCGGCCGCGTCGCCGGCCGCGTCGCCGGCCGCGCCGTCAGGGGCGGGAGGCGGTACCCGGTCCAGGTCGACGAGGGCCTGGGCATACATCTGGACCGCGGCGTCATGGGCGTAACGGGCGACGGCTTGTTCCGCCGCCAGCACCCCGGCATCGACGGCCTGCCGCGCGGTGGCCGGAGTTCCGGCCTGGTGATAGTGGTACGCCAGCGCGGCGGCGTCACCGGGTTGAACGGAGGTCAACGCGGCGGCCACCCGTGCGTGCCACCGGCTGAGCCGTACCCGTGGCACGTCGCCGTACAACGTGTCGCGCACCAGGACGTGCGCGAAACGCACCGCCCCGGGCGCGGGCTCGGTCAACAGCCCGGCGAGCACGCCGACCTCCAGCGCGTCGATGACCGCTTCCTCGTCGACCTCGGCCGCCTGCACCAGCACGTCGACGTCGACATCGCGTCCGATCACCGCGGCCAATCGCAGCACGGACACCGAGACCTCGGGCAGCCGGGCGAGCCGGCGGCGCAGCACGTCCCGGACGCCCTCGGGCACCCGGGAGGTCGCCACCAAACTGCCCTCGCTGCCGAGCAACCGTGCGCTTTCCACCAGGTAGAACGGGTTGCCCCCGGTCCGGTCGGTGATCGCGGCCAGCGTCGCCTCGTCCGGCTGCACCCCGGAAACAGTGCGGATCAGCCGGGCCGCCTGGTCGGGCTCGAGCCCACCGAGCAGCAACCGGACCGGTGAGTGCCTGGCCAGCCCGGCCATGGTGTCCCGGAGTTCCCCGTTCACCTCGGACGGCCGGTAGGAACCGATCAGCAGCAATGGCACGCCCGTCACGGTGTCCGCGAGACCGCCGAGCAGCGCGAGGGTTTCGCTGTCGCCGCGGTGCAAGTCGTCCAGCACGATCGCCAGCGGCCGGTGGTTCGCGGCCGTGGTGAGGTAGCTGCTCACCGCGCGCTGCAACAGGAAACGGCCGAAGGAGGCATCCGACTGCTGGGCGGCCGCGAGCCGTTCGTCCAGTAGCGGTGCCAGCGCCGGTGCCAGCGGACCGGGGTCGACGTCGGCGGTCAGGCTCCGCAGCGTTTCCACCCAGGCCCAGGCCGGCGGTGCACCGGCGGCCTCCGGGCAGCGACCGACGGCGACCCGCCATCCGAGCTGGACCAGGTCGCCGGTGAGCCGGTCCAGGATGGTCGTCTTCCCGGCACCCGGATCCCCGGCCAGCAGGGCGACCCGGAGCGCACAGTGGTCGGCAGCGTCACCGGCGGCGGCATGCAGGGCGTTGAGCTCGGCGTCCCGGCCGACGAACTCGCCGCCGGCGACCGGCCGGGCCGCGCGTCCCGGAGGTGTCAGGTCGATGGCACGGGGATCGCTCGGAGTTCCCGTGATCGTGCTGGTGACCTGAGCGGCGGTGGTGCCCGGAGTCGCCTCGTCGTCGGCAGCCGGGTTCGCGGAGGTTCGCTCGGAACCTTGCGGCGCGACGGACGCCGCGGGATCGGCCGTCAGACCCGGCGCGGACGACGCCCCCTGCGGCGGGCGCTGCGGCGGCGGCCCGATCGTCAGCTGCTGACTGAGCACATCCGACTCCAGCTGCACCAGCGCCGGTCCCGGATCCAAACCCATTTCCTCGGCGAGGATCTCGCGGGCCCTGCGCAGGGCGCCAAGTGCGTCGGACTGCCGGCCGCTGGCGTACAACGCAAGCGCCAGCAACCGCCAGCCCTCTTCGCGCAAGGGATGCTCGCGGGTCAGCAGCTCGGCGGCGAGTACCGCGTCGGCGGCCGCTCCGGTCCGCAGCAGCGCGGCACACCACCGCTCGCGGGCGACCAGCCGGAGCCCCTCCAGCCGGGCGGCTTCGGCGACGGCCCACGGTTCCCCGGCGACCTCGGCGTAGGCGGGCCCACGCCACAGCGCCAGCGCCTGATCCAGCGTGGACCTGGTGTGCTCCGGGTCCTCGGCGGTGGCGGCACTCCGCACCATCGCCTCGAAACGCCAGGCGTCCACGGCGTCGACGGGCAACCGAACGGCATAGCCGGGTGGCTCGCTGACCAGCACGGCCGCCGGGGCTCGTGGCTGCCGGCCGGGTTCCAGCGCCCGCCGCAGGTGCGAGACATAGGCCTGCAGCGCACCGATGGCCCGCGGCGGGGGTTCGGAGTTCCACAGGTCCTCGACCAGCCGGTCCACCGAGACCACCTCGCCGCGGCCGACCAGCAATTGGGCCAGCACGGCGCGCTGCCGGGGGCCACCGAGGTCGGCGACGACGTCCCTGCCGCCGACGCCGACCGTCGCCTCCAGGGCTCCGAGCACTCTGACGCGCACCATGATGGGCCGCAGCGTAACCGGCGGATGGCCTGCCGTTCGAGCCTCTTCGTCTGGCCGCGGCCGGTGGCGCAAGTCGGTCGCAAGTGCACTGCTAATTCTCACCTGCACGCTCGACAGGTCCACAGCACACGTGCGCCGCGAACGGCGCCGTACTCCAGGAGGCCCCGGCATGACCGCCGACGTCACCGCACGCCCAGACACCTACGAAATGGTCTTCGTGCACAACTGTTTTCGTCGCCAGTTCCACGCGTTGCCGGGGCTGGTCCTCGGTGTGCCGGACGGCGACACCACCCGCGCCCGGACCGTTGTCGGGTTCGTCGACGAACTCACCGCCATGCTGCACCACCATCACAGCGGCGAGGACGACCTGATGTGGCCGCTGCTACTGGAGCGCGCCCCGATGGACAGCGCGCTGATCCTGCGGATGGAGGAGCAGCACGAGCGGATCGCCGAGATCTACCAACAGGCGGGCGCATTGGGCCGGGCCTTTGCCGCCTCAGCGGATCCGACTGCCCGGCAGGAGTTGGCGCAGGCGCTGACCGACCTGGCCGCGGGGCTCGACGAGCATCTCGCCGATGAGGAGAACTTCGTGCTGCCGCTGGTCGAGGACGTCATGACGGTCCCCGAATGGGAGGCGTTGAACGAGCGCGGCCGGGCCGGCATGCCCAAGAACCGCCAGCTGGCCTATCTCGGATTCCTGTTGCAGGCCAACACACCTGAGCGTGGCAGGGAGTTCCTGGCGAACATGCCGCTTCCGGTGCGGATGCTCTGGACGGTCGTCGGGCGCGCCGCATTCGCCAGAGACCACCGGCGGATCTACGGCACCGACCCGGTGTGGGGCTGATTTCCCAGCGCCTCGACCAACTCCCGCCGCGACGCGATACCCAACTTGCGGTATGCCGTCGCCAGGTGACTCTCGACGGTGCGCACCGACAGCACGAGTTCGTCGGCGATGTCCTTGTCGCGCATGCCTTGTGCTGCCAGCTGGGCGATCTCGGCCTCACGCCGGGTCAGCTGCTCGGGCAGTTCGGCGCCGCGCGCGTCCGCGGTCCCCAACGTCCGCCTGGCCAGCGCCGCCACTGCGCCGGCTCTGGCCGCGGCCGCGTCGGCGCTGCGGCCCCTCGCCCGCTGCGCGCGGTCGCCGGCGAGGTCGGCCAACTCCAGCGCGTGACCGAGTAGGCCGACCGCGAGGTGCGCCTCCGCGGCCGCCACCAAGGGCTCCGCCCTGTTCGCCGCACGGGGCCCGGATCCCGGCCAGTCTGGCAGCGGTGATATCCGAACCCACCGCGCATCAGGCCCGTTGTCCGCCAGCACTTTTCGCGCCTCCGCGAGATGACCGGTCTCGGCCAGCACGACGACCAGCCCACCGGTGGCCTCGGAACGGAACAGACCCTCGCCGGCCAATTGCTGCACCGTGGCCTCCCGCAGCGACACGGCGGCGGCGGCGCAGTCGCCGGCCAGGTGATGGCGCACCCCTTCCAGCAGCGGCCATACCGGACCGGGTAGCGGCGACCCACCTCCGTCGCGCCCGCTCGAAGCCATGGGGTCCAGCGGCGTCGGCCAGCGGCCGGTGCTGCCCGCTGCCCGGGGAAGCTCGCCGGACCGGTTGCCGAACAACTCCGCCGTCGCCGCGATCGCCGTCGACAGGCTCCGAGCCGAGGGTGGCGTGGGATGGGTTCTGAGCAGGATGGTCAGCTCGGTGCCGGCCTGCTGCGCCTCGTCCGGCCGGTCGCCAACCATGAGAGCCGCCAACCGCACCATCAGGCAGCGCCGTCGGGCGTCGGGCGGAAGCGGGCCGGCCAACATCTCTTCGGCGATCCGGCGCGCGGCCGCGGGTTGGGCGGAAAACAGGGTCAACAGCGCCGGGGCCGATCGCGGCTCTGCGACAAGGTCGGCGGGCACGTCACCCTCCAACCTGGCCAGTACGGCGACCGCCTCCTCCGGGCGGCGCAGCGACCACAGCGTCAGGCCGGCCTCGCTCAGCCCCACCATCGCCCGATCATCGGGATTGCGTCCCCTGGAGGCGGCGACGGTGAGCGACGCCCGCGCTTCGTCGGGGCGGCCCGCCTCTGCCTGGGCGTCGGCGAGGGTGACGGCGGCTGCCGGTCCGTCGTCGTAGCCGATGGCTCGCTCGGCGAACCGGATCGCCGTGGCGGGGTCGGTGACGATCAACGACCGCGAGGCGCGCACCAGCAGATCGACGTCCGGTCGGCCGCCGGCCGCTTCCTGCCAAGCCGCCCGACGGAGCAGGTCGACGTGTTCGGCAGGTGCGTCGAGCAATCGACCGGCCAGCGCGCGCCGCCGGGCCGGGCTCAGCCTCCGCGCCGCCACGGCGAACAGCAGCGGATGGGAGAAGCGGAGAAGGACCTGACCCTCACCGGAGTCGCTGGTCACGATGCCCTGCTCGTCCAGTTCCATGATGGCTTCGGACGAGACGACCGCGGCCAGGATGTCGTACGGCAGCGGCTCGCCCAACGCCAGCACGTCGCGCGCTTCGGCCGCGGACGGGGTGACGTCCTCGATCCTGCGTTGCAGCAACTCGCCGAGACGGGGCGGCACCTCGGTGTCGCCCGGCCACCACCACACGCCACCGACCTGCGACAGCCGGCCGGTGGCCACCCCGAACCTGATCAGTTCCGTCAGGTACAGCGGGTTGCCGGCCGCGGTGTCAACCGCCAGGCGGTGAACGGCCACGCCGTGACCGAGAACCGTTGCCGCACTGGATATGTGGACACTGCGTCAGCAGGGAGGTCGCCGCAGAACGGGAGGGTCAGGTGCCCGACCCGGTACCGACAGGTCCGGCCGGCAGGACGCACATCGGGATGGCCCGGTATCACCGGTGGCGCCCGCTGGCTCTTGACGGGTGGTTGCGGGGGCTACCACTCGGGCTGCTGCTCCGTCTGGGGGGAGGGAGCAGCAGCCCGGGAAAAATCCCGGGCTCGGCCGGCCTCGTTCCCGGCCCGGCACCGCCGCCGGTCGCCCCGGCTCACCGAAGTCCAGGGGCCGCGACCGATCTCGGCCCGCAGGGTCTCCGTCATCACCGACCTCGGGTTCGGTTCGCCGGGCGCTACCCGACAAAACAGACAAGAATCACCGGGTAAGAATTAATCACCGGGTAAGAATTGCTCGGTCGGTTCTCGTTGATGCGTGTTGGAGGTTGTTGATGCTCGGGTTTCTGTCGGCGAGGCCCACGTCACGCGGTGATCGGGAACTGGCCGCTGCCGAGGCCTTGTCGCAGGCCGCCGCGGTTCGACCCGGACCAGCGCCCGCAGTGCGGAAGCGGGCAGCGCCGGCGAACGGTGTGCTGCCGTTGGTCCACCGGGAGATCCACACCGCGGACGAATTCACGGCATTGTCCGTCACTGCGGGCGACCTGGTCGCCAACGGCTGGGTGGCGAAATTCCTGGTGGATCTGCGAGATCCCGCTCGCGGCGAGGTGTACTTCGTGAACGGCAATTTCATCGAGAACGGTGAGATCCCCGAATCCGCCAGGTACCACTACTCCTTTGCGCGGGCAGCCTTGGATATTCCGGAACGCTTGGAGGAATTCAACCGGGTCACCTACTTCAGCCCCGCCAAACGGTATGCGGCGGGCGTCATCCACACCTACTTCCTCGACGGCGCTTCCGACCCGGTGTACGCCATACAGTTCTACCCGCAGGACGTGGTGAACGAGCGCGGGGTGCTCGACGTGATCACCCTGGTCCGTCAGCACATCAGCATTCCCGGCGCCCGTCTCGCCTTCGTCCCCACCGGGACCCAGCAGACGGTGACGACGATCGGCGATGAGCTGACGGCCGCCGGGATCCAGCTGCTGACGATCGACCGGGTGCTGGGCTCGGTCCGGTACATCCCGCTCAACGCCGGCGAGGCGTGGGGCTACCTGCGGATCTTTCCCTCCGGCGACGCGGACCTGACTCCAGCGGACATCCCGGTGTTCGCCGAACTGCCGCTCGACCTCTCGGTGGTTGCCGGTGTCATCACCAAGGCCGTGCAGGACAGCAACTCCCACGTCAACCTCAAGTCGAAGGAACGCGGCACACCGAACATGGTGCTGCGGGACGCGGGGCCGGACAACGAGCGGCTGGCGCCGTGGCGGGACGAGCCCGTGCACTTCGTGGTCCGCGCCGACGATTTCCAGTTGGAAGCCTCGACCGATGCCGAGGTCGCCGCTCGGCTCGCCGAGCGCAACAACAAACCGTGGATTCCGCTGGTCTGGGAACCGGAGACGATTCTGCGCTCCTACGACGAGATCGGCGCCGGTTCGACGTCGGACGCTCTGGCTTTCGCCAGGAAGTACGGGAGCAAGGCTGCCAACATCGGGTTTCTGGCGCACCGCAGGGTGCTCGGCCGGGTGGAGGATACCGGTTCGGCCAGCGCGCGGTTCGGCTACGACCTGGTGCCCGACGGCTTCGGAATACCGCTGTCGTTCTATCGCAACCTTCTCGAGCACCCGGACAACGCGTCGCTCAACGTGGAACTGGACGCGTTCGTCGAAGCGGAGAAAGCCGGCACCCTGTCCGCCGCGGAGCGTGCGCGCCGGGTGTACGACGTGCAGACCTGTTTCCTGAACGCGACGATCCCGCCGGACGATCTGGCCGCGGTGAAGGCCAAGCTCTCCGAGGTGTTGCCCGACGTCAAGAAGATCAAGATCCGGTCCAGCGCGAATGCCGAGGACGTGCCGAACTTCGACGGCGCCGGGCTGCACGACAGCTTCGCCGCCACCGTCAGCAAACGGGACAACCCCGACGGCTCTTGCGTTTTCGAGGTCGATGACGAACCGGGCGGCGACGTCAAGCGGAGGGTCTCGCCGAAGTCGGTGGCCTGCGCGATCAAGGGCGTCTACGCGAGTCTGTGGAACCAGCGCGCGGTGGAGGAGCGCACCTTTGCCCGCATCGACCATGCCACGGTCGCGATGGGCCTGTCCGTCGTCGCGGCCTATGACACCGAATCCGAGGTCACCGCCAACGCGGTGATCGTCACCCGGGTACTGAACACGCAGGGCGTGTACGGGTACCTGCTGTCCGTGCAGGACGGCAACAACCTGGTGACCAACCCGGACCCCGGGACTCAGACGGAGTTGACCGTGGCTGCACTGGGTGTGGGCGACGAGCCGACGTCGTTGACCATCACCCGCTTCGCCCGGCCGGTCGCCGGCGGGCCGGTGCGGACCGAGCCCGTGCTGCCCCGCGAGGACATGCTGCGACTGGTGGACATCGCGGCGACCGTGGAACGCGCCTATTGCGCAGCGAAACCCGGCTACTACAAAGGGGATTGCCGGTTCGTGGTGGTGGACAACGAGAAACCGACGTCCGTGGACATGGAGCTGAAGATCCTGGCCAACGGCCAGTTTCTGTGCAAGCAGGTGCGGGAGTTCGGCGGCAAGTGACCGGCGGGCAGCAGTTCAGCCGCCGGCCAGGTAGTAGCCGGCGACGTCGGCGAGCAGATGCACGGTGCCGCCGGATCCGTTGAACAGGCTGATCTTGCCGTCGGTGCCGACGGGGACGATGACCATGTTGGGGATGGTCTGGCCGGGTGAGAAGTTCAG
>JGI20200J14955_1000258_pt1 | contig 12145 bp, 10 predicted proteins | sample NGESurshal092012_FD_14955 | JGI IMG/M metagenome (IMG submission 14955) | reverse complement strand
CGCAGGTGGAGGCCGTCCGCGAGATGGTTGACGAGACCGCGGAGCGGATCGCCACGCTCGGCGTCGCTCCGCTGGGCACCCCGGGAGCCCTGGTCAAGGACCGGTCCTGGGACGACTACGCGGTGCTCCGGGCAGACGCGATCGCCCACCTGGGCGCGCTCGACCTGGTGTACCAGGGCGTCATCGCCGACCATCGCGAGGCCGCGGACGCCACGGCGGAACCGGACCCCGTCAGCAACGACATGCTGATCGGCCACCTGCACCAGCTCGAGCTGTTCCATTGGTTCGTGCGGGCGCACCTGGAATCCTCGTCCGGGTCGCTGTCGACCAATGGCGCGCCCACCAAGTCGTCTGCCGTCGGCCGGGCCGAGTCCGCATCGAACTGACGGGCAGCCCTGGCTGTTTCAGCGGGCGGCGGGTGAATGCTGTGCGGGTGAGTTCGCCGCCGGTGAGTTCGCCGCCGGTGAGTGCGCGGCCGGTGAGTGCGCGGCCGGTGAGTGCGCGGCCGGTGAGTGCGCGGCCGGTGAGTGCGCGGCCGCCCGGCCGAGCGGACGGGGCCGCCCACCCGCGCGGTACAGCGAACTCGGCAGCGCGTGCCCGACCGCTGCCTCCGTCGCCCTGGCCGCGGTCAGCACCGCGTCGAGGTCGGCGCCGGTGTCCACCCCCGACTCGCTGAGCATGTAGACCAGCTCCTCGGTGGCGATGTTCCCGCTGGCGCCGGGCGCGAACGGGCAACCACCAAGGCCGCCCACCGACGCGTCGATCTGGGTGACGCCGACCTGCAGCGCGGCCAGCACATTGGCCTGCCCGGTGCCGCGGGTGTCGTGGAAATGCACGCCGACATCGAGGGTGGGGGCCACCGAGCGGACCGCGGCGATCAGCTCGACCACCCGACGCGGCGCCGTGGTTCCGATGGTGTCGCCCAGACACAGCTGGTCGGCTCCCAGTTCGACGGCGCGCCGGGCCACTGCGACCGCGCGCTCCACGGGCGTCCGGCCGTCGAACGGGCAGTCCCAGGCGGTCGCGATGATCACTTCGCAGCGTCCGCCCGCTCCGTGCACGAGACCGGCGACCTCCTCCACCAGGGCGAGCGCTTCGTCGGTGGTGCGGCCGGTGTTGGCCAGGCTGTGCCCGTCTGCCGCCGAGACCACATACTCGATTTCGGTGAACCCGGCAGTCATCGCCCGGCGCCCGCCGTTGGGGCTTGCCACCAGCGCGGACCAACGGATGCCGGGCCAGCGATGCAGTTGTTCGGCGACCTTTTCGGCGTCGGCCATCGCAGGGACGGCGCGCGGCGACACAAACGCGGTGGCCTCGACGCGCCGGATGCCGGTGGCGGCGATGGCGGCGATCATTGCGAGCTTCGCGTCCAGCGGGACCGGGTTCTCCAGTTGGAGCCCGTCCCGCAGCCCCACCTCGCGGATATCGACCGAGACGGGGAGTGCGAGGCGGGAGTAGGGCGCCGGGCCGGACGCGGCCAATGGGCTAGGAACTGACACAGCCGACATGACCGCATTCTGCACCCAGGTCTGACGGTCGCTCTCGGCTCTGCCGCTGTGCACCCGGCCTGGTCTCCGTTTGGGGACCGACACGGTGGTGATCACCATTTGGGGACCGACACGGTGGTGATCACCATTTGGGGACCACGACAGGTGTTGGGCGCCATTGCCGGTCCCAGGACGGTGATCATGAGCCGCCTTGCCGCACGCGAGGGGCCTGAGCGCACCCGAGCACCTGCTATTCCGCGCCGGAACCCCGTACCGCCGCCCGCAGCTGCGCGGACACCGTCCGCCCGATCCCCAACGGCCAGCGGTGCATCACGTAGTCGACGGCCTCGTCGACCTTCAGCTGTCGTGTCGAATTGCCGGTCCGCACCCAGAGTTCCGGGCTCGTACTGCCCTTCGGCGGACGGACGAACACCGGACGCGGTGATGCCGGGCAGGTGACCCGGCAGATGAACGTCCCCGCGCCGTCGACCGTCACCGGGGTGAAGTCAATGACCGGTGTCGCCGCGGCATTCTGGCCGAGGGTGGTGGCGAGGAAATCGCGCAGCCACAGCTCGAACCGGTCGGCGTCGCTACCACGCACCGTCGAGAAGTCATTGACCAGGCCCAGCACGGTGCCGCTGTCGTCAACCCCGATCAGCAGCGCGCCGCCTTCGGTGTTCAGGAACCCGGCGACAGCCTTCGCGATCACCATCTCCATCCGCTCGTCGCGGGCCGCAGTATGCAGGTTCCATCGAGCGGTCGACTTGAACTCCAGCCGGTCCGATTCGCCGCGCCGGATCAGTTCACGCACGGGTTCGCGCGGTTCCGGTCGTTGCATCCGGCTGGCCACCGCGGCGAAAACGGCCAGGATCGCGGTCGTCATGCCGACCGCAAGCACGATGACGAGCGGATTCCACACTCGGATGTCGCTGCGGGTCAGCCCGGCGATCAGCATGCCCAGAGAGATTCCGATCACCGACAGCACGATGGTGGTCGCGGTGGACAGCCGAACCCGCCCGCCCAGCAACAACCGGGCCCACTGTCCGACGATGTACGCCGCCAGGAGGGCGATCGGCAGGGTGATGGCGATCGTCACCACTGACTCGTGTCCGGCGTCCACGAGGCGGAGCCTAATCGGCGGGCGTCGGGTACTTGCGCCGATCGGTCATGCCTCGCCGTACTCGCTCGGGTGATCACCCAGACCGGACGAAGCCGCGCGCTCCGCACTGCGTGATACTCAGCCACATGGCCTTGCACAACGGTTCCTCCGAGCCAACTCGCGCCCCTCATTCGAACCCGCTGGTCGCCCTGGCCAATCCGGCCGTCGGCGACAACGTGTACCTGCCGGAGATCGCCCTCGCCGACGAGCCGGTGCCGCCGGAAGTCGCGTACCAGCTCATCAAGGACGAGTTGTTGCTGGACGGCAGCGCCCGGCTCAACCTGGCTACCTTCGTCACCACCTGGATGGAACCGCAGGCGTTGACCCTGATGTCCGACTGCGCGGACAAGAATATGATCGACAAGGACGAGTACCCGCAGACCGCCGAAATCGAGCGGCGTTGCGTGGCCATCCTTGCCGACCTGTGGCACGCCAGCGATCCCAACGACGCCACCGGTTGCTCGACGACCGGGTCCAGCGAGGCCTGCATGCTGGCCGGCATGGCGCTCAAGCGGCGCTGGGAGGCCAGGGTCCGCTCCGAGGGCGGCGACCTGAAGACCCGGGTGCCGAACCTGGTGATGGGCGCCAACGTCCAGGTCTGCTGGGAGAAGTTCTGCCGCTACTGGGATGTCGAGCCGCGGATGGTCCCGATGGACGGCGAGCGGTTCCATCTCGAGGCGCCCGGGGCGGTGGCCGCCTGCGACGAGAACACCATCGGCGTGGTGGCCATTCTGGGGTCAACCTTCGACGGCAGTTACGAGCCTGTCGCCGAGATCGCGGCAGCACTGGACAAGCTGGCCGCCGGCGGCGGGCCGGACATTCCGGTGCACGTGGATGGGGCTTCGGGCGGGATGGTCGCGCCGTTCCTGGATCCGGATCTGGAATGGGACTTCCGGTTGCCCCGGGTGGCCTCGATCAACACCTCGGGGCACAAGTACGGGCTGGTCTACCCGGGGGTCGGCTGGGTGCTGTGGCGCGACAAGGCGCACCTGCCCGAGGAACTGGTCTTCAACGTGAACTACCTGGGCGGCAACATGCCGACCTTCGCGCTGAACTTCTCCCGGCCCGGAGCCGAGGTGGTGGCGCAGTACTACAACTTCTTCCGCTTGGGCCGCAAGGGGTTCACCGCCGTTCAGCAGGCCTCTCGCGATGTCGCGATGTCGCTGGCGGAGCGGATCGGCGCGCTGGACGAATTCACCCTGATCACCAAGGGCGACGAGCTTCCGGTGTTCGCGTTCACCACCTCGTCCACGGTGACCGGATGGGACGTCTTCGCGGTGTCGCGGCACCTGCGCGAACGTGGCTGGCAGGTTCCGGCGTACACGTTCCCGGAGCACCGTGAGGACCTCGCCGTGCTGCGGATCGTGGTCCGCAACGGGTTCTCGCTGGATCTGGCGGACCTGTTCTTCAGAGATTTGCTGTCCGCCGTGAAGGACATGAACGCGGATTCGGCGACGACCAAGTTCAGCGGGCCGTCTGGGTTCCGGCACTGAGGCACCAGCAGGCGACTGATCGGGGGGGGGCGACCGGCGGCCGACCGCGCGGGCATGCAGCGCGCCACCGGGCGGGCGCACAGGTGTAGGCCGCACAGCGGGCACGCGCACAGCAGGCCGCACACCGGGCAGGCCGCACACCGGGCAGGCCGCACACCGGGCAGGCCGCACACCGGGCAGGCCGCACAGCACGCGACCGGGCCTCCGAGTCCATGATCACCAACCGGGGACTTGGACCGGGTCCCACGCCCGGCGCCGGTCCCGAAACGGTGATCTTCCTGGAGGGCGTCGGACGCCGCCCGCGCAAGCTGGCCGAGGGACTCGCCGAGCCCGTCACTGGAGCAGTCTGATTCGGATAGTTCTGGACAGGTGTTCGTTTTCAGTGGTATGATGAGGTATGTTTCAGTCCGGAGTCGCGTTCGGTGAGCGGGTGTACCTGGCCCACCCACACGGCACCACGGCGACCGTGGACGTGCCCGTGCTACTCCCCGGCGGCGGACCGTCCACCCGGGACCGCGCCGTGTCGGCGATTCCCGCCGGGCGAGGGGACACCGCCGGCCCCGGTCGCCGCACCCGACGCTCGTCGACACCGGCCGGTCCAAGACCAACCGCCGCAGGAACCGGACCGCCGACACCGGCCCGGCGATCAGCACCCGGCTGATCCTGCCCGGCCGTCCCGACCCGACCCTCACCGCCGCCCGCGCCGCGCTCGGTGTCACCGCCGGACCGCTCCCGGTGGACGTGGACCGTTCCCTGTCCCGCTGCGTCACCACCCGGTGAGGCCCGCTGGGCCAGCGAAGTCCTGCAGATCTCCGACTGGCGCCGCGCCGTCACCACCCTGCCCGCCGGCCCGACCTCGCCGCCGCCCTGCACCACCGGCCCGACGGGCTCAACACCCGCCCAGGGCTGCGGCCCTGGGCCAGCGACGGCGTGCACTGGGCCGCCGCCATCGTCGACGGCATGACCGCCCGGGCCCGGCTCATCGCCTCCCTGCAAGCCGCCCAATACGCCGACACCGCCCGAACCAGCACGACGAAACCGACCGCACAGCAGCTGATTCCGCCAACAACCCGGAGAGGGTGGACCCCACCAGCACTGACCTGGACAACGACGAATACCTCGAGTTCGTCATCGCCGGTTACGACCCGGACCGAGACAACCTGGACCCGCACGACAGGTTCCCCCCCAGCACCAAGGAATCCCCAGAACGGCCGCCCTCCCCTCCCGCTGCGACCGATCCAGCCGACGACCCACCGCCCTTCTGAGCAAGGAGTTGTGGTGAGAACTGGTTCACAACCAGTCCAGCTCCGCCCCCGCCTGCCCACCGGACAGCCGCGCATAGCCCGGCCCACGGTCGAAAAACGGTGCGTCCGGCAACACCCGTTCTGCCAGGTCCGCCCGCGCCGCGAACGTGGCCGTGCGATCGATTGCGTAGGAATCACGAACTCCAGTCACCACGACGCCATAGTCGGCCAGCGCTCCGGCAACGGACACCTTGCCCCAACGCACATCTCGCAGGACAGCGTCGACCGGCCGGCTCAGCGGATCACCCCATCCCCCTCCACCCGTGGTCCGTATCCTGATGACCTCGCCGGCGGCGACCGGTTCGGCGTCGGCCAGCGCGTCCACGTCGCGTTCGTGCGGGCCGCCTGGATCGATGGTCACGCTGAACGGCCGACCGGCCCTGCCGCCGCGCACGCCCCAACACGACAGGATCGACCGGTCGGCGATCGACATGAAATGCGCATCCACCAGCATCCTGATGTGCTTCTCGTAGCCGAGGCCGCCCCGGTACAGTCCCGCCCCACCGGAATCCACTGCCAGTCCGAGCCTTTCGACCAGGAACGGAAACCGGGACTCGCTGAATTCGCTCGGCAGATTCCGCGAATCCGGCACCACGTGGATGGTGTCCTCGCCGTCCGCGTAATACCGGCCGCCGGAACCTCCGCCGAGCACCTCACGCATCANGTACGGCGCACCTTCGGCATCGGTGCCGTAGACACCGGTGTACCGGATGGTTTCCTGGTCGGCCGGCATTCGCCCGTCCACCGCTTTGGCGAGCACACCGGCCAGCACACCGAGCAACCGCAGGATGACGAAGGTCCGAGCGTTGGTCGGTGCCGGAAATATCGGAGTGAGAAGCGTACCCGGCGGTGGGAACCGCATCTCGATCAGCGGGACGACGCCTTCGTTGACGTCCAGCTCGGCCATCCGCTCGGGGGTCTCCGCGAGGTTGCGCAGGATCGGCGCCAGCCATTTCGCCAGGAACACCCCGTCCGCATAGTTGGCGGCGTGGTTGATCGGCCCCTTGGCCTGCGGGGAGGTCCCGGTGAAATCCAGCACGATGCGCGCGTCGGTGACTCCGTCTCCCGCGGACACCTTCGTCAGGGTGATCCGCTGGGTGTGCAGCCTCGGCTCGTCGACCCCGTCATGCTCGGCGTAATCCTCCCAGACGTACTGCCCATCAGGGATTCTGGACAGAATTTCGGTCCGATAGGTCTGCGTGGTCGCCCGCAGGATCGCCTCGAACGCGGCCTCCACCGGCCCGCGCCCGTAACGGTCGAACAGTTCGCCGAGCCGCCCGGCACCCATCAGACACGCCGAGCATTCCGCGTCCAGGTCGGCCGCGAGCGATTCGGGCATCCGCGAATTCCGGGTCATGATCTTCAAGGCCGCCTCGTTCGGCGCGCCGGCGGCCCAGAGCCGGATCGGCGGGACCATCAGCCCCTCCTCGAACACGCTGGTGGCATGCGAAGGCATGGAACCGGGAACGGTGCCACCGATGTCGTCGTGGTGGCCGAACGCCTGCACGAACGCCACCACCTCGCCGTGATGGAATACCGGCACCGTCACGCACAGATCCGGCAGGTGCCCGATTCCGCCCTCGGACAGGTAGACATCGTTGTGGAAGAACACATCCCCGGCCACCATCGACGTGATCGGATAGTCCCGGACGACCGGCTGCACGAGCGCGGAGTAGGAGCGGCCGGTCAGCTTGCGCATCCTGACGTCGTGGATTCCGGCGCGGAAATCGTGAGCGTCGCGGATCATCGGCGACCGCGAGGTTCGCGCGATCGCCGTCTCGACCTCCGCCTCGACCGACGCGAGCGTCCCCTTCACGATTTCCACGAGAATCGGATCTTCAGCGGCACCGCCGATTTCGCCGGACGAGCTCACGACACCACCTTCGTCGGCCGAGCGATCAACAGGTTGCCCCACCGATCGACCGTGCCGATGAACCCGGGATGCACAGGAACCGTCGAGCCGAATTCCTCCACCACCGCCGGACCCACGACCACATCACCCGATCCCAGCAAGGACCTGTCGTAGATGGCGCTCTCGCACCAACTCTCGAAGAACACCGGCCGGACGCCCGTCACCGCCGCCTCCGCGCCGCCCGCACCAGGTCTGACATTCGGGATCTCCGGCCGCGGAATGGGACCGATCCCGGTGACCCGCATATTCACCCATTCCACGTGCTGCGCGGGATTTCCGCGAAAGTCATAGCCGTACAACGCCCGGTGTGCGTCGTGAAACCCGTCGGCGACCCGGTCCGCCCATTCCGAGCTGACCCTGCCAGGCGGGCAGGCAACGGGAACCTCGTACGCCTGACCGAGGTAGCGCAGGTCCACGGTGCGTTCGAAGACCTGCTCCTCCGTCCGAAACCCCTCCACCAGCAACGCCTCCCGCGCCCGATCGGTCAGCTCGTCGAAGATCGTCGCGACGGCCGCAAGGTCCAGCGAGTCGTGCCTGCCGACCGAGGTGCGGACGTAGTCGTCGCGGACGTCGACGGTGAGCAGCCCGAACGCCGACACGGTGCCCGGGTTCGGTGGAACGAGAACGCCGGGCAGGCCGAGGATGTCCATCAGCCGGCAGGCGAGCAGCGAACCGGACCCGCCGAACGTCACCATGGGGTAGTCCCGGATGTCCAACCCCCGACGAACGGTCACCTGACGCAGCGCGTTGGCCTGGTTCCACGCCGAGATCTCCAGCACCCCGGCCGCACAGGCCTCGAGCCCGAGCCGGACGCGATCCGCAAGGGCGCGGACACCGACCTCGGCGAGACCGACCTCCAGCGCAATCTCCCCGCCCAGCAGCCGCGGCGGAACCCTGCCGAGCACGAGATGGGCGTCCGTGACGGTCACTTCGGCGCCGCCCCTGCCGTAACAGAGCGGTCCAGGATCGGCGCCGGCCGACCGCGGACCCACCTTGAGTGACCCCTCCGGGGACACCCACGCAATGGAGCCGCCGCCGGCGCCGACCGTCACCACGTCGATCATCGGGATCCGTGCCGGGAACGGCCCCACCGAACCCTCGGTGGTCAACGACGGCACCCCGTCATGGATCACCGACACATCGGTCGACGTACCGCNCCCGTCGCAGGTCACCACCGAGGGGAACCCCGCCCGCTGGGCGATCAGCGCGGCCCCCAGCGCGCCNGCCGCCGGGCCGGAGAGCACGGTGGTGATCGGCTGGTGGACCACCTCACGGGCGGACAGCACTCCGCCGTTGGACCGCATGATCGAGAACGGGATCTCCCGGTCCGGGGTCAACTCGGCCAGCCGCCGGGAGATCGACGACACGTAGCTGCCCACAGTGGGTTTGACGGCTGCGTCGACGAGTGTGGTCATCGCCCGCTCGTACTCGCGGTACTCCGGCAGCACCTCGCAGGACAGCGACACCACGGCTTCGGGGTACTCGGCCAGCAAGATCTCCCGCAGCCTGCGCTCGTGGGCATCATTGGCGTAGGAATGCAGCAGGCACACGCCGATCGTCGAGATCCCTTGCGCACGAAAGAACTCCACGGCCCGAATTGCTGAATCCTCGTCCAGCGGACGGATCTCGTTGCCCCGGAAGTCCATCCGGCCGCGCAGGGTCCGCACCAGGTCGGCCGGCACGATGCGGTCGGGCTTGACCCAGAAATAGCTGTTGCCGTACCCGTCCGGCACCGACTGCCTGGGGATTTCCAGGATGAACTCGTAGCCCTCGGTGGTGATCAGTCCGAGCCGGCCCACCGAGCCCTGCAACAACTGGTTCGTGGCCACCGTGGTGCCGTGCAGGATCGCCGCGACATCACCCGGACCGGCACCAGCACCGACACCGACACCGACACCGTTCGTACCGTCAGCGCCGATCAGAGCCAGAATCTTCCGGACGCCGGTGAGGAACCCCTCGGCGGGATCGCTCGGTGTCGACGGGGTCTTGGTGGTGACGATCCGGTTCGTGCGCGCGTCGACGGCCACCACATCGGTGAATGTGCCGCCAGTGTCGACGCCGATCCGGATCCGCGGCCCGAGAGCAGCCCACGGTCCCCACCCAGATCCTTCAGCGTCTGTCGCTCGATGCTCCACCGTCACGGCCGGATCAGGTGAGGTACCGGTATGCGGCGGACCCCGGCAGGATCCGCTCGACCTCCATCGGCGCCGCCGCCATCCGGGCCAGCAACGCGGAAAGCCCGTCCGCGGAACCCATTTCGATGCCCACCAGCGCCGGGCCGGTCTCCCTGTTGTTGCGCTTGACGTACTCGAACAGGGTGATGTCGTCCTCGGGACCGAGCACCTCGTCCAGGAACCGGCGCAGCGCTCCGGGCTCCTGCGGGAAGTCCACCAGGAAATAGTGCTTCAGGCCCAGGTGCACCAGCGAGCGCTCGACGATCTCGCCGTACCGCGAGACGTCGTTGTTCCCACCGGAGATCAGCGCGACCACGGTCGCCCCGGCAGCGAGGTCGAGCGCCGGCAGGGCGGCCACGGCCAGCGCGCCGGCTGGCTCGGCGATGATGCCCTCGTTCTGGTACAGGGCCAGCATTTCCGTACAGATCGCTCCCTCGTCCACCGCAACGATCGGGGTTCGGGCGGCCGCGACGATGCCGAACGGCACCGAGCCCACCGAACGCACCGCCGCCCCGTCGACGAACGGATCCATGGTGTCCAGCCGCACCGGCGCACCCGCGGCCAGCGCGGCCGCCATGGACGGTGCACCCGCCGGCTCCACCCCGATGACACTGACCCCGGGCGCTCGGTCGCGCAGGTAGGCGACGATGCCGGCGATCAGGCCGCCGCCACCGACCGGCACGACGAGCACGTCGGGCGGCCGCCCCAGTTGCTGGAGGATCTCCCGGACCACGGTGCCCTGGCCGGCGATGGTCCGCGAGTCGTCGAACGGCGGCACCAGTACCGACCCGGATCGATCGGCATCGGCCAGCGCGGCGGTGGCGGCATCGTCGTAGGTATCGCCGAACAGCACCAGCTGCACCATGTCGCCACCGTGGGAACGAATCCTGTCCCGCTTCTGCCGTGGCGTGGTGTTCGGCAGGTAGATCCGCCCTTTGATGCCCAGCGCACGGCAGGCTAACGCCACCCCCTGGGCATGGTTGCCGGCGCTCGCGCACACCACTCCCGCCGCCCGCTCCGCCGGTGACAGCTGGGACATGACGTTGTAGGCCCCGCGCACTTGTACGAGCGCACCACCTGCAGGTCCTCGCGCTTGAGCCAGACCATGGTGTTCGTCGCGTCGGACAGTCGGGCGCAGCGCTCGATGGGGGTCACCGCCGCCACCGCGGCGATCCGGCGGGCCGCCGCGTCGATATCGGCCGCCGACACCGGACTGGCGGACGCAACACCGCCCGCCGCCGCGCCAAAGGCCGCCGCCGACCCAACCTTCGTGGAGTTGGTCGCCGTCGAATTGGTCGCCGTCGAATTGGTCACGGTCGGAGTCGTTGCCTTCGCCGCCGTGGGAGTATCTGGCACCCCGTGATCCTGTCATCGGTGGGGTGGCGCCGTTGCCACCACCCGCAGTCCAGGAAATCCAAACAGATACAAACATCCTGACGTGTGATTCGGTACCATTGGTGCCACCATCAGCAGAGGGGAGCCCCGTGCTCGCAGCCATGCGCCAGGCCAAGATCCTGGAAGAGGTCCGCCGCACCGGCGGCGCCAGGGTGACCCACTTGACGGCCCTGCTGGGCGTCTCGGACATGACCGTGCGCCGCGACCTGGAAGCGTTGGACCGCAAGGGTTTGCTGTCCAAGGTGCACGGCGGCGCCACCGCGATGGACACCGCGAGCGCCATCGAGCCTGGCTTCGAGGTCACCAGCCAGCGCGAGGTCTCCGAGAAGGAGGCCATTGCGATCAGGGCCGCCACGCTGATCCGGCCGGGCATGGCGATCGCGATCACCGCGGGCAGCACGACCTGGACACTGGCCCGCCACCTGGGCGATATCGGCAACCTCACCGTGGTGACGAACTCGCTGAAGGTGGCCGAGGTGCTGAACGCACGGCAGCGCCCCGACCTCACGGTGGTCCTCACCGGGGGGCTGCGAACCCCTTCTGACGGCCTCGTGGGCCCGGTCGCCGTGCAGGCCATCCGATCCCTGCACGTGGACATGGTGATCATGGGCGTGCACGGCATCGACGAGCGGGCCGGCCTGACCACCCCGAACCTGCTGGAGGCCGAGACCAACCGGGCGCTGGTCGAATCGGCCCGCCGACTGGTGGTCGTCGCCGACCACACAAAATGGGGCGTCGTCGGTCTCGCGCAGATCGCACCGCTCCGTGCGGTCACCACCCTGCTCACCGACGACAGGCTGCCCGCACATGCCGCCGAGGTGCTCGCCGAGCAGGTGGCCGAGGTGATCATCATCCCCACCGACGGCGAATCCCAGCCCGACGACGGGGATTGATACCTGGTTCGGCCACGCTGCTCCGGTCCCCGGCTGCTCCGGTCCCCGGCTGCTCCGGTCCCCGCTGCTCACGTCCCCGCTGCTCAGGTCCCCGCTGCTCAGGTCCCCGCTGCTCCGGTTCGCACTGCTCCGGTTCGCACTGCTCCCGTTCGCACTGCTCAGACTGCGCCGAACAAGTGGTGCACGGCCTCGACGTTGTTTCCGTCCGGATCACGCAGGAAGACTGCGTAGTGGACTTTCGCAGTCTTGACGTCTGGTCAGGCCGCGTAGGCGAGCGTGTCGAGTAGGGCCTCGGTGATTTTCGTGTCGTCCGGGCTGGGGGATGACA
>JGI20200J14955_1000257_pt1 | contig 12159 bp, 9 predicted proteins | sample NGESurshal092012_FD_14955 | JGI IMG/M metagenome (IMG submission 14955) | reverse complement strand
GGGCATCCAGCAGGCCACCGTGATCGGCCCGAGCCTGACCTGGGCCGACATCTGGGCCACCGCGATCGTCGCGGCAGGAAACCGCGCCCTGAACGCAGGGTCCGCGGTGATCACCCGGTGCCTCAGCGACGGCTACGACGCTCTCCTCGTCTCGGACGACGGATCCACCTGGATCACCGCCGGGTTCGGTACACACATCGCCCCGGACACGCCGGCCCCACCAGCCCGCCCCCTGGACTGACAACCGGCAGCGTTCATCACCCACGCCCCCGCGCCCGGGAGGGGCCTATTCGTTCCAGGAACACATTTCCCGGGGAAGGCATTGCATGATGATTGACCTGGCGACGGGTCCAGCCCCTGCAGCGGGTCTCTGTTCGGGCCCGCCCGGCGGTCCCCGCGCACGCGGCGACGACCGGGGTGGACCGGCCGGCCGTCCGTGTCGCGCGGGAGGTGATGACCCGCGACCCGGACCGGGTCGCGGGCAGCGACTCCCTGCTCGAGGTGGCCTACACGATGCGGAGCCTGCTGGTGGCTTTTCTGCCGGTCTGCGACCAGGAGGGTGCCCTGCAGGGCATCATTGCGCTGCGGGACCTGCCGCTGGTCGTCCGCGGCGTGGACCCCGCCGGGGTGACCGCGTCCACGCTCGCGGAGCCGGCGGTCACCATCGGGGTGGATGGCCCCGTCGATCACGTTTCTTCCTGGCCCGGACTTCGGTGAACTGCTTCTTGTCGTCTCCGAATTCGCCGACGGCGCGGGCCGCGAGGGACCACCCCGAGGTCCGGCTGGTTGGGATTGTGAAGTTCGAATTGTTTGGCACCATCTGATCGCGCTCCTTTGGCACCCCTTCTGTGTTTGGCACCCCTTCTGTGTTTGGCACTCCTTCTGTGCGCAGGGAGGTGCCGCCACCACGAGTGGCGCGAGTCTGTGCCGGTCAGCTGGGTTCGCCGTTGGGCGCAGGCGGTTCCACCGTGCCAGATAGCGCGGACAAAGGTGGCGCTCACCGTGAAACACGACACCGATAGCAGGTGGCGTCCCAGGTCGGAGGAACACACGGCGAGGTATCACCCGCGAAGCGTTGACGAGGACGCCCGGCTCGGGTTTCCGCCCGGCGCGGGCAACGCCTCAGGCCGTGAGCGTACGGCCGCGGCATCGACCTTTTGTGCCCTGGCTGCGGTCGAATGGGCGCGAACGGAGGCCGAAGAATGAGGATCGCGGCACGTGTCTGGGGTGCCGTCGCAGCCACTGTACTGGTCGCACGCAGCGGCTGCGGATCATCCGACGGTGGGCCGGGGAGCACACCGCCGACCCCTTCCCCCGCGGCATCCTCGATTGCTGCCGTGTCAACAACGGGCAGTCCGGCAGGGACGTCCGCGACGTGGTCATCACGATCACGAACTTCGCCTACCAGGGACCGGTTTCGATCAGCCCGGGCGCGACGGTCACGGTGAAGAACGAGGACTCCCAGGCCCACACCGTCACCTCTGACCAGGCAGGTTTGTTCGACGCCGTCGTCCCCGGCGGCGGGAATGTCGTGTTTACCGCACCGACGACGGCCGGTAGTTACACCTATCACTGCACCTACCACAGCAACATGCACGGCACCCTCGTCGTCAAATGACGTAGGCCCCGTTTGCGATGAGCGGCATTACCGCGACCGGTTGTCGGGCGCGATGGCAGTCGTCACCGACCGGCACTCTCAGTGCTTCTTTGGTGATCGGGCAGCCACGTGATGTGGGTCCCGAGCGGACCCTGCTCGCGGGCGCGCACTGCCGGTGACGCCGGTGCGCTGCAGGCGCTGGACGGCCAGCACGCCTCAGCCGATCATTACGACGCTGCCCAGGGAAAGGATGCGGTAGACCAAGACGGCGGCCACGGCCACGGTCAGGGGTGCCCCGGCGGTGGTGAGCCCGAGGATGCGAGCGGTCTCGACGACACCGAGGCCACCGGGACCGCGGTGAGGCTGGCAGCGGGCCGCAAGACTGACATGCAAGCCGACCGCAGCTCAGCTGGCGGCCAGGCATGCGACATCCAGCAGCCAGTTCAGCAGGGACAGGGCCCACGCATCCAGCCGGGCCCGGCGGGACGGCCGGATCGCTCGCAGGTCGTCGATCAGCGCGGCCAGCGCGGCGTACCCGGTTTCGGCGGGCCGGCCGCGGAGCCAGTTGGTCCAGCGCAGGACCCGTCCGGCGGCCAGGCTCAGTCGATCAGGGCGGCCGGTGAGCCCGACCATTGCGGTGATCACCAGCAGCACGCCCGCAATAGCACCGGCCGATTGCAGGACCGACCCGGTGTCGGCGACCGTCTGGGTGAGGTTGTCACACATCAGCGAGGTTGACTCGTCCGCCACGGGTCGCCGTCAAGGTCACCTTGAGGTCGGGTGTACCCCGAGTCCCGACGGTCCGGTCCGGAAAATGAGACACCCGCCGTAGGTCGAAGGCGGTGGGGTGCTTGGGCCCGAACCGAGCTCCGATGGAGCGGTAACGGGCCCGCGGGCCTTCGCGACAGGGCGGTCCGGAGCAGGATCTGGGTGACCTGGCAGTCAGCGCAGCAGCGGGCACGCCGCGGGGGCACAGTGACGATGTCGCGTTCCGATGCCACGGACGGTGCGGGTTCGGCCGCTGCCGAACGGCCGCAGCACACCCCGACACCGCGGGCAGGGCAGGTCGCCCGCCAGAAGGATCTGTTCGGCCACCTCTGGGGCGCAACACCACCGTCACGACACGGGTCTCCCATTCATGCCGGCCAGCATCGGCTACCACGGCCGACGTCAACAGTGGCCATTTCGTGCTGCAGGACGCCAACTCTGTCTGCCCGCCGTCACGACATTGTCGACCAAAACCGGCGGTCGGCGGCTGGTGTTCTCCGACCCCGCGACCGCTCGACATGGAGATTCCCTTGATCGTCGTCGAGATGACGCCGCGATCCACCCGGGACGGACTGGGCATCGGCATCGCCGGTGACGGCGACACCCGCGGTCAACGGCATCTGGAGTGGGGCACCAACACCGGGGTGGGCGGCGGCCCGGTCACGAACACACGAGCCAGGACAGACCACCTCAAGCCCCCACGGCTCCGATGGCACCGACCCGTCACCGCACCGATCCGTTCGACAACAGATCGCGGCCCCACGCGACCTGCACCCAGGGTCGGCCAAGGCGGGACTGTCCGGACGCCGCCGCCGCTGTCACCCAGGCGGCGCGAGGCGTCCGGAACCTTCCCCGCAGGTGGATGACCGTGCCGACAAACCGGAGCCGGACGCCCGGGGTGAGCCGACGGTCGTTCGCATTGGCGTTCACACCGGACGGCCCCGGGCCGGAATCCGGTCGGGGCCGTCGGCGTCCCCTGATCGGGGACTGGGTCGGTGAAGGGTCCGACCGGTGTCCTAGCGGTGGTGTCCGCCGTGGGGATGGGTGGTGGATTGGTCGCGGCCCGGTTCCCGGCGAGTTTGCGATGCGCTGGCCGTGTCGTCCGCGTCGGAGTCGGATGTGGCTCGGCTCGCGGAGCTGGTGCCGGCGGAGGCGTTGGTTCCGGGGCTGGGACTCGTCGATGCCCCGCCGGTGGCTGGGGCGGAGGTGGTGGCGCTCGCCGGTGTGCCTGTGCTGGCGCTGCCGCTGGCGCCGACGATCGCGGCGCAGGTCCAGGCCCCCCACCCCTGACCGGCCAGGGTGTTTTCGGCGATGGCGATCTGCTGGGCCTTGGTGGCCAGGTCGGCCCGCGCGGCGTACTGCAGCCCGCCGGAGGCCGCCCAGGTGGACTGCGAGAACTGCAGCCCCCCGTAGTAGCCGTTGCCGGTGTTGATCGACCAGTTGCCGCTGCTCTCACATTGGGCGACGGAGTCCCAGGTCGAGGCGGACGCGGCCGACGCGGGCAGGGCCAGTCCGAACAGCCCGGCGCCGGCCAGCACACCGACCACGCCCAAGCGCCGCGCCCACGTTCTGGTGGCCGAACGGTCGCGCGGCATCGTCAGGGAAGTGTCCCTCATTCTCGGCTTTCCCGGGCGGCGTCAACCGACGGCCATCGTTGTACCGGCGGGTCGTCCAACACCCTTTGTTCAGCGATTCCCCGGGTTTCGTGGACGACCGCGACGCGGCCCGGGGAGTTTTCTGGGTTATTCCCGACGGAAATGTCCGGGACCTCAGAGCTAAAGGCAAGTCCGAGGACAGCGCAAGACCCGGCGTCGCACAGTATTTCGATAGGAATTCCACAGTGATACGGCGCAGACAGATAGAATGGCCTGGTCAGAGGCTCCTCGTGAACTACGAGCCGTGTAGTTACCAGCGTGCAGTTTTCACCCGTTCGGACCACGAACGCGAAGAGGTGAAATCACAGTGGCTTCAAAGGAAAGCCACTCGATGCCAGCCGGGTTCCTCGGAGATTAACAGAGGATTCTCAGCGCTCGGCATTCATGCCGTCCACCCCGTTCTAATGCCTGAGCCGAACAGGAAAACGGCAAATGGGACATATATCTTGTCGAATTCTGCACACCCGGGATTCTCGCCGCTCGTCCCGAACGATCCGCTGCGCTGACGCCGGGGTGGCCGGGTGATGAGAGTTCCCTGATATTTGCGGCGCATGGTCGAAGGGGTGGCCCCCTTGTTGTCATCGGGAGCCGGTCAGGAACCTGCCCGAGCGGAGTGAACATATGTTCCCGTCACTGCACACGACCGGCCAGACCGGATGCCTGGTTGGTCGGGCCCGGCATTTCCGTGGGTGGATGCGGCTCGGCGTGATCCTGGGTGGCCGTGGTTCCCTGACCGGCTGGTGCGGTTCGGTCCGATCGGCGACGGCGACCGCGGTGAGCGGTGCCGAGTCACCGAGCGGTGCAGTCGAGGTGGTGATGGCATGGTGACCGGGGACCTGGTGGGCGACCGGTATCGGCTCGGCGACCGGATCGGGCAGGGCGGTAGGTCCGTGGTGTACCGAGGCTGGGACGAGCGGTTGGGCCGGCCGGTGGCGGTGAAGGCGCTGCGGGCCGACCTGGCCGGCGACCCGTCCCACCAGATCCGTTTCCGGCGGGCGGCGCGGAGCGCCGCGACGCTGAATCACCCGGCGATCGTGGCGGTCTACAACAGCGGGGAGACCGCCGCCCAGAGCGGCCCGGTGCCGTACACCGTGGTGGAGTACATCGACGGCCAGACGCTGCGGGAGCTGCTCGGCCGGGAGGGCCGAGTGCCGCCGCGGCGGGCGATGGAGATCGTCGCCGACGTGTGCGCGGCGCTGGACTTCGCGCATCGGCACGGGATCGTGCACCGGGACGTCCGGCCGGCGACCATCATGGTGACCCGGGCCGGCGCGGTGAAGGTGATGGACTTCGGCGGCGCCCGCACCGGGACCGACGATCAACCGGCGCCGACCCCGGTAGCGCCGGGGTCACCCGTCCCGGTGCACGCAACGGCGCAGTACCTTTCGCCGGAGCAGGTCCGCGGCGACTCGGTGGACGCCCGCTCCGATGTATACGCGACCGGGTGTGTGCTGTACGAGTTGTTGACCGGTGCCCCGCCGTTCACCGGTGATTCGCCGGTGGCGAACGCGCACCTGCAGGTGCGGGAGGCGCCGCAGCCGCCGAGCCAGGCGCAGCCGTGGGTGGGCAGGGAAATCGACGCCATCGTGCTGACGGCGTTGAGCAAGAACCCGCTCAACCGATATCAGTCGTCGGCGCAGATGCGTTCGGACCTGCTCCGGGCACTGTCCGGGCAGGCCGTGCAGGCGGCGCAGCCGTCACACCACGGCGGGGAACGGACCGAGCTGATCAGCCCCGCGACCCTGGCCATGGGCCCGCGCCCGTGGTTGGGCGTCGCGGGATCCCCGGCGCTGCTCGCGCCGATGCCGGCCGACGTCGGGCGGGACCGGGAATCGAAGGACCGGGTCGGCCGGCACCGCGGCGGGGTGTCCGTCGGTGTCGGCGCGGTGTCCCTGGCGCTGGCGGCTGCGATCTGGCTGACCCTGCGGGTGGTGACCGCGCCGCCGCCGGCGCCTCTGGTGGCGGTGCCCGACCTGTCCGGCATGCCGCTGTCCCAGGCGACCGCTGTCCTGCAGGCAGATCTGCTCACCCTGGGTGCGGTCACCCCGATCGCGTCGAGCCCGTCCGATCAGGACAGGGTCGTCGATCAACGCCCGTCCGGTCAGACCGATGTCACCCGGGACACCGCGGTCAGTGTGGACATCGGCACCGGGGTGCCTCCGGTGACCTGACACGACGGGGCCGACCACGCGGTGTCCCATCCAGCCGGTTTCCTGCCCTGCAGCGTGGGCGGTCGCCGTCACGGCAGAAGTCTGCAGACCAGAGCGGCGCGGAGGTGACTACGTGATCGGTCAGCGGTCGTTGCCGGTGCCGCCGGCGGGCGGACGTTTCGCATCGTGTCAGCGGCCGGGTCGCCCCCGGCGCGCAGTGCGAGGTCGGTCGACATGTTCGATCCCCGCGACCGCCACGGCCGCCGTGTGCGTGTGGGCGGAAGGCACTCACCGGTGTTATTCCAGCCGGTGTGTTCCGGCGCGTCCGCGGGTGCGCTGCGGACACCGGCGGCTGTTGCGACCCCGGTGCACTGGTGGGGTGTCCCCGGGTCACCTGCCCTGTCAGCACATCGACGTGACCGGTGCCGCTGTCATCACCGGCCGCCGGGTCGACCACAGCGTGCGCACAGCCTGCCGGCGGACAGTTCGCGGTACCCCGACCCTGGAAGGGCGGCCATGCTGACGAACCCGGGCGATCCGCGTGCTCGCGGCGCGGCGCGGCGCGGACCTGGGCCGGGTCCGACCGGCGGCGCAGGCGCCGGCGTTGATCGGCGGTCCGGCACGGCCACCGGGGTGGCATCTTCTCGTGGTGCGGTGGACTGCTCGGCCGCGGCGCCGGACGGTCACCGGCCGGTCACCGCGGCGGCCCGGCGGCCGGGAACGGCGGCGCCGGTCTGATGAACACCCAGGTCCTGTGGTTCTCCAGTCGCGCGACGGGCGCGGTGTCGTTGCTGTTGTTCACCGCGGTGATGGTGCTGGGTATCGCCACCGCGGGGCGGGTCGGGTTCGCCGGGTTCCCCCGCGCGGCGGTGCTGCGCCTGCATCGCACGGTGTCACTGGTGGCGGTGACGTTCCTGGTGGTGCATGTCGTCACGGCGATCGCCGACGGGTACGTCGACCTGGGCTACTGGGACGTGTTCGTGCCGTTCGGCGCCGGGTTCGACCCGTTGTGGATCGGGCTGGCCGCGGTCGCGGTCGATCTGCTGATCGCGATCGGGATCACCAGCATGGTGCGCGGTCACCTGTCCGCGTCGGCCTGGCGGGCCATTCACCTGACGGCGTACGGGATGTGGCCGTTGGCGGTGCTGCACGGTTTCGGGGTGGTCGGCGGCGACGGCCGGCAGGGCTGGATGATCGTGATCGACCTCATCTGCGTGCTGGCCGTGCTGACCGCGATCGGGTATCGGGTGCGCCCGGACCGGCACCCCGACACGGTGGCCCGGCGGGCCGCGCGGGTCGCCCACCCGACGCGCCGGCCCGGGTCGGACCCCGGGTCGAACCGATGACCACGCCGACCCGACCCTCACCCGCCGCGCCGCCGACGACGGGGTGGGCTCCCGACCCCGCGTCCGTTGATCGGCTGCTCCCGATCCGGCCGGCGGTGTCCCTGCGGGATCATCTGGCGCGGCTCGGGCCGGCGCCGACCGGGACCGGCAGCGGGCTGCCGGGGATGCTGCAGGCCGCGGGGCTGCGCGGCCGGGGCGGCGCCGGGTTCCCGACCGGCAGGAAGATCACCTCGGTCGCGGCCGCCGCCCACCGGTCCGGGCTGGCCGCGGTGGTGGTGGCCAACTGCTGCGAGGGGGACCCGACGTCGCTGAAGGACCAACTGCTCATCGAACGGTCCCCGCACCTGGTCATCGACGGCGCGCTGGCCGCGGCCGCCGCCGTCGGCGCCGACCGCATCGTGCTGGCCGCGCACGAGGATTCCGCCGCGTTGGGCACGCTGCAGGCGGCGGTCGGGGAGCGGCCGTGGACCGGCCACCCGGTCGCGGTCATCGGCGTGCCGCACCGGTACATCGCATCCGAGGCCACCGCGCTGGTCCGGTATGTGAACACCGGCGACGCCCGCCCCGCGGGCAAGCTCACACCGATCCGGGACGCCGGCATCGACGGCAGGCCCACCCTGGTCTGCAACGGCGAAACCCTCGCCCACGTCGCGCTGATCGCCCGGTTCGGTCCCGCCTGGTACTCCGCCGTCGGCACCCCCGCCGAGCCGGGCACCGCGCTGGTCACCCTCGGCGGCGCCGTCCCCCGACCCGGAGTCGTCGAGGTCGCCCATGGCACCACCATCCGCGCGGTGCTCGGCCGCGCGGGTGGACCGGCGGCCGGGTGGGCGCTGATCGGCGGGCTGGCCGGCAGCTGGGTCAACCTGGCCGCCCTGGCCGGCATCGGGTACAGCACCGGGCAACTCGCCGCCGCCGGCGGCACCCGCGGGGTCGGATCGATCATCGTGCTGCCCCCCGGCGGGTGCCTGCTCACCGAAACCGCGCGCATCCTGCGCCACCAGGCCCGCGCCGGCGCCCGGCAATGCGGCCCGTGCATGTTCGGGCTGCCCGCGATCGCCACGGACATGACCGACCTGTCCCGCGGCGACCGCGGCGCCCTGGACCGGCTCCACCGGCGGCTGCCGCTCATCGACGGCCGCGGCGCCTGCGGCCACCCCGACGGCGCCGTCGCGCTGGCCGCCAGCGCCCTCGCGGCCCTCACCACCCACCACACCCGGCACCTGACCCACCACCTGCTCGACGGCACCTGCCAGCCGCCACCACCGGTCGTACCGCTCGGCCCGGCCCCACCCACCCAACACATCACCGGATGGTCCTGTAGGGGCTGAGATCTTCTGCTGTCGTAGGGTTTTCCGTCAGCGGCGCAGTCTGCGATAGCGAGCTCCCCGCGATTTAATTATGCAGCACAACGCCTTTCGCGTCAGTTAACGAACCTGGACACTGCCCTGGTCGCCCGGTGCGCGGTCATCCTGTGCTTCCGCATGCCGCGAGGTCCCACGGCCCACCGACAGCGCCGGCCAAGCGGACAACGTGGGTGACCAACGAGCAGTGGGGCTACCAGCTCCGCACGTGCTGCATCCAGTCCCGCTTCGCGATCGGAGTCCCGCTCCTCTTTCGTACGGGCGCGGCGCCGTCGGCGCGGGTGCGCGGCGTCGGGGGACCTGATGATCAGGCCCTCGGTTTGTCGGCCGGCGAACGCAGGAAATCCAGCAAATCCTGCATGTACCTGCACATATCGTCGAAGCCTCGCTCGCCGAGGAGATCCCGCCAGTGCTGTTCGATTTCGGCGACCCGGTTGCCGGCGTCGTCCAGCGCCTGGCGGCCGCGAGTGGTGGGAAAGATCAACTTGGCGCGCCGGTCGACGGGATCTGGCCGGCGCTCGAGGTAACCCAGCCGCTGCAGATCGCTGACGAGTTCGGAAGTGGTGGCCAGGCTCAATAGCGACCGGGCCGCAAGATCCGTGAGCCGTACGCCGTCGATGCCCACGTTGCCGAATATCTGCAGATGGGGTTCGCGCAGGTCGGCGTAACCGTGCTCGCTGGCCGGGGAGAACAGTTCAGTCCGGAATTCCCGGAGCAGTCGGCCCAGGAGTTGCCCGATCGCCAGGCGGTCCGGGGACAAGTCTCTTGACGTCGGCACAACACGGCAGCATACTTCGGACATCGAAGCTTCGGGCTTCGAAGCAAATTGGAGGCGGTCATGGACCAGCCCGCAACGACCAGATCACTGTGGATCACCACCAGGGTGGGACCACTGCACGTGCAGGTCACCGGTTCCGGTCCACCCGCTCTGCTCTGGCACAGCCTGTTCGTGGACTCAACGACCTGGGACCGGCTCCGGCCACACCTGACCGCTGACCGGCGGCTCGTGCTCGTCGACGGCCCCAACCACGGTGCCAATCCGCGGCAGAGGACTTCGTTCTCGCTGGACGACTGCGTCGGCGCCGCCGTCGATGTCCTGGATCACCTGAGCATTCACGGGCCGGTCGACTGGCTGGGTAATGCTTGGGGCGGCCATGTCGGCATCCTGTTCGCGGACGCGCACCCGGAGCGATGCCGGTCGTTGATGGCCATCGGCGCCCCGATTCCCGCGCTCAGCGGCGTTGAACGTCGACGGATCCAGTTGTTGGCAACACTGTTCTTGGTCGGCGGTCCGCGGCTGGTGCTGCGACCCTTATTGGATGCGCTGGTGGGACCCGCGATTCGGGCAGAGGACCCTGACGGCGCTGCCATCGTGGCGGACGCCTTCACCCGCGCCGGTCACCTCGGCATGTACGACGCGGTCCGCTGGTTGAGCTTGCGTCGAACCGACCTCACCCCGGTCCTGGAGCGGCTGGACACGCCGACCCTGCTCGTCACTGCGAAGACTGATCCGATGTGGACCATCCCTGCCACCCAGGCCGCCGCCGCACATCTGCGCCACGGAACCATCGCCATTGTCCCGGGCGACGGTCATATCGGGCCGCTGCTGGAGGCGACACCCGAATTGGCGAACCTGATCACCGCGTTCTGGCGCGAACCGGGCACCACGATCACCACCCAGCAGGCCGCGTTCGGGGGCGCCTCGGTGTAGCGCGCCATGCGAATCCGTCATGAGGATGCTGCTCCCCAGGTCGGGGCGTGACAGCTGTCCACATGCTTGCAGCGCCAGAAGCTGCGGGCCTCGAAGGAATGGGGCAGGAGCACAAGGCATTTCGACACCGAACTTTCGTCCACCCCTGAACGGGTCAGCGCCGGACGGGCACGAACCATTCTGCACATCTCGAGATCTCAGGGTGCTTGACACCCTTCACCGCCACACAGGTCACAGACTCCGACGCCGGGCGGCCACCACTTCATAGATAGGTGCACAAGGGTGACTCATTCAGCCCCATTCCCGGTTACGGCCCAGGCGCTGTCAAATTCATCCATCCGGATCTCCTGGGGTATCCCGGGCGACTCACCGGAACTTGGTGTTCAGGTGCGCCGGAACTCCCCGGGACCGGTCGGAATCATCGCTTCACTGGATTTCTCCGTCACCAGTTTCGACGATTCGGGATTGCACGCAGGTACGGAGGAACCGGCCGTCACCGTGCCGACGAACCCTTCACAGTTCGTGCCGGACGGAGCGGGAGCGGGTCCACGGCAGGTCCTCCTCGGGGAGGAACCCCTGCGGCGGCGGCAGTAGCACACGAGTGTCACGGTGACGGCGAACTCTGGGGGATCCGCGGCCAGGAGTACCGCGGCCGCTGGATCATGCTGCTCAAGTTACGCGCCGCCTCGATCGCCGCCGACTGCCGCGGCGTCTGCCCGGCGCCGGCGGCCGTCCGAGCGCGGCCAGCGCGCCCGGCACCGCGGGACCGTGCGCTGTGCCGAGGTCGCGGAGCTTGTTGTACACCGGGTTGGCCGGCACGGCGCGATCCGACGGTCGCGTTCAGCCCGGTGTGGGAGTGGTCGTGTTTCGTCGAACCAGCGCGCGGAGGTTGTGGCAGTTGCCGGATCCCCGGCGAGGGCTGATCCCGCTCAGTCCCCGCCGACCCGGGCTCCGCATCTCGGGCAGCTGGTAGGTGGTTCGACCGGCACGAACAGGCCACAGTCCGGGCACACCCGCGGCGCCCAGCACACCGGGTCGCCGTCCAGGTCGGACGGGTCGGGCCTCGGTGCTGACCTCGCGCCGTCGGCAGGGTCCGTCATCCGCCCATCGGCTTCCGACCTCGACTCAGCGGCGCAGTCGCCCGCGACGAAGTCGTCGGGCGCTATCGATGACAGGGGAGCGGGCCTGACCGCGTTTGTCAGACCCGCTCCAGCAACTCCCGGCTGACGTCCATGCGATGCGCAACGGCGGCATGGGTTCTTGCGCGCAGTGACCTACGCTGAACGTGTCACTACCGCCGAATTGGTCGGCACACCGCACGGAAGGCGACCCGTGGTTGACAAGGGACCCCCTGACGAGCACGTGCCGTATCCCGCCGCGGCCACCGCGGCGGCGTTCAGAACGGCGACCCAGCTGTTCCTCGATCAGCTGAAGCAGCTCACCGACATGACTCAAGCGGCCGGGACGACACCATGGACCGACACCGCCGGTCGACCCGGCACCGAGCTGGCCCGCGAGGTCCTCGAGCACATGCGATCAATGGCCGAGCACACGCCCGCCCCCACCGCCCA
>JGI20200J14955_1000256_pt1 | contig 12271 bp, 11 predicted proteins | sample NGESurshal092012_FD_14955 | JGI IMG/M metagenome (IMG submission 14955) | reverse complement strand
CTTCCTCATGAGGGCTGGTGGAAACCACGCAATCGGCTTGTTCCAAGAGATTCTTTTCAACATCCAAGCGGGTTTGGGCAATTTCAGGCCATTCGCCGGTGGTTTGAAACTTAACCGCACCAATGGAGTGATAGGTATGCACTTGAGGGATCTTGAGGCGAGCCTTCAGTTGCATGCCGACCCAGGAAGAGAGCCAGTAGTTAGTATGCAGAAGTTCATAGGTCCTTCCTTCTTTTTGCTGGAAGTCTAACCAGGCTTCCACATAGGCAGGAAGATATTGGAATAACTCGTTTCTGTGAATGTATTCTGCCGGTCCTGCATCGAGGCGAATGGTCCGACACCCAGGGGCATGGTGGACGATGGCTGCTTGGTCAGGGTGCTGTCTACGGGTAAACATATCTACCTGACAGCCCAAATGAGTAAGGGCTATGCCAACTTCACGGACATAGACGTTCTGGCCTCCAGAGCCTTCTTCTCCGATCAGAGCAGCTGGATCACCATGAACAGAAATCAAAGCATACGTAGATTTTAAGTCCCTCTGCATAGTAGAACTTGCCAAACTAGGCGGCGCAGAGGACTTCTTGTGTGGGGTAGGCATTGTAAACACCGACCTCCTTAGAGACGTCATATTTCTATAATAAACACTAAGAATTCATAATTTGGTATCAAAAATATCTATAGATTCTTGGTCTAATCGTTATAAACCAGAGCCCAAGCTTGTTTATCCCGGTTCAAGAATTTTAGAAAAAGCTGCATTCCAGGAGAAATTTGATCCCAAACATTCATGCTAGAGAATATGAATTCATCATTTGATAGTACAGATCTCTATGAAATCTATTTAAAATCGTTGTATACCAGACTCTGTGCTTGTTTATCCCAATGATCAAATCCCAAAAAAAAGCTACATCCCACGAGAAATCAGTTATTGAATCTGCTCGTGCCCTGCTTTATGAACAAGCGTTGGTCTACTACGAAGGAAAACCAATTGGTGCCGTAGCTGCTATTCCACAAAGGCCTTCCCGTTTTGAAAAAGGGGCTGCTTCCACACTTGATTTGAACTACACAGAGGTCTTCATTCGTGACAATGTTCCGGTGATGATCTATTTTTTGGTCGATGGGAAAGCGGAAATTGTACGGGATTTTCTTGATACCTGTTTGAGTTTGCAGAGTGATACGTTCGAAACTGCCGGGGTTTTCCCCACCAGTTTTACAGAACATCAGGGCTCTTTGGTCGCTGATTACGGTCAGCGGGCGATTGGGCGGGTTGCTTCTGTGGATGCCAGCCTCTGGTGGCCAATTTTGGCTTATATCTACGTGCAGCGCTCAGGCGACCGGGCTTGGGCTTGTCAACCACGAGTTCAGATCGGTCTGCGCAGATTTCTCGGTTTGATTCTCCACCCCTGGTTTCGGGATGCTCCAACCCTGCAAGTGCCGGATGGTGCATTCATGATTGACCGTCCGCTGGATGTTTGGGGCGCTCCCTTAGAGATTCAGACTCTTTTGCACGGAGCCCTACTCAGTTCTGCTGGACTCATCCAGATAGACTTGGAGGCTAAAGGCTGCTGTGGACTCCTAGGCCAGAGCTGTACCGAACGTCCAAAGCTAGATGATTTTACGGAACAACAGGTTGTTCAATTCCGACAGACGATNAGCTGGGTCAAACGCTTACGNAACTACTTGCTGAAGCACTACTGGGTCAATACNAAGTCCGTACAAGTCNTACGCAGACGCCCTACGGAGCAGTACGGCGATAGCATTGTCAACGAACACAATATTCAGGTGGAAACCATTCCTCATTGGTTGCAAAATTGGATGGGCAATGAGGGTGGCTACTTGATTGGCAACATTCGCACGGGACGACCGGACTTCCGTTTCTTTACGCTAGGGAATTGCCTTGGCGCCATTTTTGATGTCCTAAGTCCTTTTCAGCAGCAGTCACTTTTCCAGCTCATATCCCAAAATCGGGTGGACTTGATTGGCCAGATGCCCATGCGTATTTGTCATCCCCCTTTGGAAGATACGGACTGGCGCAAGAAAACAGGCTATGACCGGAAAAACTTGCCCTGGTGCTATCACAACGGAGGCCATTGGCCCTGTCTGTTATGGTTCTTGGCCATTGCCGTGCTACGTCATCAACAGCGGCATAGTCCCCTCCGGGAGATGGCGATTTTAGAAGTTCTGCAGTCTTCCTACGAGCTGCTTTTACAACGTTTGCCCCAGCAAGGCTGGGCAGAATACTTTGATGGGCCCACGGGGTTGTGGACGGGACAACAGGCTCGCCTCAACCAAACCTGGACGATTACGGGGCTGCTTTTGATGCACCATCTTTTGAGGGTCAATCCAGCCGATGCTCGGATTATGGACCTGCCTGACCTCAGGACTTTGATCAAACTTTACCGCTAAGTTAAGCAGAGGGAGACTGACTCATGGTATGCCATTCCGCTTGTGGATTTTGGTGATGTTGGATCTACTACTGGTCATGTTCGGGGGTGCTTTGGGATCTTTGGCCCGATATGGTGTGGGACTTGGAGCGGCCCAACTGTTTGGTTCGACCTTTCCTCTGGGAACGATGTTGATTAATATCAGTGGCTCCTTTCTTTTGGGAGTATTGGTTTCTTTGAGTGGACCGATGGCGATTAGTTCTGGGACCCGTTTGTTTCTGGCAACTGGTTTTTGTGGAGGCTATACGACGTTTAGTACGTTCAGTGTAGAAACGTTGAATCTTATGGAAAAAGGAAGCTATGGATTGGCGCTAGTTTACCTTTTTGGCAATTTGGTAGGAGGACTGATGGCAGCTTGGGTGGGTTTCATTCTTGCGAGAGCTTTATAGGAACCTCTTAATACCTATATACGGCTCGGAAGATAGCCTCCGTCACCGTCGGATTGCCAGCAATACTGCCAGGATTGGTGATGAAATACACTTCCGGTCCAATCGTAATGTTCTTGGTCAGGGTGTAGCGATAGTAAAGCCCGTAGTCATACTCAGTAGAGTTGGGAATCGTAGCACCGAGGGGGAAAGTCCCAGCAGGGTAAGTAGCATTAACCGAAGCCACATTGTTGCTGGTGATATTCGCAGGTTGTAAAACTGCAATCCCCATAGCATCGCCTTTACGACCAAAAGCATTATTGTATGTCAAACCAGCCATCCACTCACTGTAGTTAAGACTTGCGCCGGTTACCCCTGATCCAATACCGTCAGTAATATTTGCATTACCGAAGGAATAGCGGCCAAATACAGAAAAATTCGGAATAAACTCCCAGTCAGCATGGACGTTAAAGGTATCGTGCTGGACGTTGTTAATAGCACCATTACCCAGGAAAGGATAGAAACTACTACCGCCAGAATCCGCCGCGCAAAAAATTCGGTTCTGCGCGCTAGGACCTTCACTATTCAGAGCGCTTGAAGAGTTACAAACCGTACGATAGTAACCAAGTCCAATGTCAATGCCCTTATCAGGCTTGAAACCAATTTCAGCGGCTGCCTGGCTAGGTCCTGTAAGACCACCACTACCATAGCCATAGGAATCGCCGCCGCCCGTTGCACCATAGTAGGCCCGTATACTCCATTGGTCGCTGAGCTTCCAAATAGCAGAAACAGAAGGCACAGCAGTGCCTACCAGGGCAAGGCCAATATTGCGGTGGAAACCCCTTAAAGAAAACTGTGTCAGCTCACCACGGGTACTCGGCTGAAGACCCAGCGTGCTCGCGGCCCCGGTCCGAGGACCAATTCTGACCCTGAAATCCTGGCTGAACAGGGGGAATTCATAGTAGACTATGTCGAAAGAAACTGGAGCTCTGCCATTCGTAATTGTTGTACCGGGACTCAGGTAATCTATCCGACCAACCCGGACATTGTTAGGCGTAGGGTTCGTACCGAAGAAACTACCCCCATCGGTAATTGCACGCATTCGAATTCTTAGTTCATCTCCTTCGACGCCAAGATTTTTTGCACGGAAATTCAGACGCGTCCGAGTTCCGAAAATAACGTTCTGTGAGTTTCCGGGTATGAAAGCTCCGCTATTATAATTAGTTGAAACGTTGCCGCCAGCACTAGCTCCGGCAATGGTGAATACCGTATCTCCATCCAACTTAGTCGTTGTAGAGAACTGCTGGTATTCCAATTCCCTAACTTTAGCTTCTAAAGCATCGACCTGGCCATTTAAGGTAGCCAATTCAGTCTTAAATTGCTCTTGCAAGCCCTGGACAGTAGCCAAATCTTGTTTGAGGGCGAGCGGTTCTGTGGCTGCCGCAATCTGCTCACTAATTTTGTCTAAGCAGGCATTTAAGCCTGCCGCAAATTCATACCGGATCAAAGGACGATTTCCCAGATACTTTTTGCTGGGATGGCCTTCGATACAGCCATAGCGTTCAACCAAAGACTTTAAGGCTTGAAAAGCCCAACCATTTGGGTCTACGTCTATCAACTCAGAAACAGAAGATACCTGAGCCACCTCAGAGCTTGTAGCCAGATTGCTGCTCATCGCAGCTACCGATGTATCAGGAACGGCTAAAGAGGGAAGGGCCATCAAGCAGACGCCAAGGGTCAGAGAGCCAGAAAGTCCAAGACGCTGCAACATTACTTTTCTCCTCATTTTTCTCCTCTAATGAGCGACTGTGTTGAGAGTCAAGGGCTTGAACCCTTAAATCCCCTCTTCCGCCAACTCAGTCGTCTTCCACAACTCTCCATGTTTGACCATGGCATTGAGTGTCGTCAGCAACTTGCGCATGCACGCCACTCTCACAGGCTAACGGCGCAACCCCCACTAAGGCCGCGATTTGTTTACTTGAGAGCTTTCCTAACTGGGTTAAGTGGGTCCATAACGCGAGCGACAGCACAGGCCCCCCCAGGACACGAACGTAATAAATGGTCATGCTCACGCCACACCGGACTGTTCAAGTTATGGATACAAGCCTTTTACATGCGCTTTGAGTACCACTTGTATATCAATGAGCCAGCAATCATCGCCACCACGAACAAGACTGGATTCCAGATGCCCAGCACCAGTGCTGTGATGCTCGGTCCAGGACAATATCCGGCGATTCCCCAACCTATACCGAAGATAGCCGCTCCCACAACCAGTGGTTTATCAATGTCTTTGTGCATAGGCAGGTGGAACTGGTTGTCATAGAACGGGTGGGGAAGGCGAAGTACGAAACGGAAAGCAATCACGGTGACGGCAACCGCCCCACTTAACACAAATAGGAGTGTCGGGTCCCAAACGCCCGTTACATCCAGAAAACCGAGAACCCGCTCTCGGTTAATCATCTGCGAAAGACCTAGACCCAGACCAAAAAATATCCCTGAAATCAGGACAACCAGATTTTGTTTCATCTTGACCTTTTAGTTCAAATTTAGCTCGTGTGAGCAAGGACTCAGTCGGGCCAAAACAGGATATGGCGAACGATGAAGACGGTGACTACCGCAGTGGACAGAAAGGTAAGGACCGCCACCAGCGATCGGGGCGACAGCCGTCCCAAGCCACATACCCCATGACCACTGGTACAGCCGTTGCTCATACGTGTACCGAAGCCAACCAGAAAGCCACCGCCGAGTATTGCCCAAGGAGCAAATGCAGAAGTTGGTGTTGGCTGGCTCGCGAGGACATATTCGGAGAGGGCACCACCGATCAGCAGTCCGATCAGGAAAAGCCAGCGCCAACTTTCACCGGGGGCAAACCTGATAGCGCCGTTGACCATGCCACTGATCCCGACCACTCGACCATTGAATGCCAGCAGGATAGTCGCACTGGTACCGATGAGCAGCCCTCCCAGCAAGGCAGTAACCCAGTTAAACTCTGCCATTAAATTCCAGCCCCATGCAGAAACTCTTCAATCATCTGGTCCGTCTCTGTGCTTTCTTGTTGATTTTGGCTTGTCTGAACTAAAGAGAAAGAGCGTTGAGCTTGTAATTGTTCTACCTGTTGCTCAAGCTCCTTGAGCCTGTCAAAAAATGCACGAAGCACCTCAGCTTCCATATCTCGCAGATCATTGTGCTCCAAATCGTCATTCTTTACCCCGTTTCGACGGGTGATGCGACCAGGAACCCCGACCACGGTACAGTCGCTGGGCACATTCCTCAATACGACCGAACCCGCGCCGATGCGAACATGGTCTCCAAGGTGGATGTTTCCTAAGACCTTGGCCCCTGCGCCCACAACGACATGGTGACCGAGGGTAGGATGTCGCTTTCCAGTTTCCTTCCCGGTACCGCCTAGGGTTACCCCCTGGTAAATCAAGGAATGGTCACCTACGATTGCCGTTTCCCCAATCACTACTCCCATCCCGTGATCAATAAATACCCCTTTGCCAATCCTGGCACCGGGGTGAATCTCAATCCCCGTGAACCATCGACTCAGGGAGGACAGGAAACGAGGTAAAAACGGAATGTGGATACTATGAAGCCAATGGGCAATCCGATGGCTCCATAGAGCATGCAAGCCGGGGTAGCACAATAAGACCTCTAGCAAGTTGCGAGCAGCCGGATCGCGTTCACGAATAACTTGGATATCAGTCATGAAGACAGCGAACGGGTTAGCCGCGCCTGAGGGGAAATGGGAGTCCAGAGTGGCGGAGCGGTCAGGAGACTGGGCTTTCTGACCACTCTGAACTACGGGAGTTGGGGGTTGCGTGTCGTTCATATCGTCACTGCCTAAGGGGTCCCTGTTAACGGAAACGAATCGTCCGCAGGACTTCTACCAACGCGTCAATCTCCTCAAAGGTGTTGTAAAACGCCAAGGAAGGTCGAACCGTTCCCGTAACGCCATACCGTTGCATGGTCGGTTGAGCACAATGATGGCCTGCCCGCACCGCAATCCCCTCCTGGGCAAGACGATTACCCACTTCCTCTACGGAGAGATTGCCCAACAAAAACGACAACACGCCAACCTTATGGGGTGCTGTCCCAATCAGCCGCAATCCCGGAATCAGAGCGAGCTGTTCCATGCCATAAACCGTGAGTTTGTGCTCGTACTGTTCGAGGTTTACCAACCCAAGCCGATTGAGGTAATCGATAGCCGCGCCCAGACCAACCGCATCGGCAATGTTGGGAGTTCCCGCTTCAAATTTGGCAGGTACTCCCTCGTAAATGGTGTGCTCAAACGTCACACTTCGAATCATGTTACCGCCCCCTTGCCAGGGGGGCATATCTTCCAGGAGTTCCCGTTTCCCATAGAGGACACCAATCCCCGTAGGAGCAAACAGTTTATGACCGGAAAAAACATAGAAATCGCAGTCTAAGGCTTGGACGTTCACGGAGAGATGAGGCACTCCTTGAGCACCGTCAATCAGGACACGCGCCCCATGCCGATGGGCCATTTCGGTGATTTCTTTAACCGGGAGGATGGTGCCGAGGGCGTTGGAAACTTGTGTCACGGCAACGAAGCGAGTGCGGGGACCCAGAATTCGGGCGTATTCTTCTAGGAGAATCTCGCCCCTATCATTGACGGGAATGACTTTTAGGACCGCCCCCGTCTCTTGCGCCAACATTTGCCAGGGCACGATGTTGGCATGGTGTTCCAGGGCTGAGAGAACGATTTCGTCTCCAGAGCGAATGTACTTGCGCCCGTAGGTTTGGGAAACCAGGTTAATTGCTTCGGTTGTCCCACGAGCGAAAATAATCTCGGAGGCAGAACTCGCCCCTAAAAACCGCTGCACTGTCTCCCGTGCTGCTTCATAGGCATCGGTTGCCCGTGCCGCCAAGGTGTGGGCTGCTCTATGAATGTTGGAGTTGTCTCGCTCATAGAACCGCGAAAGAGCATCAATCACACTTTGAGGCTTTTGCGTCGTGGCCGCGTTGTCCAGCCAAATCAGCGGTTTCCCGTTGACAGTTTGGTGCAGGATGGGGAAATCTTTGCGGATGACTTGGACATCAAAAACAGATTCCGACTTTAACCCCAAATTTTCCACGACGGGAGAAGACAGGAAATAGAACGAGGGTTGAGTCCCTTCACTTTTGTGAGTCCCTTCACTTTTGGGGGAAGGAGTTTCCACCGCACCAATATCGGTTACAGTCTGGGGCAACTTAGCCTCGCTTAACGGGAGGGTAGGTGTTAGCTGACTGAAGCTCCCATCGACAGAAGGGATCAAAAGCTGAGCCGACATCTCCTGCACCATGGCGTTTAAAGCTTCCATGCTGAGCGTTTCGCTAGGAGCCGCAGAGCTTGGGAACGGGGAACCCGTCGGGAAAAAGGCGGCGGATTTTAGCCCGGCAAGCGCCTGTTGCATGTTGGGGTCAAGGCTTCCAGAAGTCATCTGAGCAAACAACTGTTGAGCCATTGCGGTCAGGGCATCGCTCCCAACGGGATTCTCTACAGCTGTCAGCGCAGAGACACCAGGACTGGGAATTTTGGTCCCCGTTTCCAGTTGTGGAACCGAAGGCATTGCAGTAGCAGTAACCGTCGGACTGTATTCAACTGGAAACGTTGATGCTGGAGACATAACAACGGCTGGATTATCCAGACTATAGGGAACCGGAAACGTTGTCGGTGGTGACTCCGGTGGTGGCCCCGGAATCACAGCTTCACCGACTGATTGCGCTTGATGTACTTGGGAGGCCCCGCTACTCTGTCCCGGCACAGCCCCATAAAGCTCATTGGCTAGAGCTTCAACCGAAAGGGGGTTCAAAGCATTGATATCAAAGGATGGTTCCGGTAGCCGACCGACTTGAGGTGCTTTGCTGCCGTTTTGGTCGTTAAGACCCTGAATATGCATAATCATGGTAGTATCCCACCTCAACATTTTCGAGCACGGCTAACGCGTCGTCCGTCAAGACAGCGCAGGAGAAATACAGCGTCAGCAAGTAGGATGCCACCGCCTCTTGGTTGATCCCCATAAAGCGCACAGACAAGCTGGGCAAGTGTTCACCAGGAATACCAACCTTATGTAGGCCAACAACCCCTTGTTGGGATTCGCCTACCCGCACTAGCAAAATATTGGTCTTGCCAGGAGCGTGGAGGTTGCTGTTGCGGCCTTTAATTTCTAGTTTGTCGCAGGGCACCAGTGGAATGCCTCGCCAAGTAATAAAGGGAGAACCGAACAGATTGACCGTTGCCGGAGGAACGCCTCGGCGGGTGCATTCCCGACCAAAAGCTGCAATTGCTCTTGGGTGAGCCAGGAAGAAAGCAGGTTTTTTCCACACACGGGTAATCAGCTCATCAAGGTCATCGGGCGTAGGCGGCCCATAGCGAGATTGAACCCGCATTGAGGGCGATACAGCGTTGAGCAAGCCGAAGTTCGGATTGTTGATAATTTCCCACTCTTGCTGCTCTTTAATGCCTTCGATGGTCAGGCGCAACTGTTCGCGCAACTGATGGATGGGCTCGTTGTAAACATCGCTGACACGAGTGTGCACCCGTACGACGCTTTGAGCGAGGCTCAGTTCGTACTCTTTCGGCTCGCTTTCATAATTGATAAAGGAGGCAGGAACCTCGATTTCGCCTTGATAGTCGGCAGTAACGGCAATTTTTTCTTCCCCGTTGGGGTTGAGGAAGGCTTGCAACCGACTTCGGTCTTCAATCGACTGGCGCAGGCGGTTGAGGAGTTCTGGGGATTGATTCACAACCTGCTCAAAGCTGGCTCTGGAAAGAGCCAGTATGTCACAAGCGGTCAGGGCGGTCAGCGTGGCATCACTGGGCGTATCTTGGTATAGATTGTCTTCACCAAAATAGTCCCCCGCACCGAGTACGGTGACGCGCAAGTTTTCGCCATGATCACCCTGCGTGAGAACTTCTAATTGTCCCTTAATGACAATATAGAATTTGTCGCTTGCCTGTCCTTGGACGATCGGGGTAGCTCCTATAGCAAAATGCTCAGGCTGGAAGGCGTTGGCGATCGGTAAAGCTTCATTCGCTGCCAGGGGAGACAGCATCGGAATCACCCGCAGATCCTCCGGGGCAATGGTTGAGAATCCGTTGTTGCCCGTGACATGAACCTTGGGATTCGCTTTCAAAACGACTTTAGTACGATTGACACGATAAGTTCCTGTTGAAACTTGCACCCAGGGAAGGAAGTGCAACAGCCACCGGGGCGTAATACTTCCCATTTGGGGAACAGTATTGTTGGTAGTCGAGAGGCTGCGAGCTGCTTTCGTGGAAATGCTTTGCCTCTGAGGACTTTCAGTCACATCGGCCGTATTAAGGCTGCTTTGTATCTGACGACTTTCGTCCGTGGTCACTCTGGTAACCATAACTACTCCTTTGTAATTAACAACGATCTAAAGAGCCACAACTCTTTTTTGAGAAGAGAAGATTGAGAAGAGAAGACACAGGATGTAGTATGAACATCCTACAGACTTCTACCTAAGAGGGATTCTGACATGTAGGAATCAGGTGCAGACCCTAGCATAGTCTTACGTTGTGGACTAGACTATTCAGTTAGTTATCTCCGGCTAACCTATCAACTCCACAGCTCCACATTAGTTAGTTATAACTGGATCAGAACCGAAATTTACAAAAGTTATGAGTCCAGAATATGTGTTATTACTTATCACTTTAGTGTATTTTACTACTCATTTTCGGGTAATTTTAAACATGTCAATTCACGGTTGGGAACCGTGAATTCTGATCCCTTAAAGACTTAAGCAAGGTACCTCTAAGCCCCCAATTATGTCTAGGCTGAGTATTTTACTACTCATTTTCGGGTAATTTCAAGCATGCCAATTCACGGTTCCAAACCGTGAATTCTGATCCCTTGAAAACTTAAGCAAGGTACCTCTAAGCCCCCAACTATGTCTAGGCTGACATGACAGTCCCCTAGGGTTCCGTCCTGATTTGGATGGTCAGCATAGCAGCACTGATTTTGGAAAGATTTTCCTCCATTTTAGGTATCAANTACTTTGTTAAGAGTTGTAAATTCTTCTTATGGAAAGGTTTTTAAATCGTTGATATTCCCTATTTATAATTGCGGTTGATCAGTATTCAATTGTTGACATAAATCATGTAAGGTATAACTGCTTAAGGTGTCTTGACAAACTTGGGATACTTCTTCCCAGGCAGCACGTACGGCTTTTTTTTCTAAGGTGAGCGTGGCGGCTGCATCTTCTTTTAGGCGATTGGGCTCTCCCTCAAGCGCAGTCATAATCTCCCATAAAGTGATCTGATGAGGGTCTTTAGCCAACAGATACCCTCCTTTTGCTCCACGTTGACTTTGCACTAATCCACTACGCCCCAACAAAATCAAGATCTGGTCAAGATACCGACCTGGGATGGATTGAATTGCTGCAATCTCAGAGACCTTTAGGGGCTGGACCTCTGGTTGGCGATTTGACATTTGTAGTAGGGCTAAGAGTGCGTATTCGACTCTGGAAGACAATTCCACGTGCTGCCTGATGTGATGGGAAGGATGTTTTGATGTACTATGACTTTCCGAACAATTCTTAGTGATTTTTAGAAGTACAGATTATCACAGATATGATAGAATCATATAAACAAACTACGGTAAATCAGTCAAGTTACTGTGGATTAATCGCTAGCCATATACTCAAGCACAGCGTTTTAGTGGATTTATGCTACCAGATCGCTTCACTCGTTTTGGCAGGAAAATCCTTTATCGAAGTTGGATCAAGTGCAAATATGTCAGAAGTCGTCAAGATTCGGTGAATGGGTGTGCGTTGAGTTCGGTGGGTATACAGAACAGAGTTACTAAAATGGCTATTTTGCGACTTGAAGACGGAACTACGTATACCGGTATTGATGCAATCAACTGTAAACTCAGTGAATTACAGGTTCAGATTGAAAAACTACCCTTCCAGAGATATCTGATCAATCCAGAGAAGGACAGGTCACTTCAAAATCTTTTTTCTCAAGAAATCCTCAACCTGTCCCAGAAGCAAGAAATTTTGCAAGCACTCAGTCCTAGGTTTGCTGGTCAACAATCAGATGCTTGCACTTGGTGTGAGCTGATAGCAGTGAATCTCTCTTCGCCCCATCTTTATCAGTTACTTGCTCAGGGTAGTCGTCCGCATTACTATACCAGCGATTTAGGGCTTTATCTCTTGGCAGGAGAGTGTATTTTGGGCTTTTTGCATCCTGATGGTTCTCTGATGGAATTAATAGTGCAGGCTGAGGAATATATCAAAGTGCCAGCCAGGATCAGACATTGGTTTAGCCTTTCTGCTCTGCTCCAAGTCAAAGCTGTTCGTTATTTTGCGACTGCCGCCAAAAAAATTAATGTTCCTTGTTCTAGGGCACCTCGAAAAATAGATTTTCTTAAGGATTGCACCGCCTGAAACCATCATGGCATCGTTGTCCATTCTCGATTAGGGCCAAGATATTCT
>JGI20200J14955_1000255_pt1 | contig 12275 bp, 11 predicted proteins | sample NGESurshal092012_FD_14955 | JGI IMG/M metagenome (IMG submission 14955) | reverse complement strand
ACCGGACCGGACCCACTCCTTCGTCGACCTCGGACCCACCCTGACCCGCCTGGCGTGCCGATGAACCGCGTGCATCTCGACCCCGAAGAGCGGCCCCTGGCGGCGCGGCGCCACCAAGAACAACACCAACGCGCCGCGCATCGCGTTCACCCGGTCCGCCCTTTCAATTTCAATTGGCCGTGGGACCGACCGCATGGACTACGCCGGTAGACGTTCGGCGTAGCGATAACGATCACCGCCACGACGCCGACACTCAACCTTCTCCCTTGACCATCCGGGGTCGAGCCCCCGCCGGCTGAGCCTGGGTCTCGGTTCTCATGTGGAGCCGATCACGCGGCAACCGTACGGAGCGCGCGCCAACCCCTGCCTTCCCGGAGAGACAGCGCCGCATTGCAATAATCGTTGCCGAGCGCAACAGTGTTACTGACCAATGCTCGCGGTATTCGAGTAGAGCCGTCCGGACGGGCGCGAGCCGGAACCCCGCGGAAATTGGCGGGAGGTGGGTGATGCCCGGCCGCTGGATCTTTGCACACCGGGTGCTCACGGTCCGGGTCATCACTACCGCGAGGAGACGCGATGACGCTGATCGATCATCAACCCAGCGGATTGCTCAGGCACCTGCTCCGGGCTCGTATCTCGTTCTACCGGGCCGGTTCCGGTCGACTACTGGGCCACAGGTTCGTGAACATTGCTCATCGCGGCCGGCCCGGCGCCCGCCGGGAAGTGGACCTCGAGGTCGTGGGCTACACCCCCCGGTGATCTTTCGGTCCTCGCAGCGATCACGATGGCGTCCACCCGGGGCTGTCGAGACCTGAAACCGCCAACTCCCGCAGGACTCGTCCGGTCGATCGGTCGCACGTATCCTATTGCCTGCGCTCTATGCCTGATGCCTTTTGTCGATCGCTCGGCCTATCAAGCGCGAGTATAGAGAACCGATAGTCAGGCCTTCCCGAGCCGCGGCAAGGTTCAGAATGGACGTTTCGGTCAAGCCGGGCGACGTCGTGGCCTCGAGAAAATACGCGGATCCAGATGAATCAACGAGGATGTCGATTCGAGCTATATCGCGGAGCCTGAGCAACCGGAACGTTGCCAGAGACAGATCGACGGCGGACTGCGTGGCGTCTTCGGTGATGGTTGGGGGTGAGTAGTAGACAGCTGTCCCCGCGGTGTAGTGGGATTCGTAATCCAACACGCCGCCGGGCGGTTGTATTTCGACAACGGGCAGCACCTCGGGGCCGGTGTCGTCGAACTGGACGACCGTCACGGCGAGCTCCGTGCCCTTGATGAAACGTTCGATGAGCACGTTCTCCCCGTACGCGAAAGCACCGACCAGTGCGCTCGGCAGGTCGTAGTGAGTGGCAGCGACGCTGACACCCAGTGCCGATCCACCCATGCTCGGCTTGATGATCAACGGGAAACCGAGGCGCTTCGTTACTGCGGCCAGAATCGGCTTTGCCCCGAGATCACCGAAGGTTGAATGGGCAAGAGTTATCCATGGCGGCGTGCGTAGTCCGGCGTGGTGGATGATGCTCTTTGCAATTGTCTTGTCGAAGGCGAGCGGACAATTCTGCGACGACGTCCCTAAATAGGGAATACCCATCAATTCCAGAACGCTTTGAATGTCACCGCTTTCTCCTTCGCCCCCATGCAGGGCTATCACTGCGGCATCCGGTCGGTGCTGGGTCAGCCAGGGCAGCAGATCGGCGTCCGGCTCGAGCACGGTGACGTCGTGTCCAACGGATCGAAGTGCGTCGGCCAACCTTGATCCCGACCGAAGAGATATTTCGCGCTCGTGCGTCAGCCCGCCGGCGAGAACCATGACATGCCGTGGGTGATCTTGGGTGTTCACCGTCTGATCGTAGGCGCGGGCGACGGGGCGGAGCCGGGTATCGGCCCGTGCCCTAGGTTCATCTGCGATTCCGCCCCGCAGGTTTTCTCAGCTGATCCGGCCCCCGGCGACGGCGTCGGGTGTGGGGCCCCTGGGGATCTGCCGGTGATCGTCACATCACAAGCCTTACGCAATGGTTGCAGAAACGCAATCGTTACGAATAGTCCGACAGGTGAGTGGGTACAGGTGAGGTGTCGGTCGGGTCGAGGGAGGCTTGATGACGCAACCGGATGCCCCGGTAAACGGCATTCACGCCGGGATCGCTGCGGTGATCAACGAGATCGACGTTGCGGTCTATCGCTTTGCAGCCGGTGGACCTCAGGCTGATGGAGTCGTCAGCCGGGACGCGCCGATCGGGTTTGGCGGCCAGCGGTGCAGGGCGACGTCGCCCTGGGCGAATTCACCGCTGATCTCTAGGAAGCTGTCCGCCTGTGACCGGTGCTGGACTGCCTGCAACGGGATGTCACCAGGTGTCTTCCCACCTCGAACCGCTGCCCGTGAATGGAGTCCTTACCGTGCACCATGGTCTGCGCCGGTTCGATCAATGACCGCGGCACGGACTGACTCTCCGCTCGCGAGTTGCCCCGGTCCGGGGAACACCGGACATCCAACACACGCCGGGTCCACGGGTCACCGGCCGTTACCTGAGGGTCGTCGTGAGCCCATGCCGTCCCGAACCCAGCGACTGAAACAGCGGCCAGCTTCGGTGTGGCGATGCTGGGCGGGACTGCGTGCTCCCGTCGTCGGAGATCGTGACGAAACGGTGTTCGCGTGGCCGACCTCAGGGCACGGCCGCGGGCTGCGGATCGGCGGTGTTGGGGACGGTGGTGTTCCTGGCCGGGGACGGCAACGCGATGACGCAGCCGCGGTGCCGGGTCCTGTGAACCAGGAAGGGTGAAGACCGTGCTGCAAAAGGTGCCCCGGTATAGGGATCGTCAGCAGGCCGGCGGGGTGCTCGGCGAGCTGTTGGTGAAGTACGCCGGTCAGAACGTGGCGGTCTTCGGCGTGGGGCCCGGAGGCGTGGTGGTTGCAGCGCCGGTCGCGGCCGCGCTCGGTGCCGACCTGGACGTGTTGATGATCCGGCCGCTGACCATGCCCGGGCGCCCGGATCGAGCGTGGGGTGCGTTGTCGGCGTCGGATGAGCGGGTGTACGTCGTTGCCGAGCAGGATGCCGAGGCGGCAGCGATCGCGTCCGCGGACGTGCCGGGCAGCGCCTCGCGGCGGGAGCTGACCGCGCTGCGTCATCTGCGGGACACCATGCGGAGCGGGCGGCTGCCTGAGCGGTCCGTGGACGGCTGGTCATCGTGGTGGGTGACGGCCTGGCCAGCGTTGCGGCGATGCGGGCCGCGGCATCCGCTGTCCGAGGGAACCAGCCCGCCCGGTTGGTCCTCGCCGTTCCCGCTGCCACCGGCCAAACGTGCCGAGAATTGGCGAAAGACGCGGACGAGCTGGTGTGTCCCTGGTCTTTGGGGCCGTTCCGGGCCGTCGCTCCGGTCTACGGTGTGAGCGCCGAGATCGGTGTTGCAGATGTCAGGCGAGCATTGACTGCCGTGTAACTGCGCGCCCTGGTTTTGGCGTGCCACGCCCGCTGCCGGGCGCGCACCCGGTGCCGCTCCCGGCGCGGGGAGTGCCGCCGGGCCATCAGTGGTCCAGCCCAGCGACCACAAATGGTGATCGCTGGGCTCGCCGCCGGCAGTCGCGAACTGGGTGAGCACCTCGGCCAAGTGGTGGCGGTCGTCGGCTGGCATCCGGCGAAGAATGTCGGTGATCGCGGCGCGGCGGCGGTCCATGACGGCGTCGAGGATTCGCCGGCCCGGTGCGGTCAGGGTCAGTGCGAGATGCCGCCGGTCATGGGGGTTTTCCCGACGGTCCAGCAAGCCGTCGGCGACGAGGCGGTCGCATGTTCTGGTGGCGTTCGACGGGTGCACCCTCATCGCATCGGCCAATGCGCTCAGGTGGATCGGGCCGCGGCTGGCGACGATCACCAACGCCCGGAACTGGACCACTGTCAGGGAATCCTCGACAGCGGCGATCGACTGTGCGCTGACACCGACCAGCACCCGGGAGGCCGCCAACACTGCATCCACCTGCTCATCGAGATGCCTCTGTTCCCTGGCCGCTTTCGATTCCCTTGCCATGCTAGGAGCTTGAGGCAAGCATTGGGGATAGGCAACCACACGCATCGAGCCATCAGAAAGGCGCGTGTGTGATCGTGTCCTGCCCGCTGGGAAGATCCGGTCGGCAGGTATACCTGGCAACCGAGGCCCGCTAGCAGGGGAGGCTGGGGGGCGGATCTCCCGCTGCAGAAAAGCGGTATCGACCGATCGCTGACAGACGCCGCAGGACGGACGTCGAACCGCTTGTCCTGGTGACGTTCGCGTTTCGGCCGGAAGGTTGTCGCACTGGAGGCTGATCACTGCTCGGCGAGCCGGTTGATGGCCCGTCGGTAGGTGTCGGGCTTGCTTTCGGCGCTGGCGTGGGATCCACCCGGTATCGGTACGAAGGTAATGGTCAGGTCCCGTTCCTTGCCCAGTTCGTTGAGCTGGGTCTGGACCTGTTCCACCCGGACCGTGTGGTCATCGGCCGGGTTCTGCGGGAGGAAATACACGATGGGCGTCCCGGGGTGGAATGACTCGGTGACGGCGTCAATATCGATCCGCCGGATCACGCCGTACTGGTCCTTGACCAGCTGGGTGGAAACACCGGTGGTGCCGAGTTTCTCCCGGAGGACCTGTTTGATCTTGTACAGCAGGTCGCTGTACCGGATTTGCAGGAACGGGAAACGGCCGCTGGACCATTGGCGTTGCTGCGCGAGGGTCTCCGCGGCTAACCGGGCGAGGGCGCCGCCGTCGGTGTGCAGGGATTCGGTGAGCGCCGTGAGGGCGTCGGCCTTGGTTCGGCTGGAGTCGCGGACATCGTCGGCGTTCAGCGGTGTGCAATCCAGGAAGATGACGCCCAGCCGGGGTGGGGGGAAGGTGTCCGTCGTCGTCGGATCGTCGGGCGGCGGGCCGGCCGCACCGGTGGGGTCCGGGGCTGCCCGTGATCGGGCGGCGTCGGGCGAGATGGCTCCAGGTGTGTCGCTGCCGATCAGTAGGACCGCGACGCCGTGCGCCGCGGCACCGACATCGCGGTGGATGGCGGTGGGCATCAGCGCATGCCCGAGGAGCGAGGCGGTACCGGTCATCGGGTCGAGGGTTTGCTGGTAGGTCTGCCAGTATTCGTCGCGGGATTGTTGAGCGTGGGCGGCGAGTTCCAACGCCACGTCGCCGCCCATGCTGCTGCCGAAGAAGGTCACCTCACGCGGGTGGACAGCGCCGACGAGTGCGTCGAATTTGTTGACGATGTCCTGATCGTCGATGCCGCTGCCGTAGACGAGACTGAAGACCCGGGAGTTGTTGATTTCCAGTGAGGGCAGCAGCGCGAATGCAACGCCGGTTCCGCTGGCCCGATTCAGGCCGCCGACCACGATGGTGATGCTGCCCCCCGGTCGGTCGGGATGGTTGAGTGAGGATCTGATCTCGATGAATCTGGCACCGCGGGTGGGCCAGATGAATTGTTCGGAAAATGTTTGATCCACTTTGAGAATGCGCCAGCATCCGCAGACCGCAAGCAGCAGCAGCAGTGGCGGTAGCCACCATCGTTGCCACAGCCGAGCGCGCCGTTGGAATGTTTCCCGTCGGTTCGCCTCGATGATCTGCCGGGTGCCGTAGGCGTCGGGCGACACGGGGGTCATCGGACTGGTCGGCGGCACCGGCTTGCCGAACGTGCGGGGGTGTCGTCTGGTGCTGGTTGTTCGGGACGGCCGACCTGCCGTCGTTCGGACCGCGGCCGCGGGTAGGGCCGCCGGGGAACCGCTGGCCGCGCCGTCGTGGTGGTCATGAAGTCCTCCGAGGATCACACCGCAGTACTCCACGGCATGTTCCCTTCGAGCGTCGGCGCAAACATCGCGGCGACACTCGCGCCGGATAAGCGGCCCCACCCGCGAAACGGTGACGGGTCGGCCCACTCCGGCACGCATCACCGGCGAGCGGGCTGCCGGCGTCAAGCGGGTGGCGCCCAGCGACTCGGCGAGCGGCAGCGCGGGTGGACAACCACTGCCTTAGTGTTGAGCAACAGTTGCATGAATGCAAGAGTTGCATGCGACATCGGTCGCGGTAGGATCTGCGGTCAGCTGTCCTGCTCAACAATGGCGATCATCGCCTGCGGTTCGCTGCTCTGCTGTCACCGCGGTGCCCGTCGCGCCGGCACGTGGCCAGGCCTGATCGGCGGCCGCGGATTTCTGCGCAGTGGCCCAGGAAACTGTGAGGTGCCCGGTGAGTGACATGCAAGTGGACCTGGTCTGTGTCGACCGGGAAATCTGGTCGGGGCGCGCGCAGATGGTGGTGGCCCGCACCGTCGAAGGGGACATCGGCGTGATGCCCGGCCACGCACCGCTGCTGGCCCAACTACGCGAAGGTTTCGCTGCCCGGATCATCGAACCGGACGACACCGTGCTCGGCGTGGCGGTGCACGGCGGATTCCTGTCGGTGACCAAGAACGGGGTGTCGATCCTTGCGGAGGACGCCGAATTGCGGGAGGAGATCGATGTCACCAGGGCACGCGCCGCGTACGAGGACGCCAAGGCGCAGGGAACCCGAACCGCGGAAGCGGAGGCCGAGCTGCGCCGAGCCCGCGCTCAGCTCCTGGCTTCCGGTGAGCCGATCTAGCCGACTGTCCCTCGGTCGCACGGATCGGCACCCGGGCCGCCGCGAGGCCGTCAGACCTCGCATCAGGTGCTGGTTGCCGCCGACCCTGGCGGGACTTTTCCTGGGACACGACGGCAATCGGACACGGCGGTGGTGAGGACATAGATCACAACGGATTCACCTTCATCGAGCGGTTGCTGAAGGCGCTGCACCGGCGGGTCGCGCTGACCTGCTCGACGCGGTGGCCGCCACGTCCGGGTACCAGCGTCAAGTGGCCTTCGCCGCGTTCCGCCGTTTCCTGGCCGCGCACGGGGCGGCCGAGGAGGAGACCGTGCATCCCGCCGCCTGCACGGGGGCAGGCGTGGTGGTGGAGCAACGGTTGGCTGAGGAGTACCAGGCAGAGCAGCAGATCACCGCCCTGAGCAGCTGGAGGTAGATTCCGGCGCCTTTGCCGAACAATGCAGCCAGCTCAGAGCCGCGGTCACCGCGCACGCTCGCCACGAAAACCACGACGAGTTCCCCGCACTGACCCGTGTTGTCGACCGAGTCACGCTGATTCGCCTGCAGCAGATCGTGTCCCAGGTGCCCGACATGGCCACCATGGCGGTCGACGAGCCGTTCGCGGATCAGCTCCGAGGACACCGGCAACGACTCGGCGGCACAGCCGACGCCACATCGCCCTGAACGCCACTCGCCGAAACGAGTCGTTTCCACCTCCGAACGCTCCGGCGCAACAAGCGGCTGTTGATCGCTTCCCGCAGGCGGTTCGATAGTCCGACCCAGCGAGGTGCTGACCGCCGTCATCGACGTAGTTCACCTCAGGGCGAACCAATCGTCAGTCCGGCCTCGGCACACGATGGATCTCTTGCGGGCTGTGCCTTCTTCGGAGTGTTTGAAATGGCCGCCCGGGAAAAACGTGATCTGATGGCCGGGCGATAGTCGCGCTGCGACATGGAGGAGTCATCGTCCGTGACGATTGCCGCGGAACCAGCGGCAAATCCGACGGGTGATCGTTGAGCTGTGATAACAAACGTCATCCGGAGTTCAGCGTCGTTGCGCCCAGCAAGGTGTCCAGTGCGAGGGTGAACCTCGTTCCCGATGTGCAGCCCCGACGGCTTTCCTGGTTTGGTGCTCGTTATCTGGATCGAATCATCCGGCCACCGCGCCCAGATACCCTGCAGGCGAACCACTGTCGCCTTGCGCCTTCCCTCCGAAAACAATTCCGGGAGGTGACAGCCTTGTCCGGTGATGCGTTCCTGACAGGCGCAAGCCGTCCAGTCGAGAGCGGTTCATGCGCGCTTGGCCTGAGTCGGACCGCTGACGACACCCTTCCGGCGGCCTGCGACTGCTGGGCCGGGGCGCTGCTCGCGCAGACCCCGCACCCAGTGGTCCGCCGGTGTGACCGGTCGATTGACCACCTGACCGGATTCCGGCCGCTGAACCGGTGCCAGTCGCCGATCTCCACGGTCAACCCCAGGTGCATCGAAACTCATGTAACACATCGAGCCCGATACAGGGACGATTCCGGTCCACCAGCGTCTCCCGTAACGATGTTCTGTCCACCGCGGGATTGTGAGGAGCGCGGGGCGTCCGAGCATCGGGGTGTGCTGCTTAGAGCTGTGGAACGTGTAGTTCTCTTGTCTTTCATGGCCAAATCGAGCTCGCCGTCATCGACACGGCCGAGAAGCGAAAGCAGCCTGGCTCGGCGCCGTCCAGATCTCGGAAATAGCCAGTCGCCCGATATCCAAATTCTGATGGCCGCTGGGGTTGGTCCGGCAGGGCGATTGGACACGTCCCGGTAGACGGCATGTTTTCTTGGCTGAGCGCCGCCGGCCTCTGGTACCTCGACGTAATCGACGTGAGGGCGCTCCGAAGGTCCTTTCCCAAGACCGGGCGCTGTTCAACCGAGCGGTGCCCGGGGTGACCTTCCGCGCCGGCTGACTGGTCGGCTGACAGAGCATGCTGAACAGTAAGCATATTGGATTGCACAGTCGTGCTAGGATCTGCACATGCGTGCAGCCAGTGATCTGACCGGTCTGGCGTTGATCCGGGAAAGCGCGATGCGGCTGACCGCTGAACGCGGCTGGGCCGCGGTGTCGATCCGGGACATCGCCGCGAACGCCGGTGTGTCGTCGTCGTTGGTCGTTCACCACTTCGGCACGAAGGCGCGGTTGCGGGAGGCCGTTGATGCCCGGGTGACCGAGGTCTTCGCGCGGCTGCTCGAGCAGCTGGGTGACACCGAGGTGCGGGACGGGGAGTTCATGTCGCTCGCGGCCGCGTTCCACGAGCAGGTCGGCTCCGACGGCGCGGTGCTGGCTTACCTGCGGCGACTGCTGATCGACGGCGGCCCCGCGGCGTCGGCGCTGTTCGGGTCGATGTATGCCGCGACGGTTGCCGGTTTGGCGGACCTGGAATCGGCCGGTGTGCTGCGGCCGACCGTCGATGCAGCGGCGCGTGCCGCGTTCCTGCTGATCAACGACCTGGCGGTGGTGCTGCTCCGCGACGAAGTGGCCCGGGTGCTGGGAATGGATCCGCTCAGCCGACAGGGCCTGCGCCGCTGGGGGAACACCGTGATGGAGATCTACCGTGGCGGAGCCTTCGCCGGTCCCGACGAGACTGTGGGAGAAAGGAATGAGCGCACCGATTGAGGTCGCGGCCTTGACCGCGACGTTCGCAATCGCGTTGATCCGGGCCGGTCGGCGCGGGCGCTTCTACTTGGGCGACCGGCGGGCGGCCTGACATGGAGGTCGGGGATTCGGCCCAGCGAACATGCCGGGTCCAAGACAGCGATATTGAGTTGTTCGCCGCGATGTCCGGGATGTCATCCAGTGCATTTCGATGTGAAACTGGCCGCGCGCAGCAGGTTCGGGTGGGTTGGCGTCCAGGGCGGCGTCAGCAGCGGGGCTGCTCGACGCATTTGTCGTTCGGGATCTGCCCGGTGCCGGCGGCGTGTTCCTGCAGGCCAGCGAGGACCCCGCGATCCGGGCGGCGTTGTTCGTGGTCAATGACCTCGCTCTCATCCTGGTGAGACACCCGATCGCCAATGGTTATTCGTGCCGACCGCTGACCCCGGAAGGGATCGACCGGGAGGCCACCGCCGTCTATGCCGAAGGCGCGTTCAGCGCCCCGTGGAAGGAGTACTCCCGTGAGCACGACCCAATCCGTCATCCGCGCCGAGGGGCTGGCCAAGACCTTCGGCCGGTTCCGCGCTCTGGACGGGCTTGACCTTGAGGTGGCCCCCGGAGAGGTCCACGGCTTTTTGGGCCCCAACGGGGCGGGCAAGTCGACGACGATCCGTGTCGTCCTCGGTCTTATCCGCGCCAGCGGCGGCCATGTCGAGCTGTTCGGCGGCGACCCGTGGCGCCAGGCCGCGACGCTGCACGAACGGCTCGCTTATGTCGCCGGTGACGTCGCTCTCTGGCCGGGGCTCACCGGGGGCCAGTGTCTCGACGTTCTCGGCGCGACCCAGGGCGGGCTTGATGAGGCCCGCCGGGCCGCCCTCATCGAGCGGTTCGACCTCGACCCGACCAAGCGGGTCCGCGATTATTCCAAGGGCAACCGGCAGAAGGTCGCCCTGATCGCCGCCCTCGCCGCCGACGCCGATCTGCTGGTGCTTGACGAGCCGACGTCCGGGCTGGACCCGCTCATGGAGCAGGCCTTCCAGGAGGTCGTCCGGGAGCGGCGCGAGGAGGGCTGCACGGTCCTGCTGTCGAGCCACATCCTCGGTGAGGTCGAGGCTCTGGCCGACCGGGTGAGCATCATCCGCCGGGGCCGGACCGTGACGACCGGAACCCTCGCCGAGCTGCGCCGGCATACCCGCACCCACGTCCACGCGGTCACCGTCGACGCGGCCGCGGGCCTCGCCGACGCTCCGGGCGTGGCGGACTACGTCTCCGAGCGGCTGGACGGCCACGTCGACAGCCGGTTCACCGTCGACGCCGAGCATCTCGACGCCGTCGTCGGTCGGCTGCACGCCGCCCGGATTCACACTCTCACCGCCACCCCGCCGAGCCTGGGCGCGCTGTTCCTGCGTACCTATGACGGGCAGGCCGTGCCGCTGGATGCCACCGGGCTCGGCGAGTCGCAGGGTGCTCGGCGATGAGGGCGACCGGCCTGCGGGCCATGCTCGGTGTGCAATGGCGGACGCACCGCCGCGGCACGCTCGTCTGGATGTTCGCGCTCATCGCCGTCATGGTCGGAACGGCGGGGGCGGTCGCCGCCCTGTACACCACCCCCGAGAAGATCCACACCTACGCCCAGGCCGTCACCGCCGGTGACGCGCTCGTCGCGATCAACGGCAGGGTCGAGGGCATCGACAGTCTCGGCGGGGTCATCCAGGACGAGTTCGGCTTCCTGGCTGCCTTCCTCCTCCCGCTGCTCGGGATCAGCCTCGTCGCGCAGGTCACCCGGCGTGAGGAGGAGGCCGGGCGGCTCGAGGCGGTCCTCGGCGGCCGGGTCGCGCGGCACGTCCCGGTGCTGGCCGGGCTCATCGTCGCCTCCGCCGCCGTCGTCGTCACCGCCATCGCGTTCGCCCTCGGGCTCACCGTCTCCGGTGTACCCGCCACCGGATCGGTCCTCTACGCCGCTTCCCTCGGCGCTCTCGCCGTCGTCTTCGCCGGGCTCGCGGCGCTGCTCGCCCAGGTCACCCTGCACTCCCGGGGCGTCTATGTGTGGAGCCTGCTCGTCCTGGCCGTGGCCTACCTGCTGCGGGGCGTCGGAGACGTGACACAGACGTGGGTCACCTGGCTCTCACCGCTCGGCTGGGCCGAGAAGGCCGCGCCGTTCGGGGCGATGCGGTGGTGGACCCTGCTCATCCCCCTGGCCGTCGGCGGGCTGCTCGCCACCCTCGCCGTCCTGCTCGCCGCACGCCGCGACCTCGGTAGCTCCCTCGTCCGCGGGGGCGCGGGATCGGCGCGGGCGACGACATGGCTGCGCAGCCCGCTCGGGCTGGCTACCGCCATCCACCGCCCGGCGGTGCTCGGTTGGCTGGCCGGTGCCCTGGTCATCGCGGGCATGATGGGCGCGCTCGCGCAGCAATTCCTCGACGCCGTCGCCGGGAACCCGGCCATGGCCCAGGCCATCGGGATGTCGGGTGCGCAACCCGAGGACGGGTTCGTCGCCGTCACCCAGCTCTACATCGCCATCATCGCCACGGGGTATGCCATACAGGCCGTCGGCAGTCTGCGCGGCGAGGAGACCGCCGGACGTCTCGAGCCTCGGCTGTCCGGCACCCTGTCCCGCCTGCGCTGGCTCGCCGCCCACGGCATCGTCATCGTCACCGGCCTCGTCGTCATCGTCATCGTCTCCTCGGTCGTGCTGGCCGCGGCGACGGCGTGGTCGATGGGCACCGCGGTTCAGCTGGGTCGCGTTGTCGGGGCGGGCGCTGCCTACCTGCCGGCCGAGCTCCTCGTCGGCGGGCTGGCGCTCGCGCTGTTCGGCGTGCGGCCCAGGGCGTTCCCGGCGACCTGGGCGGTCTTCGCCATCATCGCCTTCATCGCCTTCCTCGGCCCGGGCCTCAAGCTGGCCGGGTGGGCGCTCGACCTGTCCCCGACGACCCATGTCGGGAACCCTCCGCTGGGCACCGTCCAGGCGCTGCCACTCGTCGTCCTCGGCGCCATCGCCGCGACCCTCGGCATGGCCGCGGCGGTCGGCTTCCGCCGTCGGGGAGTGCCACGGAGCTGAGCCGGCGGGAACGCCGCCGG
>JGI20200J14955_1000253_pt1 | contig 12326 bp, 11 predicted proteins | sample NGESurshal092012_FD_14955 | JGI IMG/M metagenome (IMG submission 14955) | reverse complement strand
GCAAGTCGAAAGACCCTCAGCAATTTGAGCGTTTCTTTCAAGCCCAAGTCCTCTGGGACGAAACCATGGCCGATGTCATCACCCAATTTCTAAGAAGGAATCCAGAGTCCTATGTCGTCGTTCTAGCAGGCCAAGGCCATATTATCTATGGCTATGGTATTCCCAGCCGAGTCGCCCGCCGGATCAATTCCATTTCGGTAAAAGCCGTAGTCCAACGATCGGTGCTGCTGAATCCAACAGAAAAGTATCCTCAAGAAAAATCACGCATCGCAGACTATTTCTGGAACAATCGTTAGCGGCTTAGAATTAAAAAGAAATAGCTTTTTCCTTACTTTGCACTCATCATGACTGGTACTTTTGCACGTTCTGATAACACTATGCTTCGAGGCGTAAACCTCTATCTCATCGGGATGATGGGCTCCGGAAAATCCACCGTAGGCCGCATTTTGGCTGAGAGCCTGGACTATCAGTTTTTTGATAGTGACCAACTCATTGAAGAGGTGAGTAAAAGATCCATTGCTGAAATTTTTGCCCAAGAGGGAGAAGAATCATTTCGCACGGTGGAAACTCAGGTTTTGGCTCAGCTCGCCCCCTATGTCCGTCTGGTCATCTCTACGGGCGGTGGGGCCGTCCTTAAATCTGAGAATTGGTCCTATTTCCATCATGGCGTCGTCATTTGGTTCGATGTGCCCCCTGAAACCTTATTGGCAAGGGTTAGCCAAGACCCAACCCCTCGCCCCCTGCTCCAGCAAGCACACCCTTTACAGACCCTCAAAACCATTAGTCAAGAGCGACAGCGTTACTACGCTCAGGCTGATATCCGGATCGATGCCGATGCCCCTGCCCAAGAAGTTGCTCAACGAACTCTGGATGGTTTAAAAGCCCGCATTGAGCAGGATGCACCGAATCGTGCCAAATTCTACGGAATTTAGTTCGGGGAGGCGCGTTAGATTATAGCTATGAACTCAGTCAGGCATGGCTCATGACCACGAGTCCAGATAGTTTCTCTATTTACTATCACCAACAGACCAAATACACTCCTGAAGGGATCGCGCGTAGTGCGAAGCCCCTGGATTGGGAAAGCCAACCCTATCCTTTTAAGAAGTATCCGGTTGGTACGGCTATTGATTTAAAACCCTACCTTTTGCAAGCAGAGACCCTTACAGAAGATCCTGTAGTGCTCGAAGAGCGCAAACGAATTTCCAAACTGCTCTATCTCAGTTACGGAGTGACGGCGGTGGTGCCTTATCCCGACCATCCGTTTTATATGCGGGCAGCCCCTTCGGCGGGGGGACTCTATCCGGCGGAGATTTACCTGGTTAGTCGGGGAACCCAAGGTTTTCCAGAAGGTTTATATAACTATCAGGTCAAAGACCATAGCCTGATTCGCTTTTGGGATAGCCCTGTCTGGGACAAATTCCTAGCCACTTGTTTTTTACATCCGTACCTTCGTCAAGCGACCTTGGCCTTGGTGACCACTACCCTGTTTGATCGGTCCCGCTGGCGCTATCAAGACCGAGCCTATCGCAGAGTTTATCTGGATACCGGCCACCTCTTGGGTAATATCGAATTAGCTGGTGCCCTTATGGGCTTCCATGCCGGTCTCTTGGGTGGGTTCTATGACGATGGCTTGGCGGACCTTTTGTATCTGAATATCGAGGAAGAAGCACCGAGCGCTGTGGTGGCTCTGCTAGAAAATCCTGAGGGAGAACGCACAGAATGGGAAGGAAGTTTAGTCCTTCCTTCTGAAAAATGCATAGATTATCCAGAGGTTGAAGCAGGAGCGTTGTTGCGCTTCATGCACAACCACTCCAAAATCGGTCAATCGCCTCGGGTCTCCCAGCCCGCAGCAACCGAGCAGGACAAATACAACTTTCCCTTCTGCCTCAAGGTCTCCACCGAAGCAGAACCGATTATTTGGCAAGACAAACTGGAGGCAACCATCATCCAGCGTCGGTCTACCCGTCAATTCACAGGAGAAGATCTAACCATCCGCGAACTTCAGCAGATTCTCAGTTTTACCTATCTACCCACTAAATACGATACACAAGGCTTCGACCCCAGTCCGGAATACTTCGATTTATCTTTGCTGGAAACGTTCGTGGCCGTCACCGGAGTGCTAGGTATTGATGAAGGTTGCTACTACTATGCGCCCCAGGCAAGGGAATTACGTCAAATCCGCTTCAAAAATTTCCGTCGAGAAATCAATTACCTCTGTCTAGGGCAGGATTTAGGACGAGATGCAGGAGCCGTGATCTTTCATACAGCCGACTTAAAAAAAGCTGTAGACCGCTATGGAGAAAGGGCCTATCGCTATCTGCATATGGATGCAGGACACCTCGGCCAACGCATCAATCTGGCTGCTATCCGCCTCGACTTAGGAGTGAGCGGGATTGCTGGATTCTTTGATGACCAAGTCAATGAAGTCTTGGGCATCCCAGAAGATGAAGCAGTCCTCTATATCACGACGCTAGGCCGTCCATCTCGCCGGGGTGGAACCTAAAAGTTATTTCACCTTCGCCAGGAGGACACGGTGGCGGGGAGTGTTGCAGGTCAGTGTGGGCTCAGTAAAGCCTGCCTGAGCGATAGCTCGCTCTAAGTCAAAGCTAAAGTAATCATCCATATAGGGCTCTGTACTCTTGAGCAGGGTCAGGATGTAGGGGGGCATTTGGGCATAGATGTNGGACTGGGGGTTCATATCCATCAGCGCTAAATACCCACCGGGACGAAGCAACCGCCTAGCCTCTNGGATAATCTGAACGGCAGCGGTTTGGGGAAGTTCATGGAAGAGAAGACAGGCAGACACAAGGTCTACAGAGGCCGAGGGCAACCCCGTAGACTCGGCCGGGGCATGCAGCCATCTGGGGATAGTTTTGTCTCTACTCTTCAATTGGGAACGATACTGGGCCACGGCTAAAAAATAGGGCGACAAATCCACTCCCGTGATCTTTGCTTCGGGATAGAGGGCTTGCAAAGCAAAGGTGCTCATCCCCACGCTGCAGCCCAAATCCACCATATCTTGAGGAGCCGTGCAGATTTGGCCTTTGAGAATATCGTGATAACTCTTTCGTAAGCGGGCATCCCCTTCGGCCCCTCCATCGGGCCAAATGCGGGCATGTACAGCATAGGCCGCTACTTCTACTTCCGTGGCCGGTTCCCAGCCCAAGTTGCCTTCTTCATAGGCATGGAAAGAGCGCACATAGTAGTCGGGATAGGTCAGACTAGGATTATTGACTTGATTAAATTCTGCGGTCCAATCTCTAGCGCGTAAGGCTGCTGCTTCTTGAGTCCACTGCACACCAATGGCCTCTGCACGCTTGATCATCATCTGACGGGCTTGGTGCTTTGCCAAATTAGCGAGTGGCTTGATGGCAAGAATGCCGTTGACAAGACGAGAGGAAAATCTAAGCGTGGAATCAACAGAAGCAGTCATAGTAAACGTTTTTGGTTATGCCTCTTATCCTGTCATAGGAAGCGGGCATTTAGAGCATTTCTCGTTGGCGTCTCTCCACATGCCAATTGAGAGCATCAGCCGGTCATAATTTAAGTGCACGGAGGCAAAGTAACTTAATGAGGCACACGAAAAATTTAGGAATGGAGGAACTTCTAAATGATAAGCGGGAAGAAATCCTCGCTATTGCAGAAAAGCATGGAGCTTGCAATGTCCGGGTGTTTGGCTCTGTGGCGCGGGGAGAAGCAGATGAAAAGAGTGATATTGACTTGCTCATCGATTACTCACTGGATAAAGTTACCCCTTGGTTTCCTGCTGGTTTAATGCTGGAATTACAAGACCTGCTGGGCCGAAAGGTAGATATTGTAACAGCAATTCTCATTATGAGACATTTGTACTCAAATCATAACTGGCAGAGAGTTTTATGACTGAATCGGTGAACGATGGAATGAGGGTTCGAGCCAGTTGAATTGCTCAAAACAGGATCCCTGCATGAGAACTCTTCTCATAATGAGAATTCCTGGATCGCTCCATAAAAGCATTGGAGCGGACAATATTGTGATATTTTGGTTTTGAGTTACGGGCGATACTAGGTCTACCTTGAGCCAACAACCAGAGGATTTGGTAGTGGGATCGTTCAGTTACAGTTTTGGCTTGGCGACAGCGCTTTTCCAATTCGTCGATGGAAAGGTGAGGGCTAACACAGAGACGTTTGGACATAGTAAAACACGCAAGTAATTACCTCCTATATTATGCGCATTTAGGCCGACATGATATTAGCTGCTCCGCTTGGCTACACAGCCCTGGCTTATATCCCCATGTCAGAAGCCAGGGGCTTTACGCCGATTTTCGGTCAAGGATTTCAAACAAGAATCACAAAACCCTCTTGTAGATACCCTATAACGTCTTCTAACCTCTTCAGAAATTAGAGACTACTCTGGGCTTGCGGACTCTTTGGCGGAGGCGAGGCAGGGCCCATAAAGTTCCGAAGTAACATCCTACGGAAGCTACTGCTCCAAACAGGAGGGGAAAGAAGACAATCGCTAAAATTAGCTCACTGCCCATTTGGTGCAGATTTTCAAAAGAACTTAGGGCCGTATATACGTCCTTTGGATTGAGTCCCAAAATCAGTGCGCCCAAAAATGCAAAACTGGTTGGGGCTGGCAGAATCCCGATCAAAAAGGCCCCCAAAGTAGCAGCCACGATATTGGCGCGGAACAGAGGTGCTAGCAACAAGGCGACAGGAGTAGCTAGACCAAAAGTAGGTACGGAAGTAATCCAACACCCTAAAGCGACTCCCCTAGCAATCTTTTCTGGAGCGTCATTGATGCGGGCTAAGCGCAAAATCTGTAGCCGAGCGCTATGGAGAACATTCCTTTTGCGCAGTTGGGCCCTACGGGTCAAACCTAGGCTTTCCATCACCTGTCCCTATACTCCTTTCAGCATAACCGCAGGAGGGCTGTGCTGCCTAGATGTGATTAGGGCGAGTGTGGATTACATGCCAAGAATTAGCTGGCGGGATAAGCCACTATTTTTTGTCTGAGCGGGTCATGCTCAAGGCTGTTTTGAAGAGCACACGCCGCTGTACGTCGTACTTTTTCAGAACGCGCTGAATGGACTAAAGGCATTACTGCACTAGGACCCCAGACCCGTATATACCAACAAATATGTTCATAAAGCCGAGGGGGTTCATCTTGGACATTCAGTAGGTGATGAATATATTCTTCTTCCGCCGTGCAACGCACACTTGATGAGGTCGGGCGGATGGGGATCAAAGTTTTCACAGGTCTCTCCTGACTAAATATGCAGCGACTTAACTGTTTGAACGAGCGTAGGGCAAATTTAACTTTATTAAGATTATATTAAAATTATTGCCCATGTGTATTTTAGACTGTTTTTTTATTTGGGAATACACATGGAGCACTTGGTATGTAAAAATTTATGAAAGTGGAACTAAATCACTTAAGTCCATTCCCATAATGATCCCCTTAACCTCTAAAAGTATTTAAATCCGTAAAAGATTCCCAGATTAAAACTTTAAGAGTTATGAGAAAGCCCCAAAACAGGTTACATTTCTTCAAAAAATGATTCCTGTATTGTTTTTTGATATGGAGTAACCGCACTTATATTGCACTTTTAGAGAAGGGGTTTAACAAAAGAGGCATGTAGATTTGTATCAGCTTTTTGGATATCTTTTGTTAACCGTAACTGTCGGGAGCCGACTGTCGGGCTGGAAGCTATGCGGTGAGGCATTGCGATGAAAAACACGGGCGGGTTTAGCCCCATAGTCTAGGGTCCAATGTTGGGCGACAAAAACCTGTTGCCATCCTCTATGCAATAGTTCCGGAAGGCTCCGAAGAAGGGGATAAACCGCTTGATATCGTGGATCTCCTACTACTACGAGCCAGGCTGCCTTTTGAGAAAGAGGACGGTAGCCCCCATAGATATGGCTCGGTGGCCAGTGGCTGTAATAGCTCACCACAGGCGAATCCGTGACGAGTTCTGCTGCTAAGGAATGCTCGGAGGAATGTTGGGACAGCCATACTCCNGCCATTACGGAGGGTTGATTCAGGACGACCCATTTGGGGAGTAGGGAGAGATAGTTTTGATTCCAGCTCCATAGCAAGGGTATGGTTATGCCCCATAACAAATCTCTGAAGCGTAGGGATATAGACGAACTTCCTCCGCTCCCTGCCCTTAAAAGGAGGGGTAGGAGGTTGAGGTAATAGCGAGCGCTTCCCGTGAGACGTCCTGTACCGACGAGCCAAAGAATCAATCCGAAATAGCTAAGACCGAGCAGGAAGTAAACACCAGCCAATCTTAGTTTCTGCTTGGTAGTCGCCAGCAGCAAGCCAAATACAGCAAAAATTAAAGGAATTGCTAGGGGTTTCCAGGTGTAGTGCCATAGATCTTGGAGGCGTTGGCTAAAATCACCTTGGCCAGCTTGGTCGATAGTCGCCCATTGATGGGTTTGGTCGAGAGAGCCGATGTTTTGCTGCCACAGCCATAGGGTGATCAGTACTAAGAGAGGGAGAACATAGGCTCGCTTTTTCTGGACCAGACAGTAAGCACTGTAGAGCACGACAATCGGCCAAGTCCCCCGATCACTGAGGAGTGCGAGAGACAGCACTAAGGCCGCATGTTTTGGTTTGGCGGCTAAGGCTATGCCTAAAGTTTGATAAAAAACGGCTAAGGGCTCTGCTACAGGCAAACTGCCTGTGAGCACAGTAATCGGATTGAGCCACCAGAGGAGGGCCGGGACCACGCCCCCTTGACGCCAAAGGATGAGCCCCGTGCATCCTGTCAGCAGGATAGAAAAAATCTCTAGCGCCTGCAGATTATGGATTCCTGACAGACCTAAGATAGCGGCACTAAAAAGATGGTAGAGCGGCAGCCAACTCCTGAGATTATCGGTCAGGGGGTCTATATACTCTCCGCTTTCCCACCAATGGGCACTGATCAGCCAGTGATGGTAGCTATCTTCCCAGGGAATCCCCCGTTCTAGGCGTTGCCCTGCTAACCATAGATAAGCTCCCCAGCCCAATAGCAGCACCACCAGAGAGAATAAGGATGGGAGGCGGTGGAAGTTTTTTGGGGTGAGGAAACTGAAAGGCTGAGACAAAGGGTGTGCAGTGCAGTATGCCGTACATTTTAGAGTCTGGGAATCTTAAAAAGTTGCACATACAGCGGATCGCACCCTGATTTGCCCTATACGAAATCTCATAAACCCGCTATAGATAAAACTTTCAGCCATGCTATGTTAAGAGCCATTTGCTGGCAGCATTGCTACGGGTAAACCAGATTCCAATAGGATTTTGTCAGAACCGTTGCAAACACAGAGGACATGGAATGATATGCTTCGTAACCTTCCAGACATTTCGTTAGAGCCCGCGAAGAGTTGGTTTGGTATAACAGATAACGAGTGTTCAAGCTGCCAGCGAACAAGTCGCTGCGCCAGGCTGTGATAGCGCTTTACATGGTTAGTTGATAGCGGTTAAACCGCAGTCAATAAAGGGCATACCAAAGATTCGTTGCTGTTTTTCACTTTTCTTCAAGGAGCGTGATGGAATGGTACTTGAACGGATACCTTGAATCTTCACTGGGGTTGCAGAATCTATGTTTCCTTCTGGTGTACTTAAAGCTTTTCTGCCCAGCGCACACGCGAACTCAAGCACCCATCCAAAATCTAATCGGATTTGGAACCAATGTGTCAAAGAGCTCGCTCAATTTCGACGCGACCGTCTCACGGTGGCTCTGGTTCTTATTCTGCCGATGATAACTTTGCTTCTCTTTGGATTTGCTATTCGTTTGGAAACCAAAGACATCCCCTTGGTCGTTCAGGACTTAGACCATAGTCCGTTGAGTCGTGCCTATTCGGAGCAGTTGTATGCTACCGAACAATTTCGGCCTGTAGAGGCAGAGGATGCTCGGGCCATTGACCGGAACCAGGCGAAAGCGGCGGTTATCATCCCTCCGGATTTTGCTCGTCGGATCAAAGGAGGAAAACCCAGTCCTGTACAAGTTGTTATAGACGGGACAGATGGCAACAATGCGCGTGTTATTCAAAACAGCATCCGGGCCACCAATAACTTTTTCTTGCGTAGCCACGGACTCCAAACCACCCCTGAGCGTGTAGTAGCCCATACAAGACTGTGGTTCAATCCTGGACGTCAAGAATCGCTCTACATTGTGCCTGGCGTCTACGCGGTCACGCTGTGGATCTTTCCCTCGTTGATTGCAGCAATTGCTATGGCACGGGAGAAAGAGTATGGCACCCTGATCCAGGTCTATGCCTCGAGTCTCAGTGCCGCAGAGCTAGTCTTGGGCAAAGGGCTTGCCTACCTTTTGATTGGCTTAGTTCAGGCGTTTATTGTCCTGGGTTCCGGTTCTTTCCTCTTTCATCTCGGGTTCGTCGGAGATCCGACCCCTTTCCTCCTAGGGACTCCTATCTTCTTGAGTACCAGTGTATTGTTTGGTCTATTTGTTGGAGCACGGGCGAATAGCCAGAGTACCGCCGTTCAAGGGACGGCCACCACAGGCTTCCTGACAGCCTATCTACTTTCAGGATTTATTTACCCGATCAGCAATATTCCATTTCCGCTATCTTTGATCTCTTTCCTTGTTCCGGCCCGCTACTATATCGACCTGACGCGGGATGCCTTTGTCCGAGGGGCTGGATGGTCATCGGTTTGGTATGCTCCGCTGGTGCTGGTATTGCTCAGCCTGTTGCTGTTTAGGGGTGCTGAACGGACTTTGCATCGGATGCAACTGCCAGAAGGGTCAATCACGAAGCCCTCAACGGTTAGGGGAAGCTCAAAAATTCGCTGGTTTGACCGTTTGTTGAAGGGACGTTTCTGGTCTTTGGTGAAGAAAGAGACGGATCAAACCTTGGCGAACAAACAACTGATCTTTTTGCTGCTCTTTCCCCCGACTATTCAGCTCATCGTCTTTGGCTTGGCGCTGAACCCTGAGGTGAAGCACCTAAAATTGGGGATTGCAGATTCATCGAATACCCCTGCTAGCCGAGAACTCGTTCATGCCTTCACGGTTAATGACGTGTTTGAGGCACACTACACTGTGAGCGAAAAGGCGCTCAGTGATCAGGTGCACAGGGGACAACTCAATGCTGGATTGATAATTCCACCAGAGTTTAATCGCAACCTAAACCGGGGCACCCCTGCGGACATCCAAATCTTGATTGATGCTGTTGATGCCAATACGGCGGGTATTGCGGCTGGTTATGCTGCGCAAATAGTTGGTCAATACAATCGCCAGCTGGACCCTAACCAGACCCCACCGCTCGTGGATCCTCAGGTGACTATCCTCTATAACCCAGGCCTGATCAGTAGTTGGTTCTTTGTGCCTGGGGTCTTGGGATTGATTCTGACGCTGATGAGTTCTTTGGTTTCGGCGGCGGCTTTGGTCCGAGAAAAAGAAACAGGAACGCTGGAACAGTTGTTGATGACGCCTGCTGCTGATTGGGAAATTTTGCTGGCGAAGGTNGTCCCGCTCTATCTGCTCCTGCTGGGCGATGTGCTCTTCGCGTTGGGCATTGCCCGTTTGGTCTTTGGCGTTCCTTTTCGGGGCAGCTTAGGGTTGCTGCTCTGCTTAGCCAGTCTTGCCATTTTTGTGGGCATTGGCATTGGTACTTTGTTGGCAACGCTTGCGGCTAGTCAGATTCAAACCCAGCTCCTTGCTTTTTTCATCAATTTACCGGTCAATATCCTGTCTGGAACGGTGACTCCGATTGAAAGTATGCCGCCATTTTTCCGCTATTTATCCNTGTTTAATCCTCTGCGCCATTATGTCGAAATAGTACGGGGCATCTTACTCAAGGGGGTAGGGTTGGAGGTTCTATGGCCCAATGCTCTAGCCTTAGGAATTTTTGCGATGATTCTGCTCGCGGTGAGTGCCAGCAGATTCCGTAGTCAGTTAAGTTAGGTCCCCTAATTCCCTAGAAAGTATAAATAATTATTGTGCTATTGATATCTGCAATATACAACAGAATTAGATTCGTTCAGAGGACAAGCTAAAGCACTGATTTAGAAAGATGAAAATCGATATAATTTGTGCAAATATTGAGTAATAGCAGAACCTGAAGTCAGGGGCAGGGAGAAATGGAAAATAAAGGATTAAGTACAATAATCCAGAAAGAGCTACTAAGAAGGTTGAATACCTTCTTTTTTGTAGCAAAAATAAAGTGGTTATAAAGAGAGTAATTAGCCAGAAAAATGGGCGAAATAGAAGGTGTATATGTGATGAAGTGAAAGCAATATAATCATTTAAAATCTTGGTAAGTTCAAAAGGATTTAAAACTTTAAAATTCAACTTGAAAGGTAAGGGATTTTCATCCATTCCATCTAAAAAAACATAGTAAGGTTCGGGGTAATTTAAGGGTCGTAGAAAAGTTATATATACCTTAAGCCTATATTTAAGATATGAGAGTGGATGAGATCTGACATTTTGAGCCCATAAAGTTCTTATATAAGGGTCGTTATAATCTGGACTCTCAAGTATTTTCTCGTCATAAATTACATTAGTATCTTCTGTTTTTGCAAGCAAAGAAACTTGATTGCACAGATATTTTGTGCGATTTTTTGGATCTATTTCAATCAAATTTTCACCATAATAGTTGTTTATAATATCAAGATTTTTAGAATCTAATTGGCACTGAATAAATATGATTTCATTGAGGAGCTGAGCATTTAGTGGACTGGTTTTTTCAAAAGAAATAAAAGTACTAAAACTCAAATTTATCAGCAGGTAACCTAATGAAATAGAGAGTGTGACAAGAGGGATACTGTACTTATTATGAATACCTGTTAAGCGAACAAACTGATAGCTCCATAAAACCATAATGGGCAACGCGGCAGCTATTCCATTATGTCTTACTGAGATAGCATAAAAAATGAATGCGAGACCGAGCATTAATTTGCTTCTAGAAGGCTTTCCTAATCCTAAAAGCAATGAAGCCCAAAAGAGCGATATTGCAAGGTGCGTATCCTTCCATATCACTCCAGAAAAATTGATAAGGAAAGGAAAAAATGGAACAATAATTGCACTCAGGGCCAGTGGCAACCGAGATGTGTGATATAGCAGGTGCCAAGCAAGATATAAAAAACCCGCCCAGTAAAGAAACATTTGCAGGACAAGCATGGGCTGAGGGCCATCGTAAATTGATATCAAGGCTCTCCAAAGTATGGTCATGCTCACTGGATGCCAATTATCTAAAGGCAATTTTCCAATCGCTTGCCCATATTGGACGAAGGAATCATACTCCATAAACCCTGGCCAAAAAGCCAAAAGGGATAAAGTCAATCCAGCTATCGAAACTGCATAAAGTAAGAGAGACTGGCGAAAGAATTGGGACATATTTTTTGGTGTTGCACAAAAAGCGAATGATTTAGATTACAGTAATTTTCAGGTAAATTAACCACAGTCATCGAACACAGCAATTCAAAATTCAAAACTTCGGTAGCCTAGAAACCCTATCCCCAAAAGTTAAGCTTACGAAGTCTCCAAAGAACTTTCGTAAATTTTTCCAGATTTTCTTCTACGCGAGAGCTATGGTAAGCCCCGTAGTAAAGCTCAAATTTCACAATATCGCAGATGCCTATATCTTCTGGAGATAAGGTAATAATGTGCTGATAGACAGACATATTTTTACGGTTGATATAGCTGATACAGGTGTTAGTATCAAGCAAATAAATCATAGGAGCGGCTCTCGCTCTGGTTGCTCTTCTTGGGGCGCGCGCTCTAGCTCACCTCGCCAAGCTCCGAACGTACTTAGAAATTCTGGTGACCACTTGCGCTTTTCTTTTTTTTGCAAAGGCTGATAGACAATAGTTATATCCACATCAGTATTTTGAAGGTCAGGTAGTGAAATATGTAACATTCCATCGCTGTCAACGGGGGACTTGAGTTTAATACTGGTCATTATCAATTACCTCTGAAATACTTCATTATCTAGAACGATAGAATCATCGGCACAGATGCTATAGATACGTTCAAAAAAGCTAACGGGCCACCCTCGCTCATCGACTTCTTGCGCTGCAAGCTCAGCGGGTGACAAGGAAACTCTAGGCTATACGTGACAAAGGTTTGAGAAAATGGCAAGGACAAAAAATGGGGAGCATCAATGTAGCTCCCCTCTAACAATATGTTCCCTACATCTTACCAAACCACCCTCCGGGCTCATCTGAATGAAAGCCAGTATCTAACCCTACAGCTCCTGTTGTTATTGATACAGGTTCATCGTCAGGTAAAACTCTCCGTTTTAGCCAGTGTCTTTCCTCAGCCGATTCAATATCGAAGTCGCAAGCGTAACTTGCAACGCTTTTTAGTATTGCCTCAGCTCAGCATCAAACTCTTATGG
>JGI20200J14955_1000252_pt1 | contig 12360 bp, 14 predicted proteins | sample NGESurshal092012_FD_14955 | JGI IMG/M metagenome (IMG submission 14955) | reverse complement strand
TGGTTATCTTCCAAGGGCAGGAATCTAGATTTTGCGAGCTCACTGCTAATCTATTCCTCAAACTAGTTTCCCCAATCCCAGGAGAAGAGCACGATGGCAAACCCAGGCTGGATACGCACTGAGTCACCCTTTCATCCGGGTGAACTGGCAATTCACGCTCGATTTGGAGCGCAGGAGCGCATGGACAAGCAAGGCCGCCGAGTGATTCGGGAATACCTTCCCGATCAGCATCGGCAGTTCTTTGCCCAACTTCCCTATGTGATTGTGGGTACGGTGGATGCAGCCGGAAACCCCTGGGCTTCGATCCTCGCGGGGAAACCAGGCTTTCTCTCCTCCCCTGATGACCGCACCTTGCAGGTTACCGCCAAGTCTCTGTTTGGCGATCCCTTGACAACCACCCTCGCGAACGGAATCGACATCGGTTTACTCGGCATAGAACTGCATACTCGCCGTCGCAATCGCCTGAATGGCACTGTTACAGAAACCTATACAGAAGGTTTTGGGGTGCAGGTGAGGCAAAGCTTTGGTAACTGTCCCCAATACATTCAGGCACGCATGTTTGAGCTGGGCGAGGGTAATCCGGCTGACCCCAAACCCGTCCATCAGATCACAACGTTGGGAGCAGTGGAAGAAGCCATGATTGCTGCCGCTGACACCTTCTTCATTGCCACGGCATATCAAGATGAATCGGCGGGTGCTGCCAGGGGCGTGGACGTTTCCCATCGTGGTGGTAAACCGGGCTTCGTGCGGATCGATGACGACCATACCTTGACCGTCCCCGACTTTTCCGGCAATGGTCACTTCAACACCTTCGGCAACCTCGAGTTGAATCCTCGTGCAGGACTGCTGTTTGTGGATTTTACTCAAGGCAATCTTCTTTACCTCACAGGCACCGCCGAAGTGATTTGGGAAGGAGTTGAAATTGGTGCCTACGAAGGGGCAGAGCGATTGTTTCGTTTCCAACTGAATCAGGGATGCCGGGTGGAAGGTAGTCTCCCTCTGCGCTGGTCAACTCCAGAATTCTCACCGTTCCTTCAGCACACTGGTTCCTGGTAGAAAACTTCTCCCAGCAAAGGTCAGTTCGGCTCAAGGATATTCAGTCCTCACCAAGTAACCAGGTACCCAAATCCTATGGAAACCAAACCTCCTTTACCACCCTTCACGGTAGAAACCGCAAAGGCCAAAGTTCAAGCAGCAGAAGATGCCTGGAACACTCGTGATCCAGGGAGGGTCGCCTTGGCATACACCGAAAATTCTGAGTGGCGGAATCGAGCAGAATTTCTCAGTGGACGAGCCGCCATCAAAGAATTTCTCAAACGCAAGTGGGCAAAAGAACTGGACTACCGCTTAAAAAAAGAACTTTGGTGCTTTATGGACAACCGTATTGCGGTGCGATTTGAGTACGAGTGGCATGATGATTCTGGCTTCTGGTATCGCGCCTATGGCAATGAAAACTGGGAATTTGCCGATAATGGTCTGATGATGCGGCGATTTGCCAGCATCAATGATGTGCCAATTCAGGAGTCTGAACGAAAGTTTCGCTGGGAACGCACCTGATCTCCACATAGGCGGATGATGTGCAACTTACTACCTATGACCCTGAGTTTGAAAAAGCTCAATCCCTGTTAGCACTAATCGATTTTTCAGCTCTAACACTGTTTGCTGTTTTTGAGGGTGCAACCAATCGGGAATGATTTCTGCTAAAGGAACTAGAACTGAACCCCTTTCAGCCATAAAAGGATGGGGCAACGTTAAATCAGCGGTATTAAGAACCCATTGATCATAAAAGAGTAAATCCAGATCCAGGGTTCTGGGTCCCCAATGAATCTCTCTACCTCTACCAAACTGATTTTCCACTGCCTGCAAAGCCCTTAAGACCATATGGGGTGTTGGCCGTACTTCAAAAAGAGCACAAGCATTTAGATAGTCTGGCTGAGGGGGTCCAAAGGCGGGTGTTTTATAGAAACTAGATACTTTTTGCAGGTGCCACTGAGGCTCTTGAGATAGTACATCAAGCGCGAGATTAAAGGTATGAGCAGGGTTTCCTAAATTCCCCCCTAATCCCACCGCAATCACGGCCATTACTTTTTGAATAATCGAAAAACAGCGAACACACCGGCAATAATGGCAGCAAAAACAGCCAAGTTGAGCAACATAAACACAAGGCCAAAAGCCATTCCTAAGGCCATCCGCCCTAGGAATAAGACAACCAAGATGGCAGCGGTAAGCCACAGCCATTCCTGAACAGAACTACCCTTCGTCTGCTGGGCGCCTTCCTTCGTACTTAGATTGGCAGGAGTCTTCCACTTGAAATTTGCATTAGTCTTCGAATCCTGATTGACTTCCTGCTCTAGACGCTTGAAACGCTCTTCAAAATCTTGTGTCATAGCCTAAATCGAAGACGTACATTTTTAGTATGTCACACAGGCTTCAGCGTACAATCACAAAAAGCTCTCGTGAGTACCGTGTTTTGTATCGTCGCTGGTTCGTACTTTTTTTGCTGCTAGCCATGCCGCTCAGTCCTGGCTTTGCGCAGACCGTTCCCTCATCCTCACTGCCATCCCCTCAACCTGAGGATATACCAGAAGAAGTAGCTCGCCTCCAGCCCATAGAACATGCCCGCTCCCCAGAAGATAACCGTCTATTAACCCCAGCAGAATTTGCCTTGCTGCAAGAAGAACTTCAGAAAGCTCAGGAGACGCGAGCGGTAAGTCCCAGACTACGACAGTTGATTCTTCTACTAAGGATACGGAAAGTCCTAAAGACCATCGTTCCCTTTTTTTAGCGAGTCTTCTAATGAACTAAGGCTTGACCAACTTGAAAATGCTAACCGCCAGAGGAGGAATGCGCATCCCTAAAGAATAAGGTTGACCGTTATAGCCCTTTGCCTCGGCCTCTAAGCCCCCCATATTCCCTTGGTTAGAACCCCCATAAATTTCAGCATCACTATTGAGCAATTCTTGGTAAAAACCCTTCTGCGGTACTCCCACTCGATAATGGTCATAGACATTCGCAGAAAAGTTACACACAAATAGAAGGAAATTATTGCCTCCCTCTGTTTGGCGGATGAAGGAGATTATGCTGGCGTCTCTATCATCACAATTGACCCAGTAGAATCCCCCGTCGGAGTAGTCTCCTTCATAAAAAGCAGGCTCCGAACGATAGAGATGATTCAAGTCAGCACTAAACTTTTGCAGCTTCTGATGAACAGGATTTTGTAATAAGTGCCAGTCGAGAGAAGTCCAGACATTCCACTCATTGGTTTGCCCAAATTCCATACCCATGAAAAGATTCTTTTTGCCAGGATGACCATACATGAATCCGAGTAAGGCGCGAACACTAGCAAACTTTTCCCATTCATTGCCAGGCATTTTGTAGAGCAAGCTACTCTTGCCATGTACTACTTCGTCATGGGATAAGGCTAAAACATAATTTTCCGCGCGATAGTAGATGATTGAAAATGTCAGCTTATTGTGATGAAATTTTCGGTCATTCGGATGCACAGAGAAATATTCTAAATTGTCATGCATCCAGCCCATATTCCACTTCAAGTTAAAGCCCAATCCCCCGGTGCTCGTAGGCCATGTAACCATGGGCCAAGCGGTTGATTCTTCAGCAATAGAAAGAGCACCTGGGAAATATTCAAAAATCAGGGAATTGAGTTGTTGTAAGAACTGAATTGCTTCTATATTTTCCCTTCCCCCATACTGGTTAGGGACCCATTCCCCTTCTTCTCGTGAGTAATCCAGATAGAGCATAGAAGCAACGGCATCCACACGAATACCATCAACATGATATTCGGCAAACCAGTAGAGGACATTTGCAACCAGATAATTACGGACTTCATTACGCCCATAATTGAAAATTAGGGTCCCCCACTCTTTATGCTCTCCTTTTCTCGGGTCTGCATGTTCAAAAAGACAGGTGCCATCAAACTCTCTTAAACCGTGCGCATCTTTAGGGAAATGACCAGGCACCCAATCTAAAATTACGCCAATCCCTTGCTGATGGAGATAGTCCATGAAGTACTTAAAGTCAGTCGGAGTGCCATACCGAGAGGTTGGAGCATAATGTCCAATCACTTGATAGCCCCAAGAGCCATCAAAGGGATGTTCGAGAATTGGCATTAACTCAATATGCGTAAATCCTTGCTGTTTAATGTAATCACTCAGTATTGGAGCGAGCTCACGATAGGTTAAAAATCTATCTCCTTCTTCTGGAACATGCATCCATGAACCTAGATGAAGCTCATAAATTGAGATTGGACGTTTCAAAGGATCAGACTTTTTTCTGATTTCTAGCCAATCTTGGTCGTTCCAAACGTAGGAGAGGTCCGTAATGATAGAAGCCGTTTGCGGGCGGACTTCTTGTTGAAAACCAAAAGGATCAGTCTTTTCGTAAAAATGTCCGTAGGTATCTTCTATCCCAAACTTATAGAGTTCCCCTAGTGCTAATCCGGGGATGAATAACGCCCAGATCCCTCCTCCAGATAGCCGTTGCATCGGGTGAATCCGTCTATCCCAATGATTAAAAGCTCCAACTACACTTACACTTCTTGCATTGGGAGCCCAGACAGCGAAATAAACCCCCGCTACCCCTTGCAACGTGAGCGGGTGAGCGCCCATCTTTTCGTAAATGCGATGGTGGTTACCTTCCCCAAACAAGTGCTGGTCTACCTCGGTAATCCATTCAGGAGCAAAAGAATAGGGGTCATCCAGAAGCGCGGTCTCCCCATTGCTCCTGACCACTTTTAGCTGATAGGGTTCGATCGCTTCTTCGAGAGAGACCTCAAAAAGGTCAGGATGCACAGCAGAGACCATGGGCCAACTACGCTGACTCCTGGGGTCGATTAAGTTAATGGAATGGGTATTTGGTTGATATGCCCTCACCATCCAGACTTTGGAGGCGGATGTGTCTTGGGCTCCCAGTCTATCTTCTGTAGTCACCCAATGTGGACCGAGAACAGAAAAAGGATTGGTGTGGATTTGATACATAAATCAGAGAAATGCTTACCGGTTAGCCTTATTGTAAGGGGATTATCTGACCAGTATGTAATTCCAGACTGCAGTACGATGTTTTTTGCCCAAAAAACCCCTCAGGGACCGCTTGAGCTCGATAAGCCACCTTTAGCTAAGTCCCACTTCGTCTGCTGAGTCGAGAGACAGGACACCATCCAGCATCCAATTCACCTGAAAACCGAGAGCAAAGTAGCGCTGTGCGCGACAGCGAGCCAGTTCTACCGGCAAAGCTTCGACGAACATCAGGGTGCTCTCTTCAAAGGCATGCATGGCAGCTGATTGGGGGCGGTCTTTGATGGGACGAAATTCGACGCGCATAAACTACTCTTCGCTACCTTCAGTTTACATTACTTTACAAAAATTATTTTAACTTACTACCACCGTGACATCTCCTTACAATCCTTTTATACGCCTGTTTAAGATGCCAAGATCGCTACTTTACGAAAACTTTAGAAAACTTATTTCCTTGGCAAGCAATAGATCCTCGCGTATAGGCGCTATATCACGTCGCTCCAAAAAAGGGCAGGCATGAAATTCAAGCCCAATCTCCATTGGTTTAGAATGAACTTCGCACGAGATTTTACCCGACCCAAGGTGTAGCGATGATTGACGAATTACTTTGCAAATCTTAATCTAATCTCTGTGGACCTGTTACTCCCTACTGATATCCAAACCCCCTGTGCTGTGGCACTAGGTAATTTTGACGGTGTGCATTTAGGGCATCGTGCGGTGCTCAGAGCCTCGCTAGAAGCCAAATCGAGAGGTTTAATTCCGACTGTAATTACCTTCGATCCTCACCCTCGTGCATACTTTGGGGGACAAACAGGTTTTTTACTTTCTAGTTTGCAAGAAAAAAAACAAATCCTGACAGACTTAGGTTTTTTGCAAATTTTAGTTTTACCGTTTGGTCCAAACTTAGCGCAAATGACAGCAGAAACCTTTGTTTTAGATTTTCTGATTGGGCATCTCAAGACCAAGCAGGTAAGCGTAGGTTGGAACTTCCGTTTTGGAAAAGGACGTACAGGCAATGCTGACTTTTTAAAGCGTGTATTGCTTCCCTTAGGGGTTGAGGTGAGTGTTTGTCCACCCTTTCTATTAGGAAAGGAACAAGTTAGTAGTTCTGCTATTCGTAGCGCTTTAGCCGAGGGGAATTTAGTTAAAGCGCAAACATTCCTAGGACGCAACTATACACTCTATGGAAAAGTTATTCACGGCGAAGCAAGAGGAAGAAAAATTGGCTTCCCAACGGCCAATATTCAGATAGAACCCATGCGTTTTATTCCTCGGTATGGGGTCTATCTAACTAAAGTTACGTGGGAAGGTCAACAGGCAATAGGGCTGACGAACATTGGCGTACGACCTACTTTTAACGGGATCGCCCCCTCTATTGAAGTGCATCTCTTGAACTGGTCAGGGGACCTCTATGACAAGGAATTAACCCTAGAATTCACAGATTTTATCCGCCCTGAACTCCAATTTAATTCAGTAGATGAACTGGTAGCTCAAATCCATAAAGATCTTGACACCGCAGTGAATCTCATCTTAAATGCGGCCAAACCTTAATCGCGCAAGGAAGGAACAAACTCAAAAACAGCTTGGTCTACATCAGCACGACTCAAAGAATATGGAAAAGTTAGTACTTTAGTCTGATCAGAGAGCTGATACTCTACCCGCAGCACCGTTTCTTCTAAACATAAATCAGCAGACCACTCTGGATGATGAAGTTTCCAACAATGGGGATCTTGGGGGTCCTGTTCACAGCCCTTTTCACGAAACCACTCCTCAAGCGCGTGGAGAGGATGGTTGTAGAGAGGGGTCTTATCAGGAGGCAAGTCCATTATATTCCTCGAATGAAGCCGACAAAAAATACCAGCGTAATACAGGAGACAAAAGCAATTCCTAAGATGGACAGCGCAAAAATCTCGGTCGGGGATAAGGGACGGTCTTGGAGCGCATTGGGGGGAGTAGATCTCCGGGATGAAACGCTATGGCTTTTGTGAGGCCCACGGCTACCAGAGCGCCCATGGCTTGGCGAGGACGTCGAAGAGGAGATCAGGCCTAACTTCCGGTCATAGCGAGCACGCTTGATCGGATGTGTAAGTGTGTCATAGGCTTCATTGAGAAGTAAAAACTTCTGTAGGGCCTCTTCCTGTTCTAAATTCGTTGTATCAGGATGATAATCCCGGCAAAGACGCCGGTAGGAATCCCTTAGGGTCTGTTCTGACGCCGAGGGAGCAACACCTAATATTTGATAATAGTTACTACTTGTTTTCATGCTCCATATGTTATGTCTAGGGAAAATTGGGGCGTAAATATAAGTTTTGTCGAAACCTCCTGACCATTCCGGCAGTCAGTTGAGCCAGGAGCTTTGTAATATCCTTTACTTTACCTCTGCCAGGTCGAAATTCCAATCAGTACAGCCGAACTTACGAGTACGGGTGTCACCCAATCCCCCCATTCTACATAGAGGGTGCGGCTATTTCGCGGATAGATGGTAGTTACGAAAGCCCGGTACTGATCACGGGGAGTAAGGATAACCGTTTTTCCGGTCGGGTCGATACTACCGGACGTCCCCGTATTAGAAGCCCGTACCAACCAACGATCGGTCTCTACGGCCCTGAGAACCTCATGCCCATGATGTTGAGCCGGCATAGAAGGCCCGAACCAGGCATCATTGGTAACCGAGATAATCCAATGGGCTCCCTTCGCCACCTGAGTACGGAAGCCCACACCGAAAGCGGAATCGTAACAAATACCTGCGGCTAACCGTCCCAGAGGACTATTAAAGACTTGGTTCGATGCCCCATCCGCAAGTTCCTGTTTGAGCGGAGAGAGTTTTTGAATGAGTAGGCCGAAGACCTGCTTGTAAGGAATCTGCTCTCCCAAAGGCACAAGGTGGTCTTTGTCATAAGTCCCTTGAACCACGCCCTTCCCATCTATGGCAAACAGGGTATTCGATAACTGGTCTTGTCTCTGGTCAAAAGCCCCTAAAAACAAGGGGGTCTTTTCTTGCGCTAGGGCTTTTCCCAGGGATGAAGCCCTAGCTCGCTCCCAATACACAGGAATGGCTGTCTCCGGGATAATCACAGCAGAAACACCCTGGCGACTTAACGCAACATAACCTTCGGTATAGGTGCGGATAATTTCATTCAGGCTACCGGGAGCCCATTTTCTCTGCTGGGTAATATTTCCCTGGACGATCCCTAAAGTGAGCGGAGATTCTGTTTCTTGAAAAACACTCAATCGCCAAAGTCCATAGCCGCACCACAACCCTAAGATGACGAAGGCAATTCCAGCCGGTCGCCAAGCCTTTGCCCTTATACTCTCTGCGCAAAGGCCATTGACGGCTATGACTAAACCCGTAAGCCCAGCGGCACCACTGAGACTCACTCCTTGGAGTACCCAGAGGTTACTGGTTTGGGTGAGGGCTAAATCGCCCCAGGGGAAAGCGAGATCTCCTTGATGCCAAAACCAATGGATACCCAGCCATAGTCCCACCCCGAAAATGACCCTGAGCGGGGAAGGGCAACGCTTAGCCACAAAAGCCATTCCCATAGACCAAAGGCCTACCGTCAGGCCGTCAAAAGTACTAGCGACTACCCATGACCCCACGGCAATACCCAAGCTCGGCCACCAGGGAATGCCCATCCATTCCAGGGGATGAACGCCTAATATCCACTGCAAGAGAATCAGGTTGTACCCCGTCCCCAATAGCCAACCCAGGAAAAATCCTCTTCTGGGCGTGACCTCCAAGGCACACAACCAGAGCCCGATCAAAGCGATCCAGGCGAGAGGCCAGATATTGGTGGGAGGAGCAGCCAACCCCAAGGCGACACTGCCCCCGGCCACCGCGAGATACTGCCGTTGATGCAGAGCAACCGAATACTGCTGGCCTTTGAGGAGGAGCGCTTTCATTGTTTCTATTCTCTCCTGTGGAGGAGAGTCTTTGAGAGAATAGAAATCTATCAAGTCAGGGAAAGGAATGAAGCGGCGACAAATAGTACTTGGTGGGTTAGCGATCACCGCTGGTTCCACGCTGGGCATACCCGTCTGGAGCCGCTCGGAAGCGGACACCTTGAAAACAGAGTATGTGCGTCTCACTGTGAAGGGCTTGGATCGTCCTTTGCGGGTGGCCCAACTCACCGATATTCACTGGGACCACGGGAATACAGTGCATTGGCCCATGATTGAAGAGGCCATCACTCAAATCAATAAAGAACAGGTGGACTTGGTAGCCCTGACAGGAGATTTCGTGACCACGTCCGCTGATCCGATTCATGAACTAGCGCCCGTGTTGGGGAAAATCCAGTCCAAAGAAGGCATCTTCGCGGTTCTGGGCAACCATGACAATGTACTTGTTGATTCCAACCGAATTATTTCCCGTGTCCTGACCCAAGCTAACATCACGGTATTGGAGAATCGCTGGACTACGGTGGCAGGTTTAGCGGTTGCTGGAACCGGTGATTTATGGAGAGGCCCCTATGAACCAGAGCGCATTTTCACCTCCATTAGGGGACGCAAGCCAACCTTGCTTCTAGCCCACAACCCAGATGGATTCTGGCCGCTCAAAGAAGAGCGCATCGACATTCAGCTATCAGGGCATACCCACGGCGGACAAGTACGCCTAGGATCCTGGGCTGTCCTCGGTTTGAGCGAACCGTTCTGGCCCATATTGTCCGAAGTTGTAGGAGAACGTCGTCTCAATAAAGTGGTTCCCAAGACGCTGACCCGCACCAATAGCTGGGCCGGGAGGTTCCGGCAAGGGGACAACCAGCTCTATGTTTCCAGAGGCTTGGGACGCTTTCGCCGTCTGAGTATCGGCTGTCCCCCAGAGGTTACTTTTTTTGAGTTGGAGCCTGGTTAGTCAATAAATACAATTTAGGTCCAGGAACAGCAAGCCAGTATTCTGGGATGATGCTTCCAACCCTCATCCTAAAAAATCAAAAGCCCTATCGCCGATTTCATCCCTGGATTTTTGCGGGTGAAGTAGCGCAAGATCCTGGGGCTGAACCGGGTGCCCTTGTGGAAATCCACGACCATAATCGCAAGTTTCGGGGCGTTGGTTTTTACAATCCTCATTCTCAAATCCGGGTACGTTTTCTTACCAGAGAGCATCAGACCATTGACCGGGGATGGTGGTATGACCGTTTGGAGCGGGCTTTAGTCTATCGTCAGCGGTTTGTGCGCAATACCAATGCTTTTCGTTGGGTGCACGGAGAAGCCGATGGTCTGCCCGGACTAACCGTAGACCGTTATGGAGACTATCTCGTCGTCCAGTTTCTAGCGATGGGGCTAGAGCCTTGGCGGGAAGTGATTCTGGATACGCTCGTACAGTTGGGAGCGCCTAAAGGTATTTACGAAAGGTCTGATGCTCCCGTACGAGCCCTAGAAGGACTGGAAGAAAGAGTAGGACTGCTGCGCGGAGAAATGCCTCCAGCGTTCATCGAAATTCAGGAAGGCCCGACGCGCCTTTTGGTGGATGTGGTCCACGGGCAAAAAACAGGATTTTTCCTGGACCAACGGGATAATCGGGCGTTAGTGAGTAGGTTTGCTAAAAACCGCGATGTACTTAACTGCTTTGCCTATACCGGCGGATTCAGTGTCCAGGCAGGGGTGGGGGGAGCAAAATCGGTGCTTTCCGTGGAGATCTCTGAGCCTGCCGCCCAGTTATGCGACCAAAATGCTGCTTTAAATAGAATCTCGAATCATTTGACGATCACGGCCAATGCCTTTGATCTTCTGCGGGAATTCAATCGGGAAGGCCGGTCCTTCGATATGGTCATTCTAGATCCTCCAGCCTTTGCCAAAAGTAGAGGCGCTTTAGAAGGAGCTATCAAGGGGTACAAAGAAATTAACCTGCGGGCCCTGCGCCTACTGACCCCAGGAGGGATTTTAGTCACCTGCTCCTGCTCTGCTCCCGTAGACCTCCGCACGTTTAGGGAAACCCTCGCTCATGCCGCTCAAGATGCGGGCAAAACCGTTCGCATTTTGGAAGAACGGGGGGCCAGTGCAGACCATGCCCCTCTTCTAGGCGTTCCTGAGACGGAATATCTCAAATGCATAGTGGCAACGGTGATGTAGCTGTTATGGTCAGAGCTATAGAAGAGCCAAAAGCTGAAGATCCACTTCAAAGGTGGTTTTGTTGCAAAATTTAAATNTTTGGTTGCTTTGGCAGCATGCTTGGCCGGCAGCAAAAAATCCAGAATGTTCNCTACCGAATCGACCGCTTGAAGAGTAGATGAGGGGGGCATTCAGGTTGATGGTCCGAAGAAGACTGGAACANCAAACCAGTACATNAAGATTTTTGAAACAGAACCGTTTNATCTTAAGTGGATGAAATCCTCTTAGCGTNTAGATTGTCCTGAAAACAGACCGTACAGACACGGATAAATGTATTTATAAACACCCGTATTTTACGGGATTTTATGCTTAGATTTTTATGCTTAGATGACGTAACAACACAAAGTAGTGGATGAAAGATATCGTGACACAACAACAAGCAGCTCCATTTTACGTCCTTGGGGGTGGTCCAGCTGGTTTAGCAGCGGCCTATACACTCTGCAAACAAGGGCATTCTGTTGTTGTCGTCGAGCGGGACTCCACCGTCGGTGGACTCGCCAAGAGCTTCGAATATAAAGGCTTCATTCTCGACTATGGGCCTCACCGCTTCTTCACTAAGCTTCGTCCTGTGCTTCAGTTCTGGAACGAGGTTCTTGGCCAAGAACAGGTAACCGTTAACCGCCTCACGCGCATCTACTACGGCAATCGCTACTTCAGCTACCCGCTCAAGGCCTTTGAGGCCCTTTTAACCCTTGGGGTAACTGAAAGTGCTCGCATCGTAGCATCCTATATCACTGCTCAACTGTTCCCCAACCGCTCCCCCAAGAACTTCGCCGAGTGGGTAAGTGCGCGCTTCGGTCGTCGCCTTTTTGAGATTTTCTTTGAGGGCTATACCGAAAAGCTCTGGGGCATCCCCTGCTCAGAAATTTCAGCGGACTGGGCCGCACAGCGCATCAAGGGCCTATCGCTCTTGTCGGCTGTTCGAAGCGCACTCTTGGGCAATAACGGCAAGGTCAAGAGCCTCGTCGACCAGTTTCAATTCCCACGCTTGGGTTCGGGACAATTATATGACCGGGCTGCGGATTACCTAACTAGTCACGGACAGACGGTACTCCTCGATACGGAAGTATTGCGCATTCACCACCAAGACAACAAAGCCCATGCGCTCACGCTCAAGGACCGCCGGACCGGCGAAGAGAGAATAGTGGAGTGCGCTGGGGTGATCAGCTCAATACCACTGACGCATCTGGTCGAACAGTTGACCCCGGCAGCCCCCGAGCCT
>JGI20200J14955_1000251_pt1 | contig 12371 bp, 10 predicted proteins | sample NGESurshal092012_FD_14955 | JGI IMG/M metagenome (IMG submission 14955) | reverse complement strand
ATGACCGTGGTAGCAACCGCTGAACTTAATCAGAATGTCTCGCCCGGTGAAGGCACGCGCCAGACGCAGTACCGATAAGCAGGCTTCAGTTCCTGAATTGACAAAGCGCACCATTTCAATCGAAGGAACCGCATCGATCACCATCTGGGCAAGGATGCTTTCAGGGACAGAAGGAGCCCCAAAACTGGTGCCTTTCAGCATCGCGGCTTGGAGAGAATCTAAAACTTCAGGATGGGCATGACCGACAATCGCAGGTCCCCAGCTGCCGATGTAATCAATGTACTGGTTGCCATCCACGTCCCACAGATAAGCGCCTTGAGCCCGGTCGATAAATACAGGTTCTGAACCAACAGACTTAAAGGCTCGAACTGGAGAATTGACGCCCCCAGGCATCAATTCCTTGGCTTGCTGAAAAAATTCTTGAGAACGGGTTGTTTTAAAGGCACTAGTAACCACGGGACTTTCCTTTTGCTCTTTTGTTAAAGGGGGAGGGCATAGAGGATGCAACTCAAGGCATATTATAGGCCGCATGAGATGGAGGTTTAGGAAAAGATGGATACTAGGGCATTGGCCTGATTCTAAACACTGAGAGTTCTTGATGAGCTTAACGCTATATTTCCTGCGGCATGGTGAAACCCCCTATAGCCAGTCAGGCGGCTACTGTGGAGAACTAGACCCTGAATTAACTCCTGAAGGCATGGAGATGGCTCAAGCTTTTGCAAATGCCTACCAGAGCACCCCCTGGACAGCTATTTACGCTAGTCCGATGAAACGCACCATCGCCACAGCTAAGCCCTTAGGAGATGCGGTGGGTCTTGAAATACAGCTACGAGATGGCCTCAAAGAAATTCGCTATGGCCAATGGGAAGGCAAGACTACGGAGTTCGTAAAACAAAACTATGTGGAAGATTATGTCTGTTGGCTGACCGAACCAGCCTGGAATGCTCCAACAGGAGGAGAAACCGCTGTGGAAATTGCCAGTCGGGCATCGCTGGTGGTCGCTGAGATTCAGGAAAAATACCCCACAGGCAATATCCTCGTCGTCTCCCACAAAGCAACGATCCGCATTATTCTCTGCTCCCTTCTTGGTATCGATCTGGGGCGTTATCGGGACCGCATCAATGCCTTGGCCGGTTCAGTCAGCATCATTAAGTTTGAAGTCTATGGCCCGCTCTTAGAAGTACTGGGAGACCGCTCTTATATGGGGGCAGACCTACGCTCTAGGCCCGGAACTTAATGGCTTGCGTTTGGATCTATTCGTTAGATTAATAGAAGTTCAAACCTACAAAAACTGCAGGAGAACCTTCTATGGAAGTTTCCCGACCGAATGCTAGAGAACTCACCCCAGAAGAATTGCAAGAACTCGAAAAATTCAAAAGAATGATTGAGCATGCGGTGGCCAATGGCAAAATTTCCAAGGAAGATATTCAAGACCTCCAAAATGCAGAACTTTCCCATGGAAAGCATAATTCTGAGCTGCTCTATCACGAACTTGAGTTGTACAGGACCCTTGTTACCGAAAAGCTACGGACGGGAGGGCTTGAGTATGACTATTGATTTATCTAGCCAAAACAGACCTTTAACCTTTAAACGCTAAGCAGCCTTTTCCCCCTTTGCGCAGAAGGAGTCTTTTACCTTAGGCCGGCCGCATTTCTGTAAGAGCCTTCTGGATAAGGCTTCTCAGCTTTTGTCGTTACGAATACAAAAAAAGAACAACAAAAAAATAGAACATTAGATTAAAGCTTTTGGAGGATAGGCAGCCCGCTGCAGATCTCCAGATAACATGAACTTCAAGCGTCCTGTCCACCCGTAGGAAATCATCATGCAAACCATACCCGATCCAAAATCCGAATCTTTAACCATAGAAGGAGATGACCGTACGGGTTTGAGTACTGAAACTATTAAACGGGCTATCCTCGATAACCTTTTTTATGTCCAGGGCAAATTCCCAACCATCGCCACCACCCATGATTACTACATGGCCTTGGCCTATACCGTACGTGACCGCTTGCTCCAACACTGGATTAACACAGCGTTTGCCTACACAAAAGAAGGTTCACGAACCGTGGCCTATCTCTCCGCAGAATTTTTGATGGGACCCCATCTCGGCAATAACCTGATCAACCTGGGAATCTATGACCAGGTGCAAGAGGCGGTCCAAGAACTAGGCTTAGATTTTGAAGAGTTGCTCGAACTAGAGGAAGAACCTGGGCTTGGGAATGGGGGTCTCGGTCGTTTGGCGGCCTGTTACCTCGACTCTATGGCAACCTTGGAAATTCCATCCCTTGGCTATGGCATTCGCTACGAATTCGGCATTTTCAAACAAGATATTCACGATGGCTGGCAAGTCGAAGTCACGGACAAATGGTTGCGTTATGGCAATCCCTGGGAAATTGCCCGTCCTGAATGGTCTGTGGAGGTGAAACTGGGCGGTCATACCGAAGGGTATACCGATGAACATGGGCGCTACCGAGTGCGCTGGGTTCCCTATCAAGTTGTGATGGGAATTCCCCATGACACGCCGATTCTGGGTTACAAGGTCAACACCGCTAATACCTTGAGACTTTGGAAAGCAGAAGCTGCAGAATCCTTTGATTTTGCCGCCTTTAACTCTGGAGATTACCTGGGTGCTGTTCAGGAAAAGATGGTTTCAGAAAATCTTTCCAAGGTGCTCTATCCCAACGACGATTCTTCCCAAGGCAAACGCTTACGTTTAGCCCAGCAGATTTTCTTCGTATCTTGTTCGTTGCAAGACATGATTCGTATCATGTCCCGCCAAAAGCTATCTGTGGAGAGATTCCATGAGAAGTTTGTTATCCAGTTGAACGATACCCACCCAGCGATTGCCGTCGCTGAACTGATGCGTCTTTTGATCGATGAGCAGGGCATAACCTGGGATACAGCCTGGAATATCACCACCAAAACCTTCGCCTACACCAACCACACCCTGCTGCCAGAAGCGTTGGAACGTTGGCCAATCAGTCTGTTTGGTGAACTCCTGCCTAGACACTTAGAAATCATTTACGAAATCAACAGCCGCTTTCTCGATGATGTCCGGATCAAATTCCCCGAAGAGGATAGCCGGATCGAACGGATGTCGATTATCGATGAACATGGAGAACGCTATGTACGGATGGCTCATCTTGCCTGCGTAGGGAGTCAGGCTATCAACGGAGTGGCCGCGCTGCACAGTGAATTGATGAAACAGGATGTCCTGCGTGACTTCTACGAAATGTATCCTGCAAAATTCAGTAATAAGACCAACGGGGTGACTCCCCGTCGCTTTATGGTCTTAGGTAATCCCAGACTTACGAAACTGATCACCAGCAAGATTGGCGATAGATGGATTAAGCATCTGGATGAACTCAAGAAACTAGAAGCCTTTGTCGATGACCCGGAATTCTGCCGCGAATTCAAAGATATTAAGCATGCCATCAAAACAGACCTCGCCACCTATATTCAGAAAAACTATGGCCTGGAAATAGACCCCAACTCCCTCTTTGACATGCAATCCAAACGGATTCATGAATATAAGCGTCAGCATTTGAATGCGCTCCACATCATCACGCTCTATAACCGGATCAAAGCGAATCCCGATATTGAAATCACTCCACGCACCTTCCTCTTTGCAGGGAAAGCAGCTCCTGGCTATCACATGGCGAAGTTGATCATCAAGCTGATCACCTCTATCGGCGACGTGGTGAACCGAGATCCCGATGTGCGTGGACGGCTCAAAGTATTGTTCCTGAAGAACTACAGCGTCAAGTTTGCCCAATGGGTTTATCCTGCAGCTGACCTCTCCGAACAAATCTCTACGGCAGGGAAGGAAGCCTCGGGCACAGGCAACATGAAGTTTGCCATGAACGGAGCGCTTACGATTGGGACCCTCGACGGTGCCAACGTTGAAATTCGGGAAGAGGTCGGCGCGGAGAACTTCTTCCTCTTTGGTCTAACGGAGGAAGAAGTCGTCGCCAAGAAAAGACAGGGATACAATCCTCGGGATTACTACGAAAATAATGCTGAGTTGAAGCGCGTGATTGACCGTATTGCCTCTGGTTTCTTCTCCCACGGCGATCCCCAGCTGTTCGCACCTTTGGTAGAGCACTTGTTGCATCACGATACCTACATGCTGTTGGCTGATTATCAGTCTTATATAGAGTGTCAGGAAAAGGTAAGCCAAGCCTACAAAGATCAAGAACAATGGACTCGGATGGCGATTCTGAATGTGGCTCGTATGGGCAAGTTCTCTTCAGACCGTTCTATTCGTGATTACTGCGAAGACTTCTGGAACGTAAAACCTGTCAAGATCACGCTGGAAGACTATATCTGGGAATCAGGACTGAGAAAACAGCCGTAGGCAAAGGGGCCTCACCTCCGCAAAAAGGACTCTATGAGCTTATTCCAGGTGGATAGACTACACTCCAAGTAGAGGGGTGTTGCGCTTTTTGCCACATAGCTCCGGAGGGCGGATCATATGCCCGTTGAAACCGATAACAAACCCACCAAAGATCTCAAGCCGAAGGAGTTCGGAGGCAGTTTGCTCCTTCTCTTGGGGGCTCTGCTTATTCTGAACTTGACGATCATTCCTAGTCTGCTTCCTCATCCTCAACAAGTCGAATCTTCCTATAGCGATTTTGTCTCCAAAGTGCAGGCTGGAGAAGTAGACCGGGCCCTGGTTGCTCCTGACCGCATCCAGTATGTGCTCAAATCTGACTTGAAAATAGAGCCTGGAGCACCAACAGCAGCAGATAAAAAGATCGAGTCTTACCAACGGATATACACCACCGCCCCGGTAGCCATAGACCTCGATTTGCCGAAAATTTTACGAGAAAACAAGGTTGAGTTCTCAGCGCCTCCTCCCAGCAAAGACGCCTGGCTCTCCACCCTCATCGGTTGGGTCGCCCCTCCCTTAATTTTCTTTGGCATTTGGTTTTGGCTGATGAGCCGCACGCAGGCAGGGGGCCCAGCAGCTCTGACCGTCGGCAAGAGTAAAGCCCGCATTTATTCTGAAGGAAGTACCGGAGTCACCTTTGCGAATGTGGCAGGCGTCGATGAAGCAAAGGCAGAACTCCAAGAAATTATTGATTTTCTAAAAAATCCAGGTAAATATACTCGCCTAGGGGCGAAAATCCCGAAAGGAGTACTGCTCGTGGGGCCCCCCGGCACCGGGAAAACCCTCTTAGCTAAAGCCGTCGCCGGGGAAGCGGGTGTGCCGTTTTTCAGTATTTCCGGGTCGGAATTTATCGAACTCTTCGTAGGTATCGGTGCGGCAAGAGTGCGGGACCTTTTTGAACAAGCCAAGCAACAAGCCCCCTGTATCGTATTTATTGATGAATTGGATGCCCTTGGTAAGTCTCGGGGTGGCGCTGGTCCTTTTATGGGCGGTAATGATGAACGGGAACAAACCCTCAACCAGCTCCTGGCGGAAATGGATGGTTTCGACACCAATGTAGGGGTCATTCTCCTGGCTGCCACCAACCGTCCGGAAGTGCTGGACCCCGCGCTGAGACGTCCTGGTCGTTTTGACCGTCTAGTTGTAGTAGACCGACCCGACAAAATTGGCCGTGAAGCCATTCTCAAAGTCCATGCGGCCAAGGTCAAGCTGGCTCCAGATGTAGACCTAGGCACAATTGCTATACGCACCCCAGGATTTGCGGGGGCAGATTTAGCTAACTTGGTGAATGAAGCAGCCCTTTTAGCCGCCCGCCGGAATGCCGATACGGTGATGACTGCCGACTTTAATGAGGCGATTGAGCGGGTGATTGGGGGACTTGAGAAAAAATCTCGTATCCTCAATGAGATTGAGAAAAAGACGGTAGCCTATCACGAAGTTGGACATGCTCTGGTGGCAGCCATCATGCCTGGGGCAGGCAAAGTGCAAAAGATCTCGATTGTGCCACGCGGCATTGGGGCGCTGGGGTACACGTTGCAGCTACCGGAAGAAGACCGTTTTTTAATGGTGGAAGATGAAATTCGGGGCCGGATTGCCACGCTTCTAGGAGGCCGTTCCTCCGAGGAAATTATCTTTGGCAAGGTATCCACAGGAGCCAGTGACGATATCCAGAAAGCTACGGATTTGGCAGAACGGACGGTCACTATCTATGGCATGAGTGATGAGTTGGGACCGATAGCTTATGAAAAGACACAACAGCAGTTCATTGAAGGTTATCCCAATCCCCGGCGCTCGGTCGGACCTAAACTTGCTGAAGAAATTGATCGTGAGGTGAAAGAGACGATAGATAGAGCCCACCATATGGCCCTCCTCATTTTAAAGATCAATCAGAAGCTGCTTGAAGAAACAGCTCAAATTTTGCTCCAGAAAGAAGTTTTAGAAGGCCCAGAGTTGCGTAAACAACTCAACCAAGTGGTTATTCCAGAACAGATGGACCTTTGGTTACAGACGGGTGAGCTGGCAGAAGGGACTCCATTGCTGCATACTGCACTGGCGTAATAGGCTAGGAGTGAGGCCTATAGCAGTTAAACGATAAATTAGCTGGTTTATAGATCAAATTCACGATCCAGATTGCTTCTAGTCTATAACCTCCACTGTTTCCACCGATTGCCACTCCTATGCGGTGAGTTCATCCAAAAGTAGGCATGCAGCATGCAAAGAGAATAAATCATTTCTGAACAGTAAACCATTTGTCATAGAGCCTTTGATAGGTTCCATTTTCTTTGAGCGTTAACAAGGCTTTATTCACCAGTTCACGATATGGGCTATTCGGAGGGAAAACGATGCCATAGCTCTCTTCCCGAAAAACCGGACCTACCACCTGCACCTTTCCTTTTCCACCGTGGGCAGAATAGTACAGAAGAACAGGAGCATCAAAAACAACCGCATCCGCTCGCCCTTTGGCAAGAGCCTCATAGGCTTGCTCAATGCGGGGAAACTCCAGTGTTTGAATGTTCTGTTTCAGGAGGAAGGCGGCTGATGTACTACTGGCAATGGTGGCAACACGCTTGCCGGGAAGGTCTTGGGGCCCTTGGATGTTTCCTTGAAGCTGCTGCACGGTAAGGGCCGTAGTTACCGTAGCGGTGAAGACCGCGACAAAAATGACACTCGTAAACATCCACATGATAGCGACTACCCGACCCAGGGCACTGCGTGGCATCGCGTCTGCTTGCGTAGCCAGCGTGGAAGCAGCCCACCAGCACGCCTCGAAAATGCCAGGGAAGTAAGACCTGCTCACAAGCATTCCTTCCTTTCTCCCACGCTCAGAAAAATAGACCAGGTGAGCGGGTATCAGCACAATTAAGAAGAAGACCCCAACCAGTTGAAACAAAGCCGGAGAGGCAATAACCTTCCATAGGCTGGGACTGTTACTGACAGAATCACTGGGCACTAAAATCTGTAGGCCTGAATCAAAAATAGGCTGAGAGAAATCAAAATTCTGTTCTCGCTCCGCCGTAATCGAGATAGCAGCAATGCCCATATCTGTCTTCCCCGTTTTAATCGCAGCCAGTAGATCGGCCACGGTATTTTTTTACTGCGAACTCAGATTTCATGTTGAGCTGTTCAAGGATACTGCGCCATAGATCGATGCTAAATCCGACCAACTGGCCCTCTTGTTCCAATACAAAAGGGGGAACGATTCGTGTAGCTACCTGTAAAGACTCTGCACTTTTTTGGGCATATACCGGATTTACCATTACCAGTAACGTTAAAAATCCACAGACCAAGTTCAACAACAGCTTTAGTCTTTGGTTGCTGCCAATTTCAAAATTCCCGTAGTTTAGGTTCATAGGATTTTGTGAATGTAATTTCCAGCTTAATACGTTTAAGTTAGCTCCAAAGTAGAACAGCCTGTGGATAACTAGGATACATAAGCCTTTAAAGCATCGATCAACTGGTTATTGTGCGTACGAGTCCGTATTGAAATTCGGAAATAGGCATCACCTAATAGCTCAAAACTGCCACAGTGACGAATCAAAATATGATCTCTTTTTAAGAGCTTTTCCCTTATGGAATGAATAGAAAAATCACTATGCACCAACAGAAAATTTACAGCACTCGATAAGGGCGTTAGTCCCTCAATATTGGCTATAGCAGTAGATAAAAAAGCCCGTTCTTCCTGAAGCCAGGCCAAAGTTTTCGCGCGGAAATCATCCTTAGTCAGAACCAAGGTTCCAAGTCTTTGGGCCAAGGCATTAACCGCCCAAGGGTCGCGCCAAGTTTGCCATCGGGTCAAACGATCAGGATGAGCTATGGCATACCCTAGACGGATCCCGGCTAAGGAGTAAAACTTAGTCAAAGAACGCAGCACCACTAAATTTGGATACTGGGCCACCAGGGGAATGAAACTTTCGGTTTCTTCTGTTTCCTGGCCAGGGACAAAATCTAGAAAAGCCTCATCCACGAGCACTAAATCGTAGTCTGCCAAAACAGATTCCAGCTGCTTTCGGGCGAAGAGTTTCCCAGAGGGATTATGGGGGTTGTTGATAATAAGTCCGACTCCTCCGAGTAAATCTGGCAAGTCGAATTCAGGAATCGTCATCGACTGACGGAGTATGGGGACGGCAAAGCTGTCTAACGCTCTTTCATAATCGGCAAAAGCAGGGTCAATCAGGGTCACAGCCCCTCCCTGTCGATTAAAATCACGGGCCATCCAGGTGAGTAGTTCTGCCGCCCCATTGCCAGGCAAGATCCAATCAGGGTCTACGCTGTGATGTTTCGCTAAAGCGTTGCGCAGTTCCCAGGCTTCCGGATCGGGATAGTCCGTCAGGAGCTCAGGTTCCCGACCTAATAGCTCTCCAACATCTATGGGAGGACCGAAGGGATTGATACTGGCAGAAAAATCCAAAATTTCCTCGGGGGCGCACCCTGCCCTGAGGCTAGCTTGGTACCGATTGCCACCGTGCCTGGGAATCATAAAAAACCTGCGGACGAAAGGACTTGAACCTTCACGAGTTGCCCCACTGGAACCTAAATCCAGCGCGTCTACCATTCCGCCACGTCCGCTCAGACACACTATTCTATGCCAAAAGGGTCCACCGCATATCCCACATTCGTAAGACATAAGCCAACGGGGGGAGCAGCAAATTGAGTCGTTGCTCGGCTACGACTACGCCAGCGCTGCTCAAATTCTGAAACGGTGCAGGTTCCTCGGCCCACCTCCTGCACCAAGGTTCCCACTAAAAGCCGCATCATCCCGTAGAGGAAGCCACTGGCGCGCACGCGAATCCGAATCAAATCCCCCTGCCGTTCGCATCCAACCATCAGCACATCCAGCTTGGAATGTAGCCGTTTACTGCCTGCACGACGGAAAGTTTCGAGTTCCTGCTTCCCCAGCAGAGTGTCCAAAGCCTCAGCCATTAAGCCTGCATCCAGATAGTGGTGATAAAACCAAGTTCGGTCCCGCAGAAAGAGGTCAGGCGCAGTGCTGTTGTAAATGGTGTAGCAATATTCGCGCCATAAAGCGTGATAGCGGCTGTGCCAGTCAGGAGACACTGCCGCCGCCGCCAAGACCAGAATATCCGCTGGCAGGCGGGTACTGAGCGGACGAGGCCATCGGTAGGCAGGGATTGGACTCTCGGTATCAAAATGAACTACCTGACCGGAAGCATGAACACCCGTGTCGGTCCTCCCGGCTCCATGAACCCGAGAAAATTGGCCCGTCATCGATAAAATGGCGTTTTCCACCTCTTCTTGGACAGAACGAGAGCCTTCTTGATATTGAAAGCCGTGAAGGTTGGTGCCCACATATTGGACCTTAAGTGCGATGCGGGTAAGCATAACGTAGCGAGCATACTCTCCTTAGCATTCAGGAAATGAATGCACTCCAAAATTTATAACATTCCTAGAACTTTCTAGTGATGTATAGAGGAGTAACCTAGGGCGGCAACGCCAACGTGTAGAGCGACAAATAAAGCTCGGAAAATCCAGGTTCCAAAAGGAATGGAATTTTCCAATTTAGGAAGGAAGGGAAGCGCGAACAGCAACAGGAGAACACCAGACATCAGCGCCAAACCGATAATCTTGGTCGGAGAAGCGAGGACTACACCAAAGGCAGGAAGCATGTACCACTCAGGCAGTACCTTCACCGGAGTGGCAAACACATTGAATACATCACCCAAAGTGGGTGGATAAAAAACGGTCAAAGCGGCAGCAAGCACAACACAAAATAAAATGGTACAGACCACATCGAAAAAAGTTCCGGAGAACTTGATAGGCTCTTGTGCATTCTGAGGAGTAGTTTCCAAAACCATTTCAGAAATCCTTTCCGTCTGGTTGGTTAAAGGGCTAGGAGTTACAGAAGTAACAGCAGGATCTAAGACCGCTATGGAAGGCGCAGGCTCAACTTCTGGGGCATCAGGCTGAGAAAGTCCCGCCCGAATCATCGCCTCACGGACCATATCACTTACCTTGGTTTCTTCACTGTTACCCTTGGATAAGCTGTCCATAAAACGGAGTCTCTGTTACATATCTACAAATTGTAACCAGGCATTCTCCGATGGGCACAGTAATTTAGTAATATTTTTTTATATACCTCAACTATTCTTTAGTATCCAAATGGTCAGCCAAAAGGCGTAGCTCCTTGGCAGCCTGTAGCCTTGGCGTTTTTATGAGCCAATCGGAGAGGGTATCTACCAAATTCGCTTCCTTAGATTCCTTATTAAGTTCTCTAAAATTAGATCCCGGAGGAGAACTCCCACTGCATCCGGCGACGGCCAACTGGTCTGCCCGTTCATTGCCCGAATTGCCTGCATGACCTTCTACCCAAGTCCAGGTAATAGAACGCCCTTTGGCAAACAGGATTAATGCTTCCCATAGATCCCGATTGGCTACGGGGGCACCTTTGCTATTTTTCCAGCCCTTCCTTTGCCAAGCAAACACCCAAGACTGCATGCCTTTCACCAGATAACTGCTATCGGTGCGAATCTCCAAAGGTCCTTGCGACTCTTGGAGCGCACGGACGGCTGCCCAAAGTTCTGCCCGTTGGTTGGTTGCCAACCCTGGCAAGGGTTCAGATATCTCTTTTCCTGAATCTGCAAAATATACCCCAATTCCTGCCACAGCGCGGGGAGTACCATTCCCTTGACAGGCTCCATCCGTATAAGCGACCATCATAAAATCCTAAGCCCGCTTCACGGAGAGCCACAAAGCTTTAAGCTGCGGGGGTAGTTCTAGCGACAAGTCACGAACTTGGTCATCCGATAAGTAGGCTTTTGTCGCAGCAAAAACTGCTTCAACTGCTTTTCTGGGACTACTGACGCTGAGAAGGTAATCCTCTTCTTCTTCTAAGCGTTCAAGCACTTCAGCCAAGTCGGTCTGGGTTCCATCGTGCTCTAGATTTTCCAGCCAAGCAATCAGAGGGTTTTGTGCCCAGGCGTCTTCTAGGTCTTCCGCTAAAAAATCTCCTTCTTCATCCAGGCTAGGGAGCAGCTCTTTCAGGGCCATGGAAACGGCTTCGGCTACTCTCAGCGCATCATCTTTACTTTCTAAACGAGCAACCTGTTGAATACGGTCTAGAAAATCTTGCACACTGTAGACTGGACTCATTCGCTATCCCTAAAACACCAGAAAGAACATGCAAAACCTTCCATGTCCAGTGTATGATAGCGCGCTACTCGCCTCCGTGCATGTGACGAATTAGAAAATAGCATTCTCCAAATCAATATGAATTTCACCTCTGCTGCTCGGCACAATTTTCACACCATCATTGATCAGCCTGAATCAACCATCAATCTTGCAGAGGCTGCTCTGTATATTGCACAGGAAGAATACCCAGCCTTGGATGTAGAGGAGTATCTCAGTGCCCTGGATGCCATGTCTAGGGAAGTCCAGGAACGATTGGGCGCAGAGACCTATCCTCTGCAGATTATTCGCAAGGTCAATCAGTATTTATATGAAGATTTAGGGTTCTGCGGGGAGAACTATTATGATCCACGCAATAGTTTTCTCAATGATGTCATCGAACGAAGAAATGGGATTCCCCTCACTCTATCCATCATCTATTTAGAGATTGCCAAGCGCATTGATTTTCCGATGGTAGGGATAGGGATGCCTGGTCATTTTTTGATCCGACCAGACCAAAATGAAATGGAAATTTTTGTAGACCCTTTCCAGAAAGGAGAAATTCTCTTTGTGGAAGACTGTCAGAAAAAGTTAAGCTCTATCTACGGCAAATCTGTACCCTTTCGTTCAGAGTTTCTTGCCCCCGTGGGCCCACACCAGATTTTAGCTAGAATGTTGACCAACCTTAAATACATCTACCTTAAGCGACGCGAACTGGATAAATCTTTAGCCGCTATCGACCGTATCCTCTTAATTTTTCCAGAAGCTTCGATTGAACTGAGAGACCGAGGATTTCTTTATCATCAGATGGAACGATGGGCCGAGGCAAGAAGTGATTTAGAATGTTATTTGGCAG
>JGI20200J14955_1000246_pt1 | contig 12545 bp, 8 predicted proteins | sample NGESurshal092012_FD_14955 | JGI IMG/M metagenome (IMG submission 14955) | reverse complement strand
GGTGGAGTCGCCGAGAAGGGCCGGCTGCCGAAAGCCTCGGCGGCCGTGGGATCGTCCGGCGGCAGCCACGGCGGTGCCGCCGAGCGTGCTGAGAATTCGAGCCAGCCGTTGCGCATCGCCAGATTGCGGGCGGTGTGCAACAAGTCGGCCGTTGCCGACGATGGGTCCTCCGCGCGCCAGGCGAGCGACCAGGGATAGTAGGGCTGCGCCTCCTCCGGCAGGTAGACCGGAAGGCCCTCCGCCGCGTAGCGTTCGGCGTAACTGTCGAACTCGAGGAGCAGCGCAGCGCCGGGCGCTCGGTTCATGTGCGCCAGGCAGTGGCTGAACGCACCGGGTGTGCCGACTAGTAGGGGGCAGCAGACAGTCACGGAGTCGATGAACCCCGTCTTCGGACTCGCCGTGGCGATTCACCGGACCGACGTCAGGAGGTCGTGAGGATCACCAGTTGCTGGGTCGCTCTGGTCATCGCGACATACCGGTCGACCGCTCCTTCGATGCCCTGGCCGAAGGCCTCGGTGCCTGATGTGTCGGCCTCGATGAGGATGACCAGGTCGAACTCGAGCCCCTTCGAGAGCTCCGGGGTCAGCCACCGGACGCGTGGCCGACCTTTCGACGCAGCCCGGATTGTGCCGGCCTGGATATCGTCAGTGCCGATGACGCAGGCGATCCCGTCGGCCCGCGTGGTCAGCCAGGCGTCGAGGATCGAACCGAGGTCCGACGTCGATCCGTGCAGGACCGGGACGCCGCTGCTGCGGATGGAGGTCGGCACGTTGGCGTCCGGGAGCACGGCCCGGATGACCGGCTCGGCTTCCGCCATGATCTCTTCCGGTGTCCGGTAGTTGATGCTCAGGCCGGCCTGAGTGATCCGGTCGAGCCCGATCCGCTCGAGCCGTTCCGGCCAGGACTCCGTGAACCCGTGCCTGGCCTGGGCGCGGTCCCCGACGATGGTGAAGCTCCGGGACGGGCAGCGGAGCAGCAGCATCTGCCACTCGGCGTCGGTCAGTTCCTGAGCCTCGTCCACGACGATGTGCGCGAACGGGCCGGCGAGAAGGTCCGGTTCGATACTGGGCAGAGCCGCCTCGTCGATCAGGCTGTTCTGCAGGTCCTCCCCGCGAAGCATCGACATGACGGCCATCTCGGAGTCGTCGGACTCGATCAGGTGCTCGACGACCTGGGCCATCGACTCCTGTCGGGCGGCCACGGCGGCGTCCCGACGACGGCCGAGGTCCGCCGTCGCCGGGTCGCCGAGCCGCTGCCGTGCTGCGTCCAGCAGTGGTAGGTCGGACACCGTCCAGGCCTGCGCATCCTTGCGCTGCAGCACCTTCACCTCATCATGACCGAGCCGCGGAGCGCACTTGCGCAGGTACGCAGGTACGGTCCACAGGTCCCCGATGAGGTCCGCTGCTTCGATCAGCGGCCACGCCCGGTACAGCGTCGTGATCAGCTCCTCGTTCTGCCGCAGCGACCTCCGGAGCACGTCAGCCGTGGCCTCGCCGTCGTACTTGTCCAGCAGGATCGTGATCAGCGCCGCGAGGATCTCCTCGCGCGCCTGGTTGTGCGGAGTTCCGGGTTCTGCCGCGTCGAACGCCTCGGCCCAATCGTCGGCGCTCAACCAGATGTCGGACCAGGGGGTCTGGACCGTCATTCCCTTGGTGGGTGGCTCCTCGTAGAACCTGACGGCCGGTTCGATCGCCTTCACCATGTCCGCGGACGACTTCAGCAGCGCCACCGTGGGGTCGGTCTCGGTCGATGCCGCGGCCCCCTCGGCGACGAGGTCCCGCAGGGTGCAGGTCTGGACGCCCTCCTCGCCGAGGCTGGGCAGCACGTCGGCAACATAGGCCAGGTAGGGCTGGTGCGGACCGACGAACAGCAGACCGCCCCGGTGGTGCCCGAGGCGCGGGTCGGAGTAGAGGAGGTAGGCGGAACGGTGCAGTGCGACGACGGTCTTTCCCGTACCGGGACCGCCGTCCACGACCAGAGCCCCTTGGGAACCCGCGCGGATGATGGCGTCCTGCTCCGCCGCGATGGTGCCGAGCACGTCACGCATCCGGGGCGACCGGCTGGTGCCCAGGCTCGCGATGAAGGCGGACTGGTCGTCCAGGGCTGGGTATCCGTCAAACCCGTCAATCCCGACACCGTCATCAAGGGTGAACACCTCGTCCCAGTAGTCGGTGATCCGGCCGCGGGTCCAGCGATACCTGCGGCGGCTTGCCAGACCCATCGGGTTGGCGTGGGTCGCTCCGAAGAACGGCTCGGCCGCGGGGGAGCGCCAGTCGATCAGCAGCTGACGACCCGCGCTGTCCGTGATGCCGAGCCGTCCGATGTAGATGGGCTCTGGGTGGTCCGCGCTGACGGTGCGTCCGAGGCACAGGTCCACACCGAAGCGGCGCAGGGTGCGCCGGCGTGCGGTCAGCCGGTGGATCGCCATGTCCCGTTCCATCGCCACCTGGCCAACGCCGCCGGGCGCCTTGCGTTCGGCGTCGAGGCGCTCGGACAGCTCGGCGATCGCCTGCTCGAGGCTCTTGGCGATGGCCGCGAACTGCTGCTCGTCGCGGCCGATCAGCGTTGGGTCGGCCTTGCTGGTGAGGTGGTCGGGAAGGTCGAACGTGCTGGTCGTCAGCGTGTTCACGTGATCAGCTCCGATCTGAGGTTCGTCACGGTGGAGCGCGACATCGGCGCCCACGACGGCAGCGCGATTCTGCGGCACGACCCCGGCCTTGCCGCAACCCCCCTGGTGCGCTATAAGTTGGAAGTGGAAGGAGTGGGTTTCCTCCTTTTCGGTAGGGCATGGTGGAGTGACTATTGTTGCGGCAGGCGAACTGTCACCTGAACAGTGTCCGCACAGCGGGACGTGATCTTGTCGGCACGATGACGGTATGCGCTCCCAGTAGACCGAGATGCCCAGGCGGACGCCTGGGCTCGGCCGTCGTCCTCAGCACAGCGTCGTCCTCAGCACAGCCGGCGTCCGCAGCACCACCGAGGATGCGTGCACCACCGAGGATGCATGCACCCTCTTCGCTGCGGGTCAGCGGACGGTCGTGCCATACGCTCACCCGTTTCCCAGGAGCCGGGTCACGCGCTCCCACGATCCGTCGCCCTGACCCACCGACCGGCGGTTCGGTCGGCTTCGGTGAAATGCGTTTGCTCGTCAGGGGTCTCGGATGTCGAACGATCTCCCTCGTTCCAGGCCGGGGTACGTCTCCCGGTCGACGAAGAGGTCGTTCGTCCGGTCACCGAGGGCGTTGCTGCGTGCCGACAAGCGGGTGACCGAGCACCTCGGCCAGGCGGCGGTGCGCTTGGTGGGAAAGGGATGTCACGCTCGCGAGCGGGATGGCAAGGTGGTCGGAGATCTCGGCCGGGGTGAGCTGTCGGGAGTACTGCAGGCGGAGGAGTTCGCGGTCTTGATCTGACAGTGCGTCCAGGGCGCGGCGGACCAGCCAGACGTTCTGGATCTGCGCGGCCGAGGGTGCCGGTCCGGCTGGTTCCGGCGCGGTGGGGGCGGGGGCGGCGAGGTTGCTGTGCCGGCCGTGCCGCCGGTGGCGGTGGTCGATGGCGGTGCGGCCGGCGATGGTCGCCAGCCACGGCCCGAGGCCGCGGCCGGGGTCGAAACCCGGCGCGAGTTTCCAGGCCTGAACGAACGTGTCCCGGGTGGCGTCCTCGGCCTGGCCGGCATCGCCGAGCACCCGGTAGGCGACTGCGTACACGAGCCGGCCGTAGGCCCGGTACATCTCGGCGACGCTGCCGGGCTCGCCCGCGGCGAACCGGACCACCAGTCCGGCCTCGCCCATCGCGGGCTCCTCCAGTGTTCCGGCCATGTCGACTCCCCAGTGGTGGTGGTTGAGGAGTTCAGCCTGGGACCGGCCCGTTGCAGCATCCTTGCAACGCGGATGCAGCGGGCGTCAACCACCCGAACGACCACACCCGGCGAACGTTCACACCTGGCGAACGATCACACCCACCGGTTCAGGGTGAGCCTGGCCAGGTCCACGGCTTCGACGCGGCTGAGCGCGGGACCCGACCCGGCCACGGCCTTGCTGTTCCCAGGATCGTCGAGCGGCGACGGCTTGCCTGCCGCGACGAGGCAACGGTGCAGGTCGCCGGCCTCCGCGTCCGCTCCGACCCGGACGAGCAGCCGGACCACGTAGCGCAGGTTGAGCCACTGCTGTGTCCAATCGCCGGTGCGGTCCCAGTGGTCGAGTACCTCGACGAACGCCCGGGCCGCCACCGCCGGATCGCCGTGCACCGCGCGGGTGGCGGCCGCCTCCATCATGGCGATCCCGTGCCACCAGAAGTTGTGCACCTGTCCGGCCAGCCCGGCGGCCTCGTCGAACAGCGCCAGCGAGCGCTCCGGATCGGCCTTCTTGCCCACCAGGCCCAGCGCGTACCGGGCCATCGACCGCGCCGTCGGATTGCCGGTCACGTCCGCGACCGACACCGACTCCCGGGCAGNNGCGACCCCGTACCGGGGTTCCCGGCGCACGGCATGGCAGACCGCGACGTAGTACAGCGTCCAGACCAGCCTGATCGGGTCGTCGTGGCCGCGAGCAGCGATCACCTCGGCCTCCCAGTGCCGTAGCGCGGAGTCGATGTCCCCCTCGTACAGGTCGACGTCCGCGACCACGTCGGCGGGATAGGAGATGCGAGCCGTGCCCCGGGCCGGAGCCCGACCATCAGCGCGGGCGGCCAGCGTGCGCGCACGAGCGAAGTCACCCCGGGCCCACGCACCACGCGCGGCCGCGCCGACGGCGGCCGGGAACAGCGCATGCTCCGACGGGACGATCTCCAGGGCCCGCTCCGCCCAGGTCGCCGACTCGTACCCGACCCGCAGACTCAGTACCTCGCTCGGCGCCGTGACCAGCCGCAGCACCAACTCTCCGGTCCGGTCCGCGAACACCTGGTCGAATGCCACCCGCAGGTTGTCGCGGTCGGGCAGTGTGCGCTCGACCCACGCCTGCTCGTCGGGGCCCTGGACGCCCCGCCCGGCCAGTTCGGCCAGTTCCGTGAAATACGCGGCGTGACGACGGGCCTGCGCGACTCCATCAGCACGCTCCCGCAGCCTTTCGCGGCCGTAGGCCCGCAGCGTCTCCAGCATCCGGTAGCGGGTACCCGCCAGTCCGGGAGCAGCGGAGACCATCGACTTGTCGACGAGCCCGGTGAGCAGGTCGAGAACCTCGCCCTCGGTGGTGCCCGGCTCGGCGCACACACCGTGGATGCCGGCGAGGTCGGCGCCCCCCGCGAACACCGACATCCGCGCGAACAAGCTCTGCTCCGAGGGGGCCAGCAACCGGTAGGACCAGTCGATGGCCGAGGTGAGGCTTTGGTGCCGCGGCTGGGCGGTCCGCGGCCCGCCCGCCAGGAGCCGGCCGTCGTCGAGCCGCTGCGCGACCTCGGTGGCACTCATCATCCGCATCCGCGCCGCGGCAAGCTCGATCGCCAACGGCAGCCCGTCGAGCCGCTGGCAGATCTCCGCGACGGCACCGCCGGCCTCCCGGTCCGGGTCGAAGTCCGGCCTGGTGCTGCGGGCCCGGCGCACGAACAGCGCGGTCCCGTCGCCGACCGACAGCGGCGGCACCGGCCACACCTGTTCGCCGCCGACACCGAGGGCCTCCCGGCTCGTCGCGAGCACGACAACACCCGCACAGTGCGCCAGGACGTCACCAACCAGCCCGGCCGCAGCGGGCAGCACGTGCTCGCAGTTGTCCAGGACGAGCAGCAGCGTCCGCGCTCGCAGGTACTCGATCACCGTCTGCTCGATCGACAGGCCGTGGCGCTGTTGCACACCGAGCGCAGCCGCGACGGCGTGGCTGACGGGGCCGGAATCGGCGAGCGGAGCGAACTCGCACAGCCACACCCCGTCGGGGAACCGCGCCCGTGCCCGCTCGGCCACCTCCAGGGCGAGGCGCGACTTGCCGACCCCACCGACACCGGTGAGGGTCACCAGCGACGCGGAACCGGTCGCGGTGGCCAACCGGGCGAGTTCAGCGTCCCTACCGACGAAGCTTGTCCCCCGCCGCGGGAGGTTGCCGCCGGTGGCGACGCGGGACGGCCCGAGCGCCGGATCGTGCGCCAGCACCTGGCGGTGCAACTCCTGGGACTGTTCCGAGGGCTCGACCCCCAGCTCGTCGACGAGGCGGCGCCGGAGCTGCCGGTAGACGGTCAGCGCTTCGGTCTGCCGCCCGCCGCGGTACAGCCCACGCATCAGCTGGGCCGCGAGACGCTCTCGCACGGGAAACCGCCGGACGAGCCCTTCGAGGTCGGCGAGGACCTCGCCGTCCCGGTCCAGCTGCAGCAGCGCGTCGATCCGTTGCTCGACGGCGACAAGTCTGAGTTCATCGAGCCGGGCGATCTCGGTGACCGCGAAGTCGAGGTCCGCGAACTCCGCGAGCGCGTCCCCCCGCCACAGCGCGAGCGCGGCGTCGAGGGTATTCACAACGCGGTCGTGCTCGCCCGTGGCCCGGTACGCGCGGGCCGCGTCGAGCAGGCGGACGAACTGTGCGGCGTCCAGCTCATCGCCGGCGACGTCGAGCACGTAACCAGGTGCGCGGTGGACCAGCCGGACCGGCGGGCCGAGGGCGGTCCGCAACCGGGAGACGTAGGCCCGCAACGCGTTCAGCGCGGCGGCGGGCGGCTCATCGCCCCAGACCGCCTGTATCAGCCGGTCGGTGGAGATGACGGTCCCGGGCTGGACGAGCAGCGCGGCCAGCAGCGCGCGCGGCCTCGGTCCGCCGACGTCGACCGGCGCCCCCTGCGCGGCGACCTCCAGCGGCCCCAGGATCCGGAACTGCACGGTTGGACCTCGCTCGTCGTGCGGTGCAATCCGATTGCAAGCCGTCTCCGCCACCGTAGTCCGGTCGAGCTCTATCCCTACCGATCTTTTATGCCGACCGATTTCCAGTCCGACCGAACTAAAGGAGCACCTGTGCCGGCCGTCACCGAGCGTCGTGAGCTGTCGAGCATCGCCTACGGGTTCATCGCCTCGAAGGCGTTGTTCGCCGCATTGGGGGTCGACCTGTTCACTTACCTCGCCGCGGGGCCGCGCACCACGGCCGAGCTGTCGGACGACACCGGAATCGCGGCGCACCGGCTGCAGACGCTGCTGCACGCGCTGTCGGCGGTCGGCCTGATCGTCGCCGAGGGGCAGACCTACACCAACGCGCCAGCGTGCCAGCGGTACCTGGTGCGGGGTGCACCCGGCGAATTCGGCGAGTACTTCCGCCTGCAGGTCGCGCAGCAGATCTACCCGGCGCTGCTGCACCTCGACGCCGGGCTGGCGGGCACCGGGGCGGCCTTCGACACGTTCGCCGACCTGCTGTCGCGGCCCGACGAGGCCCGCAAGTTCACCGCCGCCCAGCACGCCGGGTCGCAGGCCGCGGCCCGCGTCCTCGCCGCCCGGACGCCGCTGGACGGCGCCAGGACGATGCTGGACGTCGGGGGCGGCAGCGGGGCATTCTCCATCGCCCTGTGCACCCGCAACCCGAGCCTGCATGCGACAGTCGTGGACTTCCCGGCCGTGGTCGACGTCGCCAGGACCTACCGCGAAGAGGCCGGTCTCGGCGCGCGCATCGACCTACTGCCCGGCGATGCCGTGCACACCCCGTGGCCGGCCGACCAGGACGTCGTCCTGCTGTCGTACCTGCTCAGCGCGCTGGCTGACACCGAGATCGACGTCGTGCTCGCGAAGGCGCAGACCAGTCTTGCCCCCGGCGGCCTGCTGATCGTCCACGACTTCATGCTCGACGACGACGCGCCGGGACCCGAGTTCGCCGCGCTCTGGTTCTTGCAGTACCTCGCTTTCCGCAGCGACGGGGTCTCCTTCTCCGCTGACGCCCTCACCAGCCGGTTGCGCGACCACGGCTTCGTACCCGCGCCGAGCAAGGTGCTGATCCCCGAAACCACCAGAACGATTGTCTGTAGAAAGCCGATCCTGTGCAGAAAGGCATCGACATGAGACTCGCCGTCGGCCTCACCCCCCTGGAGACCCGGCGCGACGTCGTGCTGCACGTCGCCACCCGCGCCGAATCGCTCGGCTACGACGCGTTCTTCGTGGCCGAGGGCTGGGGGCACGACGCGTCCGTGCTGCTGGCCGAGGTCGCCACCCGGACCAGCCGGATCCGGATCGGGACGGGTGTCCTGAACGTCTGGGGTCGCAGCGCCGCACAGATCGCCATGCTCGCGGCGAGCCTGCACGAGATCTCGGAGGGAAGGTTCGCGCTCGGCCTCGGCGCGGGCAGCCCGACGCTGGCCGAGGGCCTGCACGACGTCGAGTTCCGCGCTCCGGTGCAGCGGCTCGCGGCGATGACGCGTCAAGTGCGTGCGCTGCTCGACGGCGAGCGCGTCTCGCCCGGGAACGGCGGCCGCGGGCTGCGGCTGGCCATCGGCCCGTACCCCGTCCCGATCATGCTGGCGGCGCTGGGCCCTGCGGCGATCCGAGCGTGCGGCGAGGTCGCGGACGGCTGGAGCCCGTTCCTGTTCCCGGTCTCCGCGCTGCCGGACGGGGTCCGGGTGCTGGCGGAAGGCGCCGCGGGTCGGGTGCTGCCGCAGGTGTGTCCGTGCGTGCCGGCGGCGGTGTCGCCCGACCCCGACCGGGCCAGGGCGCTGGCGTCCTGGTGGGTCGAGTTCTACCTGACCAGGATGGGACCGCTCTACGCCACCCGGCTGCGGCAACTCGGCTTCGCCGCGGCGGTCGACGAGGTCGTCGCTGGGAAGGGGAGCACGCCGGAGATCCTGCTGGACGAGCTGACGCTGTGGGGTGACGCCGCGGCCGCCCGTCAGGGCGTGGAACGCTATTGCGCCGCGGGCGCCGACATGCCGGTCATCACGCTGCCACCGAACCGGAGCGTCGAGGAGCTGGACTACATCCTCGACGCCCTCGCCCCGGCCGGCGCGTCGCGCGAATGATCTCCCGAGTGTCCCGTCTCATCGAACCCGACACGAGCAGCAGGGTGCACAGGGGGTGTGTCTCCCTGCGTTGACCTGAGACGCCGCGGTGCAGACATGCTCATTGCTGTCATAATCTTCACCGTCAACTCGGACCCTGATCCCGTTTCGACGCAGACCAGCAATTCGGGTACGAGCGCGAATGGAACGTCGTTCGGCCAGAAATTCAACTCCGCTCAAGGGCTGCGCGTGGGTCACCCGTAGCGGAAATCACTGCGATCTGTGTGACGCTTTCCGGTGACCGGGGCGGGCAGCAGTTGCGCGCCGCTGGGTCGTGGGCGGTCAACATGCGAGCTGTCCCCCGCGGGCGCGGCGTCCGTACCGGCCTCGACGACACGCCTGCGCGGACATTTCGGGAGCGCGTTCCGTCTCAGTTGTGATGTGCTCAGGGCGCGAGTGAGCAGCAGGGGTCGTCGGGGATCGGCCCTCGGCGCAACCCACCGAACACAGCAACGTCGATGGCGGTGAGCGTGAGCAAACATCTGCTGGTTGAGCAGCTCAACGGCGTCTCCGTCGCGGTTGGTGACCTCATCGCCCGCCTTCGAGTCGAACAATGGTCGGCGCCGACGCCCTGCACGGAATGGACCGTGCAGCAGCTGGTCAAGCACCTCATCGGGATGAACCGCTTCTTCGTTGCCCTCCTCGACGACGGCCCCCCCACCTCGTCGATCGGCCGCTGACGACAAAATCAACGACCTTGTTCGGGCCTATGACGATTCAGCAGCCAGCTTGCTGGTCGCGTTCGGCCAGCCTGGCGTCGTGGAACGTGAGGTCCGGGGTCCCCTCGGAGTGGCCACCGGCGCCGAACGGCTTCAGATCCGCCTCTACGACCTTCTGGCTCACGGCTGGGACCTGGCTCAGGCCACCGGCCAACGGTTCGAAGTGCCCGACGAAGTGGCAGAGCAATCGCTAGCCTTTGTCCGCGTCCAGGTGCTCGAGCAGGCCCGACCAGGTCGATTCGGACCAGCGCAACCGGTCGCCGACCACGCCCCGGCCATCGAGCGACTCGTCGCCTTCCTCGGACGATCGGTCAACACCGGCCGATGACGGACACCGTGCACGCTGCCCTCGTGGTGTGAGCGGCCACCTCAGCCGATCAGCACGGTGTGCGGCGCTCAGCCCGCATCGGGAACCGCGCGATCACCCGCCAGCCGCCGGATTGTGTTGCGCCCCAGGTCACCTCACCGTCGACGCCGAGGACCCTTTCCCGGATTCCGACAAGGCCGCGGCCGGACCCGAAGTCACGCAACGAATCGACCTCCGGCTGTGAAGGACGGTCGCGCCCCGTCGGCGGCGTGACGACGCGCCCCGTCGCGAGCAGTGGCTGGCCGTTGGTCACTTCGAGGGTGAACACCGGTCCACCGCTCAGCACGATCCGGATGGCTGCACCTGGAGCGTGACGAAAGGCATTGGTGATTGCCTCCTGAACCATACGGTGCGCGACGCCAGCGGTCGCGGGGTCGAGATCGTCGAGTTCGGTGGTGATCTCGGCGGTGATCGTGGCGCCCGTGGCGGAAGCCCTCGTGACGAGCTCGTCGAGCAGGCTCCGGGTCAGCGGCCGGGTCGATTCCGAGTCCATCAGGTTCACCAGCGCGCCGATGTCCGCCTCCGCTTCCGCGGCGACGGCGACGATGGCGTCCAACGTCTCCTTGGCCCCGTCCGGATCGGTGACGAGCAGATGCCGGCCGGCCCTGGACTGGATGACGATCACCGTCATGCAATGCGCCACCACGTCGTGCAACTCCCGGGCGATCTTGGTGCGCTCCAGTCGGACCGCCTCGGCCGTGTAGCGATCACGCTCCGCGCTCAGCTCTGCCGCTCGGATCCGCAGATTCTCGGCGACCGCGCGCCGTGACCGGAGCACCCGGCCGACCAACCACCAGCCGAGCCCGATCAGGACAGAGGTCACGTCGAAGCCCTGTGCCCACAGGTATGTCGTACCCGAACATGCCAGCCACAGCATCGACGGCACCAGGGGAAACGCGGAGCCGAGCGGGTCGGTGTCCCCGTTCGCCGCGGCCTGGGCCCGTCGGCGCTCACCCCGATCGCCTGGATCTGGGCCCGGATCAGCCGTTCCAGGTCCGCGCCGACCCGAGCTCGATCGGCGGCCACCTCCAGCGCGGCGGTCCGGTCGCGTTGTTCCTGCAGTTCATTCGTGCGCCGCAGCAGGGTCGCCACCAGCCTGGTCCGAGACCGGATCACCATGCCCGCGCCATAGAAGCCCAGGCCCAGGCTCGCGACGAAAATCGCCGAGGAACTGTCGAGTACGGGATCGAAGGCCAGTTCCATCGCCGTTGTCGCGACGCACGCACCGATCCCGAGCCACCGGCCGATGCGATGCTTCGCGGGGTCCGCGGCGCCCAGTTGGTAGACGATCACGAACATCACCGGAAAGGTGACCCCGCAGCGGATCATCGGGCCGATGGCGACCTCGTTGAGCAGGACACCGGCGGCCTGGGCACCGGCAGCCCAGGCCGGCGCCACCCGGGCCAGCAGCACCGGCAGGGTCACGGCCTGCACAACGATGGCGGCGACGACTCCGCCACCGTTCTCCGGTTCGGTCACCAACGACGCCCCGACCACCCCGGCCACCGTCGCGACCAGGAGATTTCCTTCGTGGTGCCGGACCGGACCGGGGGTGAGCGGTGAGCGGTGAGCGAGTCCGATGCGTGCTGGAACACTCGGTCCAATGGCAACGAGCGGGCCTTCGCCGCGTGTCTGGATCGACGTGCAACTGGGCGCGACCTTCGGCAGCCCTGCCGCCAGCATCGACATATTCCACGCGTTCAGAAGCGCCATCGGCCCACCCACCGAAGCCTGGCTCTTTCACCGGGATCGTGCCCCCTGGTGCGCAGGTTCTACTACCCCCTCATCGCGCACGAAAGGTACGGCGTTCCGAAAGGGCTTGGGCCGCATCTGGTCCTTATCGACGCGATCGGTGATCACCTGTGGTTGAGCGGGCCGTCCTGCGGACCGGGCGACGGTGCCGCGGCCGGCCACGACGGTGCTCGGGGAACTCGGCCGCCACCTCCCGGCATGGGCAGGAGACGACCAGCATGCGTCGCCGGCCCGGACGACGAGATGCACTGGTACGCGAAACCGACATGAGGGCCGCGACACATACCCTCCTGCAACAAACTCTGAAGGCACGGATCATTGCCGTTGTGGGTGATGGGGCCGCCGCTGGCGGGGGTCATCGGTAGGGTCTGCCATCTCTCGCAGCCGGTTCAGGATTCCCGGAGGTTGGTCGTCCGCTTGTTGCCCAAGTGGGCGCTCCATTCGGTGTCGACCTGGGCGATGACGCCGGCACCCCCCGGGGATGACTCTGACGCCCCGGTCGGCGACCCCTGACCGGTCGGGTCCTGGGCATCGGCCGGATCGGGAAGGTGCGCGCTCGCCCCTCATCTGCGCAGGACCTCACGGATGTGGTGGGACGTGTTACGTCTGGGTGTGCGCGCCGGGTCGACCCACTGTGGTGGGATGAATTCGGGTACACCGTCCGCGGCGAACACGATTTCCCAGTGACCGAAGTGGATTTCGGTGTGATGCCGGCGGCACAGCAGCACCCCGTTCTGGTAGGCGGACGGTCCGTCGTCCAGCCAATGGCG
>JGI20200J14955_1000245_pt1 | contig 12557 bp, 14 predicted proteins | sample NGESurshal092012_FD_14955 | JGI IMG/M metagenome (IMG submission 14955) | reverse complement strand
CCTGTTACCCCTCCTGGCACCCCTCCTGGCACTCCTCCTGTTACCCCTCCTGGCACTCCTCCTGTTACCCCTCCTGGTACCCCTCCTAGTGGCGTTGTCCCTCCTGGTGGTGGCAGTGGCAACAACGGCGGCGGTTGGTGGCCGCTTGCCTTATTAGCTCCCTTGGGTTTTATTCGTCCTGGTGGTGGTGCTAGTTCTGGTGTAATTCCTCCTGTTGCTCTAATCCCTCCTCGTAGGACTGGAGGAACTGGTGGTGGTCCTGTTGGTCCTGTTGCTGGTCCTGCTGGTCCTCGCGCTACGTTACCTCCTGAAGTTCCGGGACACCCGAAACGGAGAATCAAACGTCCAAAAAGATATATTAAGGGCTTGTGGTAGGAGGTTGCCTCAGTGGACGCATTCCATCAGCAAGGCGGAAATTCTCTGCAGCGAGTGTTAGCAACTCTGGGAATATGTTTGATTTGGCTCTGTACGGCTAGCTGGGTGAGCGCTGAAGAACTCTCCACCTCTATTGGTACGCTACAGACTCCTGATCATGAGCTGATTTGGGTAGAGGTCTCTTTAGGCGACCGTGTTCTGCGTTTGCGTCAGGGAGATGGAACCATCCTTAAAGAAATGACTGTTGCCGTAGGTAAGACTTCGACCCCAACGCCAACAGGTAATTTCGAAGTGATGGAAATGGTGGAAAATCCTATATGGCAGAACCCTTGGGATCCTTCTGTCATCTATAAAGAAGGAGACCCAGCAAATCCTTTAGGCATCCGCTGGATTGGGTTCAAAAAATCTGGAGAAGAAGACTACGGAATTCACGGAACGGCTAACCGAGATTCTTTAGGCAAAGCCGTGACGCACGGATGTATTCGTTTGAGCAATGAAGATATCCCGTACCTGTATGACCAATTAGAAGAAGGCACTCCCATCGTTATTCACTAGAAGCTTATCCATGACTTCTGCCCTGTCCGCTCATCCAACTGCCCGTAGCGATGTTTTTACAGAATATCTTGCTGATGGCAGTGTGGTTATTTTTGACCCACTCACCAGTGTGGCGCATGAATTAAATGCCACGGGGGCTTTCGTTTGGGACTGTTGTGACGGGAGCTATGATTTTCAAAAAATTGTAGCGGCCCTTGAAGAATGTTTTGATGCCTCTTCTGAAATATCTACTGCTACGCTAAGAGAAGATGTTACTTATTTCTTGCAGGTTCTTCTGGAGAAGAACCTCCTGATATCCTCGCTCTCGCTATGAGTGTTCTTGCCGGAAGACGGGAAAATTTCCAAATTCTCCATAGCTCTTTTAGTATTGAAGGACCTGTAGAATGTCTAGCCCTTCTGGAAAAATTGCTGCATCCTTTTTGGATTGTCTCTAGGCGTGCAGAATCCTTTGAGATTTTTATCAACCGGGAACGAGAGACGTACTATCTGCAAACTCCAACCCTCTGTCATTCGGGAAGTTGTACGGAGATTGTTCAATTTTGTGAATGGTGGTTGTTTGCTGAAGCGGTAGCCGCCGATACCGATGGATGCCAACTTCATGGGGGCGCTGTTGCTAATGAGCATGGGGCTATCCTTTTACTGGCACCTTCCGGGCATGGCAAAACGACCCTTACGCTAGCTTTAATGGCTCGTGGCTTTACCCCTTTTACGGATGACATTATCTTGCTGGACCCGCATACCTTGACGGTACAGCCCTTCCCCCGATGTTTCCATGTGGACGCGGGCACGACACAGGTCATTCAGCAGTTGAGCTTCAAGGAGGGCTACCATAGGCCTTCCTTGGAATGTCTCGAGGTGGAAAATACCTTAGCGGAAGCATTGTACCGACCGCTCCAATGGGGAACTCCTCAAATCCCCAGCTTGATCTTGTTCCCGGAATATAGACCAGGAGCCACTCTTCACCTTGAGCGATTACGTCCGGCCCAGGCCTGGATGCTGCTGATTAACAATTTGATGGTCCTCCCTGCAGATGCTCCTTCTCGATTTGGGACGCTACGGGCCTTAGTGGATAGAGTGCAGGCTTATCAAATGGTCCATAGCGATTTAGATGAAACTATTACGGCTTTAGAACGACTACTTGAAGGGACCTCTACCCCGAAGGAAGAGTCATAGTCTATGGACCTCGCTGTATCGCTCGTCCGTTATTTAAGTTGTCCTCCTAGCCGACGTAAGCCACTGCCATGGTTGGCGACAATTCCTGTGGAAGCATGGGAACAACTTATTGCCTATATTGAAGCTCGAAGCTTAACGCTCGCTGCCTATCGCTGCTTTGTGGTAGAAGCTCAAGCGCCAACGTTGCCGACGACTCTAAAGGCTCGTCTACGCCGCGCTTATATCCAAGCGGGGATTAGTGTGCCATGGCTCAATCGTGAACTTGCTGAGGTTTGCCAAGCGCTGGTTCAGGCTGGAATTTCCCCTGTTGTTCTCAAAGGTCCCCATATTGGTCCCCTCCTTTGGCCCGAAGACCCGACCCTGCGTCCTTTTGGAGACCTTGACTTATGGGTGCAACCTGTTGATATTCCGCAGACAGAAGCTGTATTGCGTGGGTTGAACTATGGGGGAGGGCCTGCTGAACCGATTACCTCTCTTGATTTTTGGTTTCATGAACTCCCCGCTTACCAGCGTTCAGGGCCGGGGGCCCAGCAGATGAGTGTAGTTGATTTACACTATCGTTTGGCCCCAGATTATTTGCCGATTGGAGATGAAGAAGCCATCTTCAAGCGAGCTACTCCGTGGCTATATGGGGCTAAAGTCCTTGCCCCAGAAGATTTGTGCGTTTATTTGTGCAACCATACCGCTCGGCACTTATTTATCGAACCGCGTCCAGAGCTTCTCTTCCGGTCTACCTATGGATATATTGGCGAGATAGGCCGATTGCTGGATTGTTATGCACCCACCTGGAGTTGGGATGTCATTGCTGAAAGGATTGCCAGTTCTCGTTATTCAAGGGCTATGTCGCTACCCCTCCGGTTGGCAGCGGTCCTTTGGGAAATTTCTCTACCGGAAAGTATTGCCAAACTCTGGAAGCATGACGTTATCGGCCATAAGGTGTTTGAAATGTGGCAGTCACGACTCGATACGGTCTGGAGTGCAGAAGATCATCGATGGCTTGCCATAGGCGTACGTTTAGATATGAAGTATGTACGGAAACGGGTCAATGACCGAATCAATCCTTGGGCGCGCCAGCATTAGATAGTTGCTGACGTGTTTTAACGGTATGTGCTCTCATCAGGCGCTTCGGCAACCTTACGGTCTAAAGCCTTGGGCGCGGTGAGCACTACATAGTAGTACTTGTAGGCACTCTGGGGAACACAGGCCACCCCAATCCCCACTTCAGAATGCTCTCTATAAAAAGGGTCAAGGGCTAGCATATGGACTCGACGGGAGGGGGGGGATACGTCTACATCTAACACTAATTGATTGATGGCTTCGATTCCGTTGGGAGCCCCAGCAGCGAGGGATTCAAGATTATTGGCCCCTGGATTGCGAGGATAATCGGAAGGNAGGTTATATCCNGCAGAGGCAACCCTTTGATTGGGTCCCCGTCCGTCTGAGTCGCGATGGGCAAAGTAGTTCCCTTGTGCCATACGTTCGGCTACTTGACGGGCAATCGCAGCCAATTGACCGTTCCAGCGAAGTTGAGGGGCTGGGCTAGTGTGTTCNAAACTAAGACCAATTCTTTTGGCATAGGTCTGAGGCTCAGACCGGAAGCGATTGAGATAGGTATAGGCTTGAATAGCCTCGTAGCCTGTGTCTGCACATTCATCCGCTTGGGCAGGCATCGCAAGAAGCACTTGTCCGAGGAGGGTTGCACAGCCAAACAGCTGTAAGCAGTTTAAAAAATTGCCTGCTTTTAACCAGGACATCTTGTTCACTCCTCACCGAGCGCATGAGTTCATCTAAATGCGATAGAAACTCTTCAGAAAACCCTCGGGAGATCTCGCCAACACCAAACCATCAACATGGTTGACAGCATTGATAGAAAAGAATCATAGAGAGGAGTCGCATCAGTTTTTTACCTTCGCTACAGCAAGAATGCCCGGATAACAACCCCAACTTGTTCACCTCATAGAAGCTTTATAGACAGTTGGGTACAATGGCTGGACAGTTGGGTACACTACGCACACTTAATAAAGTGGTCTCGACCAAAATTAGGCGCCAAAACTGATACTTTTGTGCGCGTAAACAGCCAATGGATGAATCCCATGGATAATTAGGGGAATTTCTTTTACTGAATACCCTTGAAATCTTGGATCGATAACCTTACGAATAGCTTATGGAACCATTGCTAGGAAGACCGGTGATTCTGGGGGAAGTTCTGTTTGATCTATTCCCTGGCAATGTAGCGGTCTTAGGNGGAGCGCCCTTTAATGTTGCGTGGCATCTAAAGGGATTTGGACTTTCTCCTCTATTGCTCAGCCGAGTTGGAGAAGATTCCCGTGGCGAAAATATTCTCAGCACCATGCAGACCTGGGGAATGGATACTGCTGGAATTCAAATAGACCCTGCGTACCCAACAGGCGTTGTGCATGTCGCGTTAGAAGAAGGGCAACCGCAATTTACGATTTTGCCTAACCAGGCCTATGACTTTATGGACTCAGACGCGGCCTTAGCCATCCTCAAAGGCCAGCGTTGTTCTTTGCTTTACCATGGCACCCTGATAGGGCGAGGGGCATCTCAAGTGGCCGTACAGGCCTTGCGNCAGACGATTCCCTCTGTCTTTGTAGACCTCAATCTCCGATCTCCTTGGTGGGAAATAGAAAGAGTCCGTGCTCTCCTTCAAGGAGCCCGCTGGGTCAAGATGAATGAGGATGAGTTGGCTGCAATGGCTGGACCATTGCAGCTAGCGGATCTTTCCAAAAGTAACGTTGAAGCAACGGCTCACGCCCTATGTTTGGAATCAGGCTGGGAACTACTCGCTCTTACCTTGGGGGAAGAAGGGGCCTGGTTACTTACTCCTGAAAAAAAATATCGGGGCAAGGCTGTAGTGGTCGAAGCATTGGTAGATACGGTAGGGGCAGGAGATGCTTTTAGTGCCGTGACACTACTGGGCCTACATCGGGGTTGGTCCTTAGAGAGCACCTTAAACCGAGCGCTAGATTTTGCTGCTGCTCTTTGTAGCATGCGCGGTGCATCACCGCAGGATCCTGGGTTGTATGCTTCTTATTTAGCACGATGGAATCAGCGTTAAATGTGCCCTGTCTGGTCTTCTAAGGTAGAAATTTGACCCCTGAGACGAGCAATTTCCATTTGCATGCGGGTTTTCTGTTGCTCGAGTTCTCTTTTGCGCTGGTCTAATTCCAACTGTTGTGTTTCCAATTCGCGCTGGAGCTTGGTGATTTCCTTGACCCCTTCCAAACTTACTTTCATCTCTTGGGTGAGGTATTTGATATAAATCAGTTTTTCAATATCGTGTTGGGAATAGAGACGGGTTTTGCGTTCTCTGCCACTTTTTCCCTTCCCTTGCCCCGGCTGATGATAAGGGCTAACAAGACCCTCGCGGTCATATAGGCGGAGGGTTTGGGGGTGCATCCCAACCAGTTCTGCGGCTACGGAGATCACATACAGGGGACGGTCTTTTGCGTTATCTGACATGGTCTTGCATGACTGCCTAGAGACTAAGACGAATTTATAGTATCACACTCAATTGAGAACCTTCGTCTGTTTTAAGAACTTCAATTCTGGACTGAAATGCCTCTTTCAAGTCAGAAATATGAGTAATCACCAAAATACAGGCAAAGTCTCTCGCTACTGTATTTATAGCACTGACTAAACGTTCTCGTCCTTCACTATCTTGGGTCCCAAATCCCTCATCAATAATTAAGGTCTGGAGCGCTGCTCCTGCTCTGCGGGCAAGTAGACGAGAAAGGGCTAAACGAATGGCAAAGTTGACCCGAAAAGCTTCTCCACCTGAATAGGTTTCATAGGGACGGGTCCCACGGGCATCGGCGATCAAGATATCCAAGGTATCGATCATTTTCTTCAATGTTTTAGCCGCTTTCTGGGTGACAAATTGTACGTGGAGCTGACTGTCTGTCAGGCGGGATAGAAGTCGGTTGGTTTCTTCTTCTAATTCGGGCAATACATTTTCAATAATGAGCGCTTGAATTCCATCTTTGCCGAAGGCCTTCGCCAACTCACGGTATACTCGCTGTTGATGTTGGTCATCTTTTAAGCGAGCTTTTTTCTCCGCGATTTTGTTAGCTAAATCATCTAAGTTCTTGAGTGATTGCTCTAGGGCTCCTCGCTCGGCAATCCATTGTTCGTGGGACTCTCGATGTAGTCTAAGCTCCTGTTCAAGAGCTACTAATTCTTCGGTAGGGTCAGCAAAGTGAGCAAGATGTTCTGCGAGGTCTTTCTGTTGAGTCTCTAGGGCTTCTCGTTCTTGTTTATAGCGTAGGACTCCATCTTCGAACTGGAGTAAAAGTTCTCTGTCTTTTGGGAATTCTGCTTTGCTTTGTGCCAAAGCTTGTTGCTTGAGCAACCAGTGCTGTTCTTCTTGGAGTTCTTGTCGAATTTGGCGATGGTAGGTTTGGTTATAGCCAAGTTCTGTGAGTTGGTTATTCAATCGTTGCCATTTTTGTTGGTCTTCTTCAGCATAGGTTCTCGTGGCTAGTTGGGCTTCTAACCGTGCTAATTTTTCCTGGCTTGCGGGAAGTTCTGCCTCAATCCGCTCTATTTGTTTTTCAGCCGTATTTAGCTCGGATAGTTTAATATCAGCCCATCGCCAACGTTCTACTTGATCACGGGCAAGCGCATGGTCTTTCTCATCATAGTTAAGTTGTTGAAGTTCTTCATCAATGTGAAATAAATGAGTTCTTAATTCGTGGGCAAAATCTTGTCGCTCTAGCTGAATAAGAATATTCTTCTCCTGAATTTTTAGTTCTTTAGCCTGTTGGTTCCGCTGCTCTAGTGCTTGAAGCTGCTGCTCCAGTGTGCCTTTCTGCTGTAGAGAAGTTTCCAAAGTCTCCAATTCTTTTTTGACCAGGCCATACTCTTCTCGTAAAACTCGAATCTCATGATTCACGACACTGAGCTGATCTGTCAAAACAAGCAGAGTATCATTAAGTTCTTGTTCTTCTTGCGCATGACTTTCTTGAATAAGAAGCAAATGATCTTCACGNAGTTCTTGTTTGCANAGAGGACATTGTGCATCGGGTTCCAAAAGTAGATTTCGCTTATCTCCTAATTTTCTTAACTGAGTCTCACAATGACTTCTTTGCAGNTCCAATTGTTCTTTGAAAAGTTTTCTGTCTTGACCTTTATCCAAGACTCGCTGTAAATATACTTGCCTCTTTTGCAGAATGGTAATATTTTCTGTTACCTTTTCCAGTTGACGTTGGTAGAAACTGAGCTTGGAAAGCTCTCCTTGAATTTTCTGCCCTTCATAGCGAAGATGACTCGCTTGTGTTTCCAGCTTGGTTTGTTCTGCATAGATTTTTTGTTCAATAGGCTGCCGCTCACGAATTCGGGGTGCTGCTTGAGATTGGCAGGAATCATATCGTTTGAGCTTCTCTTTCGCTTCAGCAAGATGAGCTAAAGCTTCTTCAACTTTAGGTTTCTGATTTAAAATTTGCTGATATTCTGCCCGTTGCTTTTTTAGGTCTTCCGTGCGACTTTCTAAAGTCTGGACTTCAAAAGCTATAGTACGCCGCACCTTTTCTATTTCTTCTTCTAGATTTCTTTTCTTTTCTAGAAGATCCTGTTGTCTTCTAAATCGATGATAGAGTTCTTGGTCTTCTTCTTGAAGCTTTTGATAGATTGTACATCCTTCTAAAATAGGACCCTCTTGCTCTAGTACCTTGAGGTGCTGCGTAACCTTTTCCTGTTGGCGTTTATGCTGTGTGATTTCCCGTTCTAGGGTAGTACACAGATTTTGTATTTGCTGTATTCCTAACTTTTGCTGAGAAAGTAAAGTTTCTCGCTGATGCTTGAGCTTGGATAGTTGGGTTCCTTTCTGTTCGAGATCCTGTTGCTTTTCGCGTCCGACTTTCAAGGAGTGCGCGACTTCCAACTTGCGCTGTTCTACCTGGGGCCGTTTGTCCAACTCTATTTCAAGATGTTCAATCTCTTCTTTAAGTGAACTACTACTAAGTTTGAATTCTTTCTCCAGTTCTCGTGACTGCTCTGCCAGAGCATCATACTGACTTAAACGGAGAATTTCCGCCAGTACGCGCTTACGTTCGGCGGGTTTCTTAAGGGTAAATTCGTCCGCTCTGCCCTGGCGCAGATAAGCACTATTGATAAAGGTCTCATAGTCCATCTTCAAAACTTGTTCAATAGCCTGCTGTGTCCCTTGTAAGGTGCGTTGGCTAATGGACCGAAAGTTATGCTCGCCATCCCTAATCTGGAACTCTAAGGCTCCTGTTTTATTTCTGGGGCGACTCCGCAAAACTCGATAAACAGTACCTTCGCACAAAAACGTGATGTCTACGGTGGCAGATTCGGTCCCAGAGCGGATTAAGTCATCTTCAGAAGGGGCCCGGCACTTGCCCCATAGGGCCCAGGTCATAGACTCTAATAAAGAGGATTTCCCTGCTCCATTGATTCCACAAATACAGGCCGTATGTAATCCTTGGAAGCTCAGCTCACAGGAACGATAGCTCAGAAAATTCTCGATACGTAGATGAAGAGGGATCATGGGGAGGCAGCGCGGAACTAAGCTAGCTAACGGGACAATTGTACACGTCTTGCTTATGCCTGAGTGCTAATAAACGTCATGGGCGTGGGAAAATACAAACAGAATTTAAAACTTACCTATTGTATGGAGCTGTTTATCTCGTGAAATTTTGGGTCCCCCTCTTCGCTTTCGCTCTAATTTTAGCCGTCTTGTCTCCACAAGGTCAGGCTCAACCACAATCTCAACCGATCCAAAAACTTTATGATCGTGTCAGCTTGAGTGATCAAGATTTCTCCGGTAAAAACCTGGCTGGAACTACGTTTAAACGGACGAATATGCGCAAAATGAATCTCAGAGGTGCCAATCTGACAAAGGCCATTTTCGCACGGACCAATGTTGAAGATTCAGACCTGACCAATGCTATCTTGCGCGGGGCTTTATTCGACCGAGCAAATTTCACCAGAGCTAAGCTTACCAATGCCGATATGCGGGATGTTTTGGCTACGGGTTCTCTATTTAAAAATACGGATATCACAGGGGTAGATTTCACCAACGCGATCCTTGACACTTTCCAAACTGCAGAATTTTGTCAGCGAGCCAAGGGCGTAAATCCTATCACTAAGGCAGATACGCGTAAATCATTGGGGTGTAAGTGAAAAATATAAGGAGCATGGGAAACGGTGAAAATTTTAATTCTTGGAATGACTCTGTGTCTAGCTGTATTGGCGCCTGCTCAAGCTCAAACGGTCTATAGACCTGATGTTTCTAACTACAATGCCACTAACATCACGGGCAAAGATTTTTCGGGGAAGAAAATGATTAGAGGTAGCTTTGTAAAAACCACCATGCGGAATATGAATTTGAAAGGTGCTGATATGAGTAAGTCAGTGATGAGTGGTGCCGATGTCAGTGGTTCCGATTTGACGGATGTCAATCTGAGTGGGGCACTACTTGACCGGGTTAAGTTCATCAATGTCAAGCTCATCAATGCCAATTTGAGCCTGACTACCGCTACCGGTACTGTTTTTACAGGATCCGATGTCACAGGCGTGGACTTCACCGATGCCATTATTGATGGGGCAGAGGTGACCGCACTGTGCAAGAGAGCAAAAGGGGTCAATCCGGTGACGAAGGTAGATACCCGCAAGTCACTGGGCTGCCGTTAGTTTCAGGACTTTACTTCTTGCTCTGCCTTAGCAGGTTCTGGAGGAAGGCGCCGGATTTCCGAACAAAATGTCGTTATGCTAAACTCACCAGCGTGCTTCACAACTCCGGTCCGTAGCCGTAAGTTGGCGCTAGCAAACCAAAGGCGTTCTTCTGATTCGGTGGCACTATTTTCCGTGACCAGGGTCATGGATTCATCGGCGTGCATCCGGTAACGGCCGGCCACGGGAACTTCTTCGGCATAGCCTTTATTACGGAGGATCAGCCCTGATAAGGGGTCATCTTTATCCGGTACAGGAACTAGGAACGCCATGTTTTGATGGGTCTTTTCATCGAAGGCAGTCGTTCCAGTCCAAGTAACTTCTGCGCCTCCCGCTACACTGGCTGGGTCCACCTGATGAAGTTCGCAGACTGCGAGCACCTTGGGATGGTCTCGCTCATAGCAGGTAAAAGAGACTTCTGATTTTCCGGCTTCTTGCTTACGAGCACCTAAATAGTGACCGGTCCGGTGAGAAAACCAGTTGCCTTCGCTTTTTTTAAAAAATTCCATGACGTCCATGGTCAATTCCCTTTTTCACATGAGATAAATCAATATAAAGGGTCATCTCTTCACATGCACAAAATCCATTGAACAAAATCTATGCTTTTTAGAGACGACCCCCATTTTATAGCCCTAGGTCTGCCAAAATATCGCTGGCATGGGTATCTGTCTTCACTGTGTCATAGACTTTGGCAACCTTGCCCGTTTCGTCAATAACAAAAGTGACGCGCTTGGCGTAGCCGCCGCCATCCACTCCATAGGCTTTAGCGATCGCTCCGTTGGTGTCTGCCAAGAGGGGGAAAGGTAGATTGAACTTCTCCGTAAACTTTTGGTGAGAAGCTACGTTATCCACGCTGACCCCAAACACCGTAATGTCTTTGTCTTGGTAGGCCCTGTAGTTGTCCCGGAAGCTACAGGCTTGCTTGGTACAGCCTGGGGTATCGTCCTTAGGATAAAAGTATAGGACTACCGTTTTTCCTGCATAGTTTTCTAAGGAAACCGTCTTGCCACTTGTATCCTGTGTTTTAAAGGTTGGGGCTTTGGTGCCAACAGCCAAACTCATAAGGTTTCTCCTGAAGTGCGTTCATTTTCGCTCTTGCCATGCTACCGCGTGCCCGTAGTCGGAGCGGTAGGAATTTTTCTTAAGTCTGCATCCAAATCAGGAGAAGGTACGTAATATGAGAGTCACAAGGCCCCTAGGTTTCCTCTTAGAAAAACGATAAAGATTCCCCTATGACTACGGCAAAAGTTAACGGTGTCGCAAAACGTCCCAGCGGGTTTCAGCAAGCGTTGGCTGCTAAGATTTTTCATTGGGTTAATATCATCAGCGTCTTTGCGATGATGGGCAGTGGTTTGCAAATTTATAATGCCAATCCTGTTTTTGGGGGGCGAGCTGGTTTGCACTTTCCCTCAGAACTCTTGCTTGGAGGCTGGCTAGGTGGAGCGCGCCATTGGCACTTCTTCTTTATGTGGTTTTTTGGGCTGAATCTTCTGTGGTATGGAATCTATATCTTTTTTACCAAACGCTGGAAGAATCGCTATGTAGGCAGTAACGATATAAAAGCTATCCGCGAATCTAGTAATGCAAAACGCAGAAACTATGCGTTTCATCGGATTGTTTATACTTCTATGATTCCGATACTATTATTGGCCTTACTCACAGGTCTGGGAATGTTTAAACCTGTTCAGTTTGACTGGATTTTAGGAATTTTTGGGAGTTGGGAAGCACTCCGAATCATGCATTTTATTTCTGTTCCAATATTTCTTGTCCTAACGACGCTGCATTCACTGATGGCCCTTAAAGTAGGGGAGTGGAAATTAGTTCGTTCTATGTTTACCTAGGTTTCTCCATGTCAGATCTAATAAGGACACGTCGTAGCTTTCTGACCCTTGGCGGGATGGGTATGCTCCTTACTGGCTGCGGTAGAGGGGCGATTCAAGGAAGTATTGAAAATACGCTATATACCCTTTCTGATCCCCTAAACCGCACCTTTGAACAATTAATCTTCAGTCCTTCAAAATTGGCACAGGAGTTTCGTGCAAATGAAATAAATCCCGAATCACTGCTGATTAATACGGCAGAGGATAATACTCCGACTGTCAATTTGGACCAGTACCGTTTGACTGTCAAAGGATTGGTCAACAATCCTCTGAACTTGAGTCTTAGAGATATTCGAGCGCTACCCTATAAGTCCACCACCATCCGTCATATTTGCGTGGAAGGATGGGATGCGATTACCCAATGGGGGGGCGTTCCCTTAGTTGAAGTGCTCAAAAAAGCACAACCCACCTCAGAGGCACGGTATGTATTTTTCCGGTCTGCTGATGGTTTTGTAAACGACCAGGGTCAGCGCTCTGGCTTCTACGAAACTTGGGATATGGCTTCTTGTGTCCATCCCCAGACCTTGCTGGCCTATGAGAAGAATAAAAAGCCGCTACCCATAGAAAATGGTGCTCCGATTCGATTGGCTTCCCCGATTAAATTAGGGTACAAACAGATTAAATGGGTGACCGAAATTATACTGGTCGCAACTATCCCGACTCAGGCAGGATATTGGGTGGACTTGGGATACGAGTGGTATGGCGGGGTTTGATCAATCAGAAGCGATGGCTCGGTCTTAAATGGCTACCCATTTTGGCCTAGCCAGATAGGTGCCGTATTCTTCGCAGATTAGAAAACCCGCTTGAGTACATAATCTGTCAGGTCAATCATCGCTTGACGGGCTGGGGAAGCAGGGAATT
>JGI20200J14955_1000244_pt1 | contig 12562 bp, 12 predicted proteins | sample NGESurshal092012_FD_14955 | JGI IMG/M metagenome (IMG submission 14955) | reverse complement strand
CGCGAGGGTATAGTCCACCCCACGAAAAACACCCTTCAGTCTTCGCGGTTCTTCTATCAAGAGGAGTTGGGCTTTATCCCCCAAAGCTTCCGCAATTTGCTTACTGAGCGCTACATCTTGGGGGAGATGAAAAGGAACTAAGAGCACAAATAAGTCCGTAGCTTTTTGGAAATCCTGTAACGCTTGAATAAACGTTCGGATACGAGCCTCCGTAAATTGGGGATGGGTCCGCACTACTACAGCCACTCTCGGCATTGGTAAATCAGCCAATTCTGGCACCGCCAGACTCTCCAGAGCCCACACAGGGTCTGCCGTTACAGAATAAGAAAGTTTCCATTGCTCCAATATTTTGGCCGATCCTCCATCCCGCACGGTGATCCCTTGACATTGGCTTAAGGCTCGACGGGCTAACTGTTGCCCGAATACAGTTTTTAGAGGCCCCAAACCCTGCGCCCAAGCAATGGTTTTTAATCCCATGCCTTGAGCTAATCCGATCAGACCACAGTAGTACAAGACACTTTTAAGACTGGTCGCGTCCTGGAGCAGACTGCCTCCACCAAAGATAAAGGCCTGGCTCTGACGCAGTGATCTGAGAACATCCAAGCTATTCCAACGATTGATACTTCGAATGCCATAGGTCTTGGCTGTTTTTTCGGGATTATTGGAAAGGACTATAGGGGTCACATGGGCAGGCAGCATTTGTAGCAAAGTAGCCAGTAGTGCCTCATCACCGCCGTTCCCAAAACCATAGTATCCAGAGAGGACTGCCTGCTTTGTGTTCATGCTTGCTTAACCTACTTCGTAAAAATGTAACTCTTTGCAGGCGGCCCTACACAAAAAAAAGCCCCCGACTGGGGGCTCAGACAAATCTTTGCTTCTTAGAACAAACCCAAAGTCAAAGACTTAGGAATGTTGTGGATCATAGCTCCAATACCGAGATAGAACGTAACCAAAACACCAATCAAGAACAGGATGCTGGAAATAGGACGACGGAAGGGGTTCTGGAACTTATTGACATTTTCTATAAAAGGCAATATGGCCAGGCCAATCGGGATAGCCAGCATAAGGACGACACCCAACAATTTGTTAGGAACGACCCGCAGGATTTGAAACACAGGGTAGAAGTACCACTCAGGGAGAATCTCTAGTGGAGTCAAGAATGGGTCAGCTGGCTCACCCATCTTGGCAGGGTCCATAATCGCAAGGCCGATGGTTCCCACAATGGTTCCAAAGATAACTACACCAAAAATAAGTGCATCGTTGGGCCAAAAAGGTTCACCGTACTTGTTATGCCCCATGTTCTGCTTGACTAATTCCCGAAATTCGGGGTCTTGCAGGTCAGGCTTTTTCATTACCATAGGTGTGCTCTCCAGAAATTACGCCGAAAACTAGGTTAGAGGGGACCAGAAATGCCTTGCTTACGAATCATAAGGAAGTGCGCAAGCATGAACACTGCAGTTAACCAAGGCAATACAAAGGTGTGAGAGCTGTAGAAGCGGGTCAAGGTTTCCTGACCAACCCCGGGCTCACCGCGAAGTAACAGGACAACCAAGTCTCCAACCACAGGTACAGCACCGGGAACTTGAGTAACAATCTTAGCAGCCCAGAACCCTACTTGGTCCCAAGGAAGGGTATAGCCTGTCACTCCGAAGCTCACCGTTAGCACCGATAGGATGACTCCCGTCACCCAGGTCAGCTCACGGGGCTTCTTGAAACCACCAGTTAGATAGACCCTAAACACATGAAGAATCATTGCTAATACCATCATGGAAGCACTCCAGCGATGGATAGAGCGAATCAGCCAACCAAAGCTGACCTCGTTCATGATGTACTCAACAGATTTGAACGCCTCTGCTGTAGTGGGTTTGTAGTAAAACGTCATTGCAAAACCAGTGGCGAACTGGACCATGAAAGCAACGAGGGTAATACCGCCCAAACAATAGAAAATGTTTACGTGAGGCGGTACATATTTACTGGTTACGTCGTCTGCCAGCGCTTGGATGTCGAGACGCTCTTGGAACCAGTCATAAGTCTTTCCCATAAGGCCGCGTCCTTAAAAAATAGAAATCAATTATGCTCGCGCACGTTAGAAATGTAACACAAGCTCTGAAAAACGCCCAGAAATCCTTCACAATATTTATTTTTTTCTTAAGGTTGAATCTAAAGCCATGAAATTCACTACCCGAGGCCATTACAGTGTCAAGGCTCTTCTGGATTTAGTGATTTATGGTGGCCAAGGGCCAATTCCAATTCGTCAAATTTCTCAGCGTTGTAACATTCCGCATCAATACTTGGAGCAGCTGCTTGTCCAATTGCGCAGACAAGGACTGGTAAAGGCTACCCGTGGCACAGCAGGCGGATACGAATTGGCGCTTGCACCCCGCCAAATCAGTGTAGGACAAATATTTAAGGCTGTGGGAGAAGCTGTAGAACCGCTGACCCATTTAGAAAAAGACCCTCAGCGCTCAGAGGACTGGGTTACCCAAGCGCTCTGGCAACGCCTTCATAGCCGTTTACTGGATGCCCTAGACCAAATTACCCTAGAAGACCTTTACTATGATGCCCGCAGCTATCAGGCGTCTCAGGGCGAGGAATCTAGCTTTATCGTCTGAGTCTTCCCTTATAATTATTATCCTGTGCGCCGGGATAGCTCAGTGGTAGAGCACTCGATTCGTAATCGAGCGGTCGTGAGTTCAAATCTCATTCCCGGCTTTCCTTAGATATAGAGATAGAGTCTCTAGCCGTTCGGTCAGGGATCATGGGCAAGGCTATAATTCCAAGTACATGAGAGTAGATATGGTCATGGATAGCCTTACCTTAGATGTGAAATCGGCTAGACTCACTGATGAACAATTCTTCGAGCTTTGTATCGCTAACCGTGACTTACGTTTTGAACGGTCTGCTGATGGGGAACTCATAATCATGGCACCCACAGGCTGGGGGACCGGAAATAAAAACGCAGAAATCTCCGGGCAGCTTTGGGCCTGGAACCGACAAATAGGATTAGGTAAGGTTTTTGACTCCTCTACTGGTTTCAGACTTCCTCATGGGACAGACCGCTCGCCCGATGCTTCCTGGGTCAGTAAAGGCAGGCTAGAAGCCTTGAATGCAGACCCTGCTATGTTTTTACCCGTAGCTCCTGATTTTGTAGTAGAACTACGTTCCCAGAGCGATACCCTACAGCCTCTGCAGACGAAGATGCAAGAGTATATCGAGAATGGGGTCCGCCTGGGATGGTTGATAGACCCCAAAAACCAAAGGGTAGCAATATATCGTCCAGGGCAAGCGGTGGAAATCCTAGAATCACCCGTTAGCCTGTCCGGGGAAGAGGTGTTACCAGGGTTTTGTTTGGACTTAAACCTTCTGTGGGCATAGTTTCGGAAGTCTGTTCATTCCCACAAAGAGGCGTCATGCCAATAAAGATTCCCTCGAGCGACCAACCCATAAACCTTTCGATTAGCAGAGGTTCGAAGGTGAAGGTGATGGGGGTTGGCGGTGGAATGCCTGTGATTCAGTATTGGGCAGAACATACGCTATCGCCGCATGGACTCAGACTCTGGAAAACCCTATTTCATAAAAGTGCCTGTTTATCCTGTGCTTGGGGTGCGGGAGGACAGAAGGGCGGGTTCGTCAATGAAGAGGGTGAATCCTTACAACGATGTGCCAAGAGTGTCGAAGCGATTGCCTCGGAATTACAGCCCGCCATAGCGACTCATTTTTTTACGCAGTATTCGATTGATGAATTGCAACAGCTCACCTCGGAGCAAGCCAACAATCTAGGGAGACTGAGTTTTCCGGTCCTTCTCCGAGCAGGAAGTTCTCATTACGAAAGAATTACCTGGGATGAAGTGTATGCAATTGCCGAAACCGCTATGGGCAAAACGGCTGAACGGATTGCCTCCTATAGCTCGGGCCGTTCTTCGAATGAGGCTGCCTACTTACTGCAATTAATGATGCGGGCTTTAGGTTCCAATAATCTGGCCGATTGTTCTGACCTATGCCATGCCGCTTCGACCGTGGGACTGAAGCAGATGTTTGGCTCTGGTACTTCTATGGTGAGTCTAGAGGGCCTGAAAAAAGCAGATTGTATCGTATTGATTGGCTCCAATGCTCCGGCCAACCATCCCCGCTTGATGAATGAACTGATTAAATTGCGGGAGCGTGGTGGGAAGGTGGTTATCATCAACCCGACGGTGGAGGTTGGCTTGGTTAAATTTGCGTCTCCCGCCCATCCCATTCAGTCCTTGCTGGGGGGTTCAGCCATTTCTTCGCTCTACCTGCAACCGATTCCAGGTAGTGATGTAGCCCTATTCGTCGGCATCCAAAAGGCCCTGATCGAGCAAGAATGTATCCAGAGTGATTTCCTGAGCGCTCACACCGAGGGCTGGCAAACGGTGGTAGAACATGCCCAGAGTACTTCCTGGGAAGCGATTACCCAAACCTGCGGCATATCCAAAGAAGAGATTACTGCCGCCGCGCGCATCGTTGGCACCTCCAGTAAAGTAGTTTTTGCCTGGGCCATGGGCGTTACCCAACAAGAAAATGGCGTAGACAACATCCATAGCATTGCAAACACAGCGCTTCTTACCGGTAATGCCGGAAAAGAAGGAGCTGGGACCATGCCGATTCGAGGACATTCTAATGTCCAGGGCTTTGGTTCGATGGGGGTTACCATCCACTTAAAGAAAGAAATTCAGGAAGCCCTGGAAAAGCTGTTGGGGCGTTCTTTAAGTCGGGTCCCAGGTTATGACACCCGTGCCTTGATTGAAGCGGCTGAGGCTGGTCACGTGGATACCCTGCTTTGTTTAGGCGGCAACCTGTATGCAGCCAATCCTAATCTAACCCAGGCCAAAAGAGCCCTTTCCCGTATTGACACCGTCCTATACCTCGCTACCAAGCCTAATCTGGGGCACTTTCATGGGCTGGCCGAGAAAAATACGCTCATCCTGCCCGTTTTTGCTCGATTTGAAAATCCTCACCGGACCACTACTGAATCGGGCAACAACTTTGTTCGCCTAAATGATCCAGGGGAATCCCATCTACAAGGGCCTGATGCAGACCTGATTTCAGAAGTAGAATTTCTCACGGAACTTGCCCACCGCCTCCTTGGAGAAACTCCTGTCCACTGGCGTAAGCTTCAGGACACACGATATGTCCGGCAACTGATCGGCCAAACCATCCCAGGATTTGAAAAGATGGCAACCTTGGATGAAACCAAAGAAGAATTTACCATCGCTAATCGTATTTTCAGGGAACCCCAATTTCCGACAGCATCCGGTAAAGCCCAAATGTTCGTTACCCCCTTGCCACACCTAACCTTGCCGGAACTAAAAGACTTCCATCTACCACAGGAAGTGGCTGAGTCAGGTCGAGGCCTAGTCCTTATTTTGACCACCGGGCGCAGCTATGCTCAACACAATACCGTGGTCTATAAAGCAGGTGATAAATATCGGGGCATGCCCCACCGCAACTGTATCCTGATGAATCACAAAGACGCTGAACAAGCAGGTTTACAGGAGCACCAGCGCGTCACCATCCAGGGAGATGCGGGTAAGCTCCAGAATGTAGAGATCATCTATGGAACTATTCGTCCAGGAGCCGCCTTGATGTTTTATCCGGAGGTGAATGTCCTCTTTAAGGCCAAGATTGATCCACGGTCAGGAACTCCTGCGTATAAGCGCGTACCTGTTGTGGTCTATAGCGAAATGGTTTTAGCGTAAACGGTCTTGGACAAACACTAGACAAAGGTAAGCGTATACACCTACTATTGTTAACTGCAGAACTTTTGGGTATTTCCCCATGTCTGTCTAGCGGATTGATACATCAATGTACGGCTAGGTAGAGGTCAAGGATACTGATTTGCCGAGGTCAACAATCGGCCGAATTAAGTCCTGAAGAGCTTTGCGTAATGTTCATGTAGGGAGTTACACAGCTGTGGCTATAGGTATATTGGGCCGCAAGATAGGCATGACCAAAATCTTCAGTGAAGGTAAGGCCATTCCTGTAACCGTTATCGAGTGCGGTGGATGCAAAGTCACCCAGGTTAAAACTCAAGAAACCGATGGCTACAGTGCTGTCCAAGTGGGTTATGGATCTGTAAAAGAAAAGGCATTGACGAAGCCTGAAATCGGACATCTGAAAAAAGTAGAGGTAGATCCTCTGCGCCACCTTCAAGAATTTCGCGCTAACTCAGTCGCTGAATACACGGCGGGACAAGATTTGAGTGTGTCTCTGTTCGAGGCAGGCCAGCTCGTTGATGTCACGGGTATCAGTATTGGTCGTGGTTTTTCCGGCAGTCAAAAGCGTCATAACTTCCGTCGTGGACCCATGGCTCACGGTTCCAAAAACCACCGCGCTCCTGGTTCTATTGGTGCAGGTACTACTCCTGGCCGTGTCTATCCTGGTAAGAAAATGCCTGGACAATTGGGCAATAAGAAAATTACGGTTCGCAAGCTACACGTTGTTCGGGTAGATGCCGAGCGTGGATTGCTCCTCGTGAAAGGTGCGGTCCCTGGGCATAAAGAAGCCCTATTACGTATTGTTCCTGCCACCATCGTTGGGGCCAAGTAGGAGAAATTATGGCAACCTGTACGGTTAAAAATTGGGAAGGGGGCGACCTCGCTCCTGTTGAGCTAGACCTGCCTGTGGCGAAAGAATCCTCAGCAGAACATATCCTGTGGTTGGCTGTGAAACGTCAACTACATAACAGCCGTCAAGGGACATCTTCTACCCTGACAAAATCAGAAGTCCGCGGGGGGGGTAAAAAACCTTGGAAGCAGAAGGGTACAGGCCGTGCCCGTGCTGGTTCTAGTCGTTCTCCTCTGTGGCGTGGTGGTGGGGTCATTTTTGGACCGAAGCCCCGCGAATTCGACATTAAGATGAACCGCAAGGAACGCCGCTTAGCTTTGCGTACAGCCCTGCAAAGCCGTACCGATGATTTGGTGGTGGTCGAAGAGTTTGAGTCTAATCTGGCTACTCCGAAGACCAAAGAATTCGTGCAAGCCCTCAAACGCTGGGGTGTGGATGCTGAACAAAAGATTCTCTTGATTCTCGATCAGAAGCAAGAAAACACCTATCGTTCTGCTCGGAATGTGGCCAGAGTGAGAGTAATCACCGCTAACAATCTAAATGTCTTCGATCTGCTTCATGCTGACCGGATTGTGATGACTACAACAGCCCTAGATGTTGTAAAAGCAACCTATCAAGACGATACCAAAGGCTAAGTGCAATGAGTGATAATACCCGGCGTAAACTTGTAGACATTATTCGTCGTCCTCTCCTGACAGAGAAAGGGACGCGACTGCTGGAAGAGAATAAATATCTCTTTGAAGTAGCTCCTAAAGCTAACAAAAACGAGGTAGCCCAAGCGATTGTTGAACTTTTTGGGGTGAAAGTGCTTAAGGTCAACACCTATAACCCTCCAGCCAAGAAGCGTCGCGTCGGTCGTTTCTTAGGGACGAAGCCTCGCTACAAGCGGGCTATTGTCACTTTGGCTGAAGGTGATTCTATTACCCTATTCCCCGAAACTTAATTCGTTCTTGTGGAAAATAAAATACTCTGTGGAGCTTTTTTTGGACCACAGAGTATTTTATTTTGAGCCTGATTCTATCGGCTTATCTATTCGACTCTAGGACGGCCCATACTATAGTTGAGCACACGAGAATCCAGGTTGTAAGCAATCTCACCTTTCTGCAACATTCCCCGGATAAAGTGCTCTAAATCAGAGCCAATGCGGCGCAGGTAATATTCAGTTAAATCTTCACCCTTATAGGTTGCTACCAGGCGGTCAAATTCCCGGTAGACCTTGTTAAGCGCAGCTTCGCCCCATAGAAACTCATTATCGGGGTCTACATCTAAAGTTAGGTTGTGCTCGTCAGGCAGCATCTCTCCCTGGACGAGGGTTCCAGCAAAGATATGAATGTGACGGGTGGTGGACTTAAGCATAATGATGATTGAGTAAGACTTTTCTTCTTCTAGAGTAACTTCTCTAGACCATAAACCAAACTTTTGAGTTCTATGACCCGACGAATTCCAAGTAAGACTCCAGGCATATAAGCCTTCCGGTCTATGGCGTCATGGCGTAGGGTATAAATTTGACCCAATCCACCAAAAATAACTTCTTGATGAGCCACCATCCCTGGTAGGCGAACGGAATGAATGCGAATCCCTTCAGGGGTGACTCCTCCGCGCACGCCTGGCAACGTTTCTTTCTCCTCCACCAGAGGTGGATTAAATCTCTGAGCAAACTCCGCCATCATCTCCGCGGTTTTATAGGCGGTACCGGAAGGCGCATCCAGTTTGCGGTTGTGATGGAGTTCGATAATTTCCACATGGTCGAAGTATTTAGTCGCTCGCTGCGCCGCTTCCTGAAGCAATAAAACCCCAATCGCAAAATTAGGCGCGATCAGACAGCCCATACTGGATTTATCACAAAAATCGCTGAGATTATCAATTTGACCCGGAGTTAATCCTGTAGTCCCCACCACCGGACGAATACCAAAAGCTACCGCCTCTCGGATATTTTCATAGACTGTTTCAGGCCGCGTAAAATCGACCATTACGCCAGGGACTTTGTGCTGGGAGCAAGTGAGCAGACTGGATTTCAGATCATTGGTCACGGGAATTTCGATAGGGCCAATGCCTGCGACTACGCCAATATCTTCATCAAAGAGATTGGTGTCCACAGCCCCGACCAATTCCATGTCCTCCGCTTCATAGACAGCTCGTACTACTTCACGCCCCATTTGGCCGCAAGCACCAACGACCAATACTGGAATAGGAGCCATGACATACCTATAAGATTCGTACTTTGATTATCCCTGTAATATCATGCTCAAGGGCATCAACCATAGCCATTCTGGATGGCAAGAAATGGTTTCGGGTTGAGCGTAGCCGTGTCCCCGACGTGTACGCTCCTGAGAACCCAAACAAAAAGGGCCTTACGGCCCTCTTTGCTAAACATGGACGAGCGTGTCTACACAGCCCCTTGCGTAAGAAGCTTTTTCTCTTGTGAAGACTCGGTTGCCTGGAAGGCAGGACGACCATCAGGCCCTACATCGACGATCACCACGTCTCCTTCACTAATGCGGCCAGAGAGCATTTCCTCAGCCAGAGCATCTTCTAGGAACCGTTGAATAGCGCGACGGAGTGGACGTGCTCCGTAGCTTGGGTTGTACCCCTCTTCTACGAGCTTGTCCTTGAAGGCTTCCGTGATATCGAGCGTGATGCGCTGCTCGGTCAAGCGGCCAAATAGCTGCTTGAGCATGAGTCCGGCAATCTGCTTGACTTCGTCCTTCTTGAGCTGACGGAAGACAATGATTTCATCCAGACGGTTGATGAATTCTGGCTTGAAGTACTGCTTGAGTTCTTCATTGACCAGATTGCGGATGCTTTGATAGCGCTGTTCCGCTTCATCCCCAGGCTGGAAGAAGCCCATGCCGCCACCACCCTTCTCAATCACCTTGGAACCAATATTGGAGGTCATGATAATCAGGGTGTTCTTGAAGTCTACGGTCCGACCCTTGGCATCGGTCAGGCGACCATCTTCCAAGATTTGGAGCAGAGAGTTGAACACATCGGGGTGAGCCTTCTCGATTTCATCAAACAGAATGACCGAGTAGGGACGACGACGGACTGCTTCTGTGAGCTGTCCGCCTTCGTTGTAACCGACATATCCAGGAGGAGAACCAATCAGTTTGGAAACCGTATGGCGCTCCATATACTCAGACATATCCAGCCGAACCATCGCTTCTTCAGCCCCAAAGAAGTAGGCAGCGAGGGCTTTCGCCAACTCTGTTTTACCTACGCCCGTGGGCCCGGAGAAGATGAAACTAGCAATAGGCCGCATCGGATCCTTGAGACCAACCCGAGCCCGACGGATAGCCTTAGAAATAGCGGTCACCGCTTCATCTTGGCCAATCACACGGTTGTGAAGGACATCTTCTAGATGGAGAAGTTTCTCGGTTTCCGACTCCGTCAGTTTCTGAACAGGAACTCCTGTCCAAGAACTAACGATATAGGCGATGTCCTCTTCCGTGACTTGGGGCATCGGGGTATCTTCGTTGGTTGTTTCCGCCTTCCGGTTCTGAGCGACCGTCTTGATTTGGGATTTGATTTCCATCTCCCGGTCTCTCAGCTCGCCTGCCCGCTCATAATCCTGTCCACGGACGGAATCGTCCTTTTGCTTCAGAACTTGGCGGAGTTCCTTTTCCAATTCCTTGGCGGCAGGAGGTAGCTGAGAAGACTTGAGACGGACGCGAGAACCCGCTTCATCAATCAAGTCAATAGCTTTATCCGGCAAGAAACGATCAGAGATGTAGCGGTCAGAGAGTTTAGCCGCAGCGTAGACAGCCTCATCAGAAATCTTCAGCTTATGGTGCTGCTCGTAGCGCTCTCTCAAGCCAAAGAGAATCTCGATAGTCTCGTCGACAGAGGGCTCTCCAACCATGACAGGCTGGAAACGACGCTCTAGGGCTGCATCCCGTTCAATGTGCTTCCGGTATTCATCCAAGGTGGTAGCCCCGATGCACTGGAGTTCGCCCCGAGCCAAGGCAGGCTTGAGGATGTTGGCAGCATCGATCGCGCCTTCAGCAGCTCCAGCTCCAATCAAAGTATGGACTTCATCGATCACAAGGACGACGTTCCCAGCGGAACGGATCTCATCCATGATTTTCTTGAGGCGTTCTTCAAATTCACCCCGGTACTTAGTTCCTGCCACCAAAAGACCAATATCCAGGGTGACCACCCGCTTATCCGTCAAGATATCCGGGACGTCTTGGTTCGCGATCTTCTGGGCCAAACCTTCAGCAATGGCCGTTTTACCGACCCCAGGTTCCCCAATCAGAACAGGGTTGTTCTTGGTACGACGACCAAGAATTTGTATGACACGTTCAATTTCTTTCTCACGACCGACTACAGGGTCCAATTTACCGTCAACGGCCATTTGGGTGAGATTAGAGCCAAACTCATCGAGGGTAGGAGTTTTGGTACGTCCACTACTGCCGCCAGCGGAAACTTCCGCCGTTTCACCCAACATCCGAATCACCTGGGTCCTTACTTTAGAAAGGTCAACCCCAAGATTTTCTAGAACGCGGGCAGCCACGCCTTCTCCTTCACGGATTAGGCCCAATAGAAGATGTTCAGTCCCAATATAGTTATGCCCTAACTGGCGGGCTTCCTCTAAAGAGAGTTCTAACACCCGCTTTGCTCTGGGAGTAAATGGAATTTCCACAGCCACAAAGCCAGAACCGCGACCGATTATTTTCTCAACTTCGATACGCGCATCTTTGAGGTTGACCCCCATTGATTTAAGGACCTTGGCAGCGACGCCGGTTCCCTCGCCAATCAGTCCGAGCAGAATCTGTTCGGTGCCTACAAAGTTATGCCCCAATCGGCGAGCTTCTTCTTGGGCAAGCATGATTACTTTGATGGCTTTTTCTGTGAATCTTTCAAACATAGACCCTTCCTTTGGCTGCCGGAAGATGGCATTGAACCAATATTAGCACAATCATCTTTTACAAGCGCTTAAACCAGCACTACCAAAGGTTTTCGGGCTCTATCTAAATATTCTCGCCTTTTCTAGCTTAGCTCACCTTGAGTGAGATAAGCCACGTTTTTTAAGGAAAGCTCAATCCCTTGCGCTCTTAGCTTGGCTAAGCACTGATGATGATGTTCTTTTAGACAGTTTTCAGCTTCTGCTAAATGTAAATTCTGATACCAAAAAAGCAATGCATCTTCATTGTCGGGGTAGTACCCTTTACGGCGGCCTAATTCAGCAAATCCATACCGTTGGTAGAGTTTTATGGCCTGTTGATTACTGGGACGCACTTCTAATGTCATCCAGTGGGCTTCTTGATTTTGGGCCACTGTCATTAGGTGTCCCAATAGCAGAGCCCCTAAGCCGATCCCCTGGCATTGGGGATCAACCGCCAAAGTGGTTAGATGGGCTTCTTCAAAAATTTGCCAAAAACCACCATAGGCCAGAATATTTTTGGGGTTATGGAGATCCTGGAGCATAACGTAGTAGCAGCCTTTGGTCTTCAGTTCCGTTTCAAAAATAGATTGACTCCAGTAGCCTCCAAAGCAGCGCTGCTCAAGGGGTAAGACCTGCTCCAAGTCTTCTATGGTTAGAGGCCTTAGCTGAAGACTCCTGTTATTTACTCGACCAGACTGAATACTAAACATAACGCTCGAGTATGGCCTGTCCTGCAGCCCAACCGGACAGAAAAGCTCCTTCCACCCTTGGCCCTCCGCACCAATCTCCAGCCCAATATAGAGGGCCAGGCGTATTGGTCTCTAGATAGAACTGGTCTAGAAAATGGGTGGGTAAAGCATAGCGCCAACCTTGGACCTGGCATTCTAGAGGCTGTGTCACCCAGTCTCCAACGTACTGAGCCGCTTGCTGGAGGAGAATAGGCCCTGCTTGTTCTTTATGGTCTAGATGTTTGCGCGCGAACTCAGCGGTACTATGCACGACCAGAGATAAAGGAATCTGCTGCGATGGGGATGCCTCTCGCTTACTAGAGTCCAAACTAACCCATGACAAGAAAGAGTCTTCTCTGAA
>JGI20200J14955_1000243_pt1 | contig 12593 bp, 8 predicted proteins | sample NGESurshal092012_FD_14955 | JGI IMG/M metagenome (IMG submission 14955) | reverse complement strand
ATCCCGGAACCGGGTTCAGCGCGGCCGCGACCGCGTCGGGACCTGGTGAGGAGATCGGCGTCGGTGGCAGGCCCGGGTTCACATACGTGTTGTAGGGACTGGGGTTCGCCCGATCCACCGCCGTGGTGGCGATCGAGGCGCGATCCAGCGCGTAGTTGACCGTCGAGTCGAATTCCAGATTCATCGGCTTGGCCAGCCTGTTGAAGGTCACCCGGGATACCTTGGGCATGTCGGCGGTGATCGCCTCCCGTTCCACCAGCGACGCGATGATCGCCGCCTGGTAGGGCGTGACGCCGTTCGCGGCCGCATCCCTGACGATCTCAGTCCCGTTCCACAGCGCCGCCGACGCACTGACCGCGGCCTGCAACGCCTGCTCCGGGGTCGCTCCCGGCGGGATGTCGAAGTCGCCGGGCAGCATCATGCCCTCCAACCGCTTACGGGGGTCCGGCGCGAGTCGCACGCTGTCGGCAGCCCACTCCACCACTCCCAGCTTCGCCGGATCGGCGGTCTCCGCGACCTCCCACAGGTCGTCGGTGGTGAAGCAATTCGACTGCCCGTTGAGCGGAACGCAAGCGGCAGCAGTGATCTCGCTGATGTAGCCCGGGACGACGGTCGGTGGCTGGTTGGGGTCAGTGGATGTCGCGGTGACGTCCGCGAGCTGGCGGCCGGGGATCAGCCGCACGTGACCGACGTGGTTCTCGGCGGCCACCAGCGCATCCGCGGCGGCCTGGGCGGAGGCGTTCTGCCGCACCCGGTAGTAGCCCGGTCGCAGCGCCTGGACGTCGGCGTCCTTGACCGCCTGCGCCTCGAACGCCTCGGCGCTGGCCACCACGCCGGCATCCGCGAGCGTGCTGGCGATGTCGGCCGGCCCGTCACCGCCCTGCACCCGGACGACCACCTCGGTGTCGCCGGTGCCCTGGTAGTCCGCGACCTGGCCGGCCGTCGACCGCCAGATGACGAATCCGGCAGCCAGTCCCGCGATGATGACGACCAGCACCAGCACCGCGATGATCAGCCAGACGCGATGCCGCCGCCGGCTCGCCGAACGATCGATCTCCGGGTCGCGGCGTGGGGGCGGCGGAGCTGGGACAGTGGCCGCGTCCGGCGTGTCCGGGGTGGAGGCCAGCGCGGCCCTGAGCTCGTCGACATCGACATCGCCGGTCTCGCCGGGTTCGTGCCGTCCGAAGATCAGGTGGTCGTCGGTCACAGGCCACCGGCCAAGGCGTCCAGCCGGTTCTGCAGGATGCGGGCCGCGGCCAGCTGGTCGATGACCTGCCGGCGTCGCCGCCCGCGCACGCCGCGTTCGATGAGAATCTTCTCGGCGGACACCGTGGTCAGCCGTTCGTCGACGTAGATCACCGGAATCGGTGCGATGCGGCCGGCCAGCGCCGTGCCGTACGTGCGAGCAGCCGCGACCGCCGCGCCGTCCGTGCCCCGCATGGTCCTGGGCAGGCCGACGACCACTTCCACCACCTCATGTTCCTCGACCAGCGCGACCAGTTGATCCAGGTCGGTCGCACCCGTCGCGTTCCGCGCCAGAGTGGTCACCGGAGTGGCCAGAACGCCGTTGGGATCGCTCACCGCGACTCCCACCCGAACGGTACCGACGTCGACCCCCAGACGCACGCCTTTCGGCGGCCTGTCGGCGCTCAACCCTGACCGTTCCGACTGCTCCGTACGTCCCGCAAGGCCGCGGGGGGTTGAGGTCCAGAGGCAGTTCTGGTCGTCGACAGGGGCCTGGCCGATGTCACCGGTTTCCTCTGGCCACCGCTGCCTGCAGCGCCGTGACGGCCGCCGGAATACCCTCCGGACGCGTCCCGGCGCCCTGCGCCATGTCCTTCTTGCCGCCGCCGCGGCCCTCGATCTCGGGCAGGAAACTCTTCACCAGATCACCCGCCGACCAACCGGCGGCCACCGCGGTCGGCGTCAGCGCGACCGAGAACGCGACCGATCCTTCGCCCGGGGCGAAGATGGCGGCGACACCGGGGCGTGCGCCCAACCGGCCGCGAACGTCGGTGGCCAGGTTGCGGACGTCACCGGCGGCGGTGCCCTCCGGCGCGGACGCCGCGACCACGGCCACGCCGCCGACCGTGACGGCCTCGGCGGCCAGCGTCGCCGCGGAGCCCGTCAGCGCGGCCGACCGCAGACCGGCCAGTTCCTTCTCCGCCGCCCGCAGCCGCTCCACCAAGGCCTCGATCCGGGCCGGGAGCTCGTTGGGCTGCACCCGCAGCGAGGACGCCAGCTGGTTGACCAGTGCCCGCTCGGCGGCCAGCCGGTGGAAGGCCTCGATGCCGACCGCGGCCTCCACCCGGCGCAGGCCCGAGCCCACCGAGGATTCGCCGAGCAGCGCGATCGGGCCGATCTGGGAGGAGTGTTCGACGTGGGTGCCGCCGCACAACTCGACGGACCACGGGCCGCCGATCTCCACGATCCGGACCGTCTGGTCGTACGTCTCGCCGAACAGCGCGATCGCGCCCATCGCCTGGGCCTCGGCCTGCGAGCCGTACTGCACCCGGACCGGCAGGTCCTTGCGGACCGCCCGGTTGGACACCTCTTCAAGTTCGCTGCGGGTCTCCGGCGACAGCGCCTGGTTCCAGGCGAAGTCCAGTCTCAGGTAGCCGGGCTTGTTGAACGACCCGGACTGCAGCGCCTCCGGCCCGAGCACCTGCCGCAGCGCTGCGTGCACCACGTGCGTCCCGGAGTGCGCCTGGCGGGCGCCCAGCCGCCACTCCGGGTCGACCGTGGCCAGCACCTTGGCGCCCTCGACGAGCTCGCCGTCGGTGACCCGCACCCTGTGCACGATGATCTTCTTGTCGACCTTCTGTACGTCGAGCACCTCCGCTGATGTGCCGTCTGCGCCGACGATCGTTCCGGCGTCGGAGTCCTGGCCGCCGGACTCGGCGTACAGCGGCGTGCGGTCCAACACCACCTCGACCTGCTGGCCGGAATGGGCGGCCGGCACCCGCACCCCGTCCAGGATCAGCCCGCGGACATGGCCCTCGGTCTGCAGTTCCGAGTACCCGGTGAATTCGGTGCGGCCGGCGTCGAGCGACCGGTACACGCTCAGGTCGGCCAGTTTCCCCTTGCGCGCCTTGGCATCGGCCCGCGCGCGTTGCCGCTGCTCCTCCATCAGCCGACGGAACTCGTCGGTGTCCACCGTCAGCCCCGCCTCCGTGGCCATCTCCAGCGTCAGGTCGATCGGGAAGCCCTGGGTGTCGTGCAGCACGAAGGCGGTCGAGCCCGGCACTGTGCTGCTGCCGGATTCCTTGGTCTCGGCCGCGGCCTGGTCGAACAGCTTGGAGCCGCTGGCGATGGTCCGCAGGAACGCCTGTTCCTCGGCGACGGCGACCCGCTGGATCCGCGCGAAGTCGGTGGCCAGCTCGGGGTACGAGGGGCTCATCAGGTCCCGCACCACCTCGGTCAACCCGGGCAGCACCGGGTCGGTAACGCCCAGCAGCCGGGCCGACCGCACCGTGCGGCGCAGCAACCGGCGCAGCACGTAGCCACGGCCCTCGTTGCCGGGGCTGACCCCGTCCGAGATCAGCATCATCGACGAACGGGCGTGGTCGGCGATGATCCGCATCCGCACGTCCGACTGGTGGTCGGCGCCGTATTCCTGCCCGGAGAGCTTTTCCATCCGGCCGATGATCGGGCGCAGCAGGTCCGTCTCGTAGACGTTGTCCACGCCCTGCAGCAGGAATGCCAACCGTTCGACGCCGAGCCCGGTGTCGATGTTCTGCTGCGGCAACGGACCGAGAATCGGGAAATCGGCCTTCTTCCCGTCGCCGCCCCCCGTCGATTCCCCGCGCATGTCCTGCATGAAAACCAGATTCCAGATCTCCAGGTACCGGTCCTCGTCGGCGACCGGACCACCCTCGATGCCGAATTCCGCGCCGCGGTCGTAGTAGATCTCCGAGCACGGTCCGCAGGGACCGGGAACCCCCATGGACCAGAAGTTGTCGGCCATGCCGCGCCGCTGGATGCGTTCCGGCGCAACGCCGGCCACGCTCTGCCACAGCCGTTCGGCCTCGTCATCGGTCTCGTACACGGAGACCCACAACCGATCGGGGTCCAGCCCGTAACCACCCTCGTCCAGTGACCCGGTCAGCAGATTCCAGGCGTGCTTGATCGCACCCTCTTTGAAGTAGTCGCCGAAGGAGAAATTTCCGGCCATCTGAAAGAAGGTGTTGTGCCGCTGGGAGACCCCGACATTCTCGATATCCAGGGTCCGCACACATTTCTGCACGCTGGTCGCACGCGGGAACGGCGGTTTCTCCTGGCCGAGGAAATACGGCTTGAACGGCACCATGCCGGCGACCGTGAACAGCAGCGTCGGGTCCTCGCTGATCAGCGAGGCAGACGGCACAACGGTATGACCGGTCTTCTCGAAGTATCCGAGAAAGCGACGCCGGATCTCGTGGGTTTCCATGGGTCCTCACTGGTGGTGGGTGGTGACGGCCGTGCTGAGCTGTGGCGGCGCTGCTCCTGCTAGGCCCGCGCAAGCGCGGGGCGCGAACGAGCCCCGTCCGGCCGGTGACGGCAACGCGTTCGTGGTGCCCGTACCGGATCGTCAGGCGGACCGGCGGGCCGGGCGGCGCGGCGGCGGGGCACCGGGGGCGCGGCGGTGCGGCAGGTCGGCGGGCTGATCGCTGACCCTGCCGCGGCGTGCCTCGCCCGGCTCGGTGTTGGTCATGCTCACCGGACCGGCGCCCTCCGGACCGACCAGCACGACGGCGCCGGTGGCGTTGTCGATCATCGGCCGGTAGCTGGCCCGGCGGTTGAGCACTCCCTGCCGGACGTCGGCGGCGAAGTACCCCACCGCGTTCCCCAGTTCGGCGATCGCGTCGGCCACGTCAGCCGCGATGGCCGAAGGCGTGACCTTGGCCTTCAGCGCCTCGCGGGCGGCTTCCTTGGCGCGGCGGGTGCGACGGGTCGCGGCGACGCCGAGTGCGAGCCCGGCGCCGAAGTAGTAGATGCGCTTCACCTGAGCCGACATCCCTTTCGCTGAGTCGGGAGAACTCGGGCGGTGAGGTGCCCGCGAGGTGGCTCGCGTGCCGGCATCGCCGTCTTTTCCCAGCTGTTGACCTGCCATTGGATCGATGGTGGCGGGGTGGGCCGACGAGCAACCCGCCGCCTCGGGAAAGGGTACCCGTCCGGGCGTGCCCGCCCACGAACCTCGCTGGAACGGATGAACGGTGAACCCAACAGGGTTGTGCCTCGTGTTCTTGACATCCCCTGCGCGGGTCCTGACAACGAAACTCCACCCGAAGGGTGATGATCTTGCGATGGAGTACGAAGTCAATGGTCTGCCGCTGCATGTGCTGCTCGTGCATTTCATCGTGGTCGGCGTGCCGCTGGCGGCTCTGCTGACGGTGCTCTCGGCGCTGTGGCCGGCCGCGCGCCGGCGACTGGGCATCTTCACCCCGCTGGTCGCGCTGGGCGTGCTGATCATGACGCCGGTCGCCGTCGAGGCCGGGGAATGGCTGCAGGCGCGGCTGCATCCCACGCCGCTGATCAATGCCCATGTCGATCTGGGCTCGACCATGACGTGGTTCTCGGCCGCGCTTTTCCTCGCCGCGCTGCTGGCCTGGGGGGTGCCCACGATGATGGCGCGCCGGTCGGGCGGCGCCCCGCCATGGGTGGGTGTGGTGGTGGCGATCGTCGCGGTCGTGGTGGCCGGAGCGAGCCTGTTCCAGGTGTACCGCGTCGGTGATTCCGGCTCGGCGGCCGTCTGGAAAGGCAACTTCTGCCAGGTCCCGGTCAACGCCGAAGGTCTCTGCCCGGCGACCGGCTGATTCCGGCTGCGCTGATCACAGCCACCGACGGCTGGCTTACCGGTCCCGGCCCGAAATTGCCGGGTGGGATGCGCATCATCGCGCGGGTGGAATCGCAACGACGTGGTCGTGGTTCAACAGCACCAGTTCTTGACGGTAGGCTCGCCCACTGTCAGCGGGGGGTACGCAGTGTTCCCGATCAGAGAAACCGCGGGCGATGAGCAAGGAGTTCGCTTCGACGGTCGCCGGGGGATGGTTCGACCTGGGTTCGGCGCGCGAAGGTCAGCGAGGTCCTGCTCGATCGGCCCGATAACAATGACGACGCCCACCTCGGTCGTCCGAGGGGGTGCTCGCCGCCAATCAGGCTGGGTCCGCGGCGGGCCAGTACTGCCCCAAGACAGTCGTTGTTCAAGATGGCGACACCTTGTCCCTCTTCCATGTACCCAACCTGCGTGCTCACTTCTGGCTCTCACCGAACCTCACGTCCTGCCCCGCAGTGCCGCGCTCCGCCCACCGCTTCTCGCGCACGTCGACCCGGAGAAGGACAACCACATGGCGATCACACCCGGACCAGATGCCGAACCGACAACGCCGGACCGAGGGCCACGGCGGTCCTCATCAGCTGTGAACCGCGGACACGTCGAACCCGCGGCTTCCGAGGCCTACCGCAGCCAGGCCGGCCGCTATGACCGGCGGACCGAGGCCTTCCAGCATTGGCGTGAACGACTGGTCGCAAGGCTGCCGGTTCGACCCGGGGACACCGTCCTGGACGTTGGCTGCGGTACCGGGCTGTGCCTGCCGTTGCTGCACGACAAGGTCGGGCCCACCGGAAGAATCGTGGGCATCGACGCCTCCGAGGATATGCTGCAGGTCGCCGCCGACCGGGTCACCACGCACGGCTGGGACAACGTCCGGCTCGTCGCCGCCCCGGCCGAGCGGGCACCGATCGAAGGCCCCGCAGACGCTGCGCTGTTCTGCGCGGTACACGACGTGCTGCAATCCCGAGCCGCTCTGGGCCGCGTCTTCGAGCATCTGCGTCCAGGCGCGGCCGTGGCCGCGGGCGGCGGGAAATCGCCCGGACCGTGGCTGCGGCACATGCGAGGGTGGGTCCACGCCCTGCACGCACCGTTCGTTGCCGACTTCACCGGCTTCGACAAGCCGTGGCGACTGTTGGCCGAGTTCGTCCCCGACCTGCGGGTCCAAGAGAACTCCTTCGGCGCCGGATTCCTGGCCCTGGGTCACTACGCGCCGGCAACGCCGTGACGACCGGGGCCGGTCGCCGCGTTCCACCGCGGAGGATGTCCACGGCCCTGTCGTGATGGGTCGTTTCGAACCGGCGCCGGGTCAGCAGAGGATGCCCGCGCGCATCGCCTTGGCGACCTTTGCCGACTCGGTCATTTTTCTGGCCGGCCGGGAAGAGGTTCTACCCGGCAGCAGCTATATGGCCGTGGGCTGGTCAGGTATTGGGTGATCCGCGGCCCGGAGTCGGTGGCCGCGGTGAGTGGTTCGACATGGCCGCCGGGGTAGACATACAGGGTGGAGTTCGGGAGGAGCGCGGCCAGGATCCTCGCGTTCGTGACCGGGATGATCGGGTCATGCTCACCGCCCATCACCAGCACGGGTTGCCGGATGAGCGTCAGGAACGGCAGGCTGGTCCAGCTGGCGGCGGCAGCGAGCTGGTACAGGTAACCGCGGCCCGAGACGACGAGGGTGTCCCGAAACAGGCGCCCGACGTCGTCGGTGCGGGCCCGGGACTGGCCGCCGTTCATCGAGCCCGCCATCATCGCCATGGCGTTGTCGCGGAAACCACTGGGTGTTGCCATCTTCGCGAACAGCCACGGAGTGCCCGGCACGGACAACACCCCCGTGCTGGAGCTGATCAGCACCAGCCGGCGGCACCGGCCGGCGTGTTGCACGGCGAATTGTTGCGCCAGCGCGCCGCCCCAGGAGAAGCCGATGACGTCAACCTGGTGGTAGCCCAGCTCGTCGAGCATCCGTGCCAGCATCCACGACAGCTGCGGGAAGCCGTAGGGCAGCGCGCCGACCGGAGACCCGCCGACGCAGGGGGCGTCGAACCGGATGATGTCGATGCCGGGATCGAGGGCATCAACCAGCGACTGCAGCACCTCGAAACTGGTACCGATGCCGCCGCACATCAGCAGCGGCGTTCCGGTGCCGTCCCCGGCTCTGACGTCGACCCGGAACTGCTGGCGGCAGACCGTCACGTGCCGGGTCGTGCTGGGGTTCGAGTTCTTTGGCACAACTGCGGCCGGGGACGGCAGCGGTAGCCTGTTTGGACCGTCCCGGACTCCCGGACCACGGGTTCACGGGGCCTCCGACCACGGCGGTCCCGACTGGCGTGACTGTCACGGTGCCTACCCTTCCTCGTGCAGAACGTTCACACGCTCAGCCACCCATGCGGACATGGTTCAGACCGGGTAACCGCTCGAGCACAGGCTGTAGCCCAGCGCATGCGTGTGGTGGTCGAACCGATGGAAACGTCTTGTCACCGCGGGTTGCGCGGTCACTGCCGGCGTGTCGTAAGCCCGAGCGCATGCGCGGTGGAAAGAGCAGATTGCGACCCGAGATCTCTCGGGAGGACTCACCAGGTCGAGTCTGGGCGGGAAGCACTCTCGCGATGTCGCGGCCCTGTCGGGCGGCCGCGTCGGCCCCAGCCGGCTGTTGCATTCAGCACTCCTGAGACAACACTCGCGCCGTGCACTTGTCAAACTCGTCCGCCTGGACTCACCTATCGCGGTGGGAACTGTCTCGGCCGGCGGGGCGGTCACGCAGTTGGCGACCGGGTCGACCATCTGGGAACTCGCCCGCACCGCGTCGGAGATCACATCAAGCGCTCGCCGGCACGGGGTTCACGAATGCGCGCCGGCCCCGTACGGTGGTGCGATCCGGGTTCGATCGAATCGATTCGGGTGATCCGCGCCACGCGGCCGAATCAGGGCCAACCGGACGCAGCCGAGAACGTCAAGAACCAGTCTCGTCCGGCGCTGTTGCTGAACTGTGTGCCACACCCGGCAACCATCACCTGCCTGACCTGACCCGCCACGACCTGACCCGAGGCCACGACCTGACCATGACCCACAGAAAGGCGTCTTCGATGTCCGTCGGAGAGACCCTCACCCGCGACGCTGCCACCGATCTGATCACCGACTTCGCCGTGGAACCCGCCGGCAACCCCGCCGTCACGCACGCCGCCGGCAGCGTCACCGACGCACGTTCGGACAACGAATCGCACGCCGCCGACGACTGGCGCCGGACGGCCGTGGTCTACCAGGTGTACCCGCGGTCCTTCGCCGACTCCGACGGGGACGGAGTGGGCGACCTGCCCGGCATCACTTCGCGGCTGGGCTCGCTGGCCGAGATTGGCGTCGACGCGGTCTGGCTGTCGCCGTTCTACAAGTCCCCGCAGGCAGACGCCGGTTACGACGTCGCCGACTATCGCGACGTCGACCCGGTCTTCGGCACGCTGAGCGACTTCGACGCCCTGCTGGAAAAGGCCCACGCGCTGGGCATCAAGGTCATCATCGATCTGGTCCCCAACCACTCGTCCGACGAACACGTGTGGTTCCAGCAGGCGCTGGCCGCGGCGCCCGGTTCCGCCGAGCGTGAGCGCTACGTCTTCCGTGACGGCCGCCGCGAGGACGGGGAACTGCCGCCGAACAACTGGGTGTCGTGCTTCCGCGGCCCCGCCTGGACCCGCATCACCAACCCGGACGGCACCCCCGGGCAGTGGTACCTGCACCTGTTCGACACCAAGCAGCCGGACTGGAACTGGGAGAACCCCGAGGTCCGCGACGAATTCCTGTCGGTGCTGGCGTTCTGGCTGGACCGCGGCGCCGACGGCTTCCGGGTCGACGTGGCCCATTCGCTGATCAAGGCCCCTGGGCTGCCCGATCTCGACACCCGGCAGCTGGCCGGCCCCGACGCCGACCCGGAGAGCTTCTTCCAGACCGGCCCGATGTGGGACCAGGACCGGGTGCACGAGGTGTACCGGTCCTGGCGCGCGCTGCTGGACACCTACTCGCCTGACCGCATCCTGGTCGCCGAGGCGTGGGTGCAACCGCTGTCCCGGCTGGCCCGTTACGTACGGCGCGACGAGATGCACCAGGCCTTCAACTTCGACTACCTGGAGGCCGAGTGGAACGCCGCGGAGCTGCGCAAGACCATTGCCACCTCGACCGCTGCGAACGAGATCGTGGGCGCACCGACGACTTGGGTGCTGTCCAACCACGATGTGGTGCGCCATGTCTCGCGGCTCGGCCTGGCGCAGGCCCGGCCCCGGCCGAACGGCATCAGGGCGCTCGACGACCAGCCCGACCATGTTCTCGGCCTGCGCCGCGCCCGCGCCGCAACACTGCTGATGCTCGGCCTGCCTGGCTCGGCCTACCTGTACCAGGGCGAGGAACTGGGCCTGCCCGACCACACCGCGCTCGACGACGACCTGCGCCAGGACCCCACCTGGTGGCGGTCGGGGTACACCGAGGCCGGCCGTGACGGCTGCCGGGTGCCGCTGCCCTGGGAGGCCGACAGGCCCGGGCTGGGCTTCGGCCCGACCGGTGCGACCTGGCTCCCGCAGCCATCGTCGTACACCGAACTGGCCCGGGACCGGCAGTCCAACACCGATGGCTCGACGCTGGAGATGTACAAGTCGGCGCTGGCGCTGCGGCGGGCGTTCAAGCTCGGCGCCGGTTCGCTGGAGTGGATTGCCGGTCTCGGCGATAACGTCGTCGGTTTCGTCAACGGCGAGGTCAGCGTGATCACCAACATGGGCCAGGCGCCCGTCGCGCTGCCGCCCGGTGAGGTGCTGATGGCCAGCAGCGACATTCCTCGCGACGGGACGCTGCCGGTGGACACCACCGTGTGGATGCTCGCGAATCATGCCGGCTGACCCACAGCGGATGAACTGCCGCGCTGTGCGGACCAGCCGGGTGAGGCGCCAACCAGTTCGGCTCAGCCCGAACGACGGCGCCGGTGACACGCGTTCACGTCCCCGAGCAGCTTTCGGGTCGATCACCATACTGCGCAGAACAGCTGAGCTCGCACACGCGTACTGGGTAGCTGCTTGAATCAAGTCATATTTGGGCATTTCAGAGATATCGGCCAATCCGGTCTGCGGGCTCTACACTCCCCAATCATGAAGATTCTCTTCGCGTCGACGGGGGGTGCGGGGCATTTCAATCCGTTAGTTCCATGGATTGATGAGAGTCTTCGCCGCGGCCACGAGGTGCTCGTGGTGGGTCCGCCCGGGCTTGCGCCGACGGTGGAACGATGGAAGTACCCCTCGCGAATAGGGGCGTCCGCGCCGGCGGAAGAAGTAGCGCCGATCTGGGCGCAGGTGGCGACCATGAGGCACGACGACGCAGCCGCCATTGTCATCGGCGAGATCTGCTGCCGGCTGAATTCTGGGGCCTTGCTGCCGGTGATGCGTGCGACGTGCGATGACTGGGCGCCCGACCTGGTGCTCCGGGATCCGATCGAGTTTGCTTCCGCTGTTGCNGCCGAGGAGCGAGGCATCAGGCACCTCCGCGTCGGCTTCGGCCTCGCCTCCAGTGAAGCGGAATGCCTGCGAGTCGCCGCCACACCGTTGCAGGACTTCCGACCTGCCACCGACCAGCGGATCGCCGAGTCGACCTACCTCACGTTGTTTCCCGAGGTGTTGGACGAGTCACCGTTCTCCGATACCCGGCGTTACCGGCTGCCGCAACATGAGCCTGGCGGGTTACCCGACTGGTGGCCCGGCAACTCGGATCCGCTTGTCTATGCCACTTTCGGGACGGTCGCCCCGACGATGCCCGGCATGGTGGCGCTGTACCGCGCCGTGCTTGACGCAGTCGCGGGGCTGTCGGTAAGGGTGCTGCTCACCGTCGGACGGGAACTTGACACCGCCCAGCTCGGACTCCCGCCGAGCAATGTCCGCATCGAGCGGTGGGTGGATCAGGCCGACGTGATGGCCGAGGCGGTCCTGGTGGTCTGTCACGGAGGTGCGGGTACCGCGCTCGGCGCCCTGGCAGCGGGAGTTCCCATGGTTGTTTTCCCGCTGTTCGCTGACCAGGCGGCCAATGCTGCCTGCGTCGACAAAGCAGGCGCCGGAGTGGCCGTCGAGGCGCGTGATGCAGCGGCTGCGCAGCGGAGTATCGAGAGCGGTGACGCTGCCTCGCTCCGCACCGCGATTCTCCAGGTCCTCGGCGATCCCGGTTACGCCAACGCCAGTGCCGAGATCGCCGCCGCCTTCAGCGATTTGCCGCTCTTGGAGGACATCTACGACAAGCTTCTGCCCGAACGGCATTCCGCTTGAGCTTGCTGCTGCTCGTGATCAACCGGCGACGGATCCCCGCTTGCCAGGTTGCTTTCGGTACCACAATGTCGGAAAGGCCAAGGAGTCGAGCACACCCAGGTAACCCGGCCCGGTCGCTTGCTCTTGACAGCTCGCCGAGCTGCGCAATCCCGTTGGGCCAGTTGATGTTCCAATCTGACTTGATTCAAGCAACGATCCAGTACACGCGTACGTGCAAGGTGCACCTGGCCGCGCCGATGGGTTCTCGCCTACGAAGAACTTTACGCGGTCTACGCAGTTGGAGTCCCGCTCAAGAGACGGTGGGCGGCGTAGCGTAAAGCTTCGACGACGTCCTCACCAGTGAGGTGAGGCGTTTCGGCGACGATCCCGTCTGACGACATTCCGTCGGCAACCATCGCGACCACACTTGCGGCCGGAATTCGTAATCCTCGGATCCTCGGATGCAACCCACTGATGACGTCCGGGTCGACCGTGATTCGCTCGTAAGGACAGGCAGTCTTCCATCC